>Ga0126369_10000031_pt1 | contig 74154 bp, 55 predicted proteins | sample PanSoiMetaPlot_1_FD_109646 | JGI IMG/M metagenome (GOLD analysis project Ga0126369, IMG submission 109646) | Tropical forest soil microbial communities from Panama - MetaG Plot_1 | ecosystem: Environmental > Terrestrial > Soil > Tropical forest > Bulk soil | place: Panama | collected 2016-02-17
ACCGCGTTGCCCCAGCCGACTTCGCGTTCGAAGGTGGCGTTGTACTGGTGGATGCGTGGCTGCCGCAGATCAAATGGCACAACGTTTACGGCCGGAGTGCCGCCCAACCCATTTACAATGTCTCCTCCGCTCATGGGGCTGATGCCGTGGTTGTTGTCGGACGGCCAGCCTTCCAAGGGTGTGCCAGCATTCCTTTTGCGGATCGCCTGGTTAAATGGATTGGTGGCGATAGGGTCGCGAATGCCTTGAGCCGCCGAGGTCGGGTAGTAGACGCCATAGCCACCGCGAATTACCGATTGGGGATCGAGGCGGTAGGCCACACCGATACGAGGCGAGAAATCCGTGGTATCGGTGCGGACAAGACCACGCCCCACTCCCAGTCCGGACTGGCTGGCGAGGACATATCCAAAATCGACGATGCGGGTGTCCAGATACTTGAGAGTCTTTTGCGAAGGAATCACGAAGCGGCCGAGCTGGCCGGTGGCCGGGTTGACGTAGTTCGGGTCGAAGTTCGCCATCAGATCGTTCCTGTCGACAAAAGGGGTGATCAACTCATAGCGGAGGCCCAAGTTGAGAGTCAGCCTGGAGCTGGCTTTCCAGGCGTCCTGGAAGAAATATCCGTGTTCCCAATTGTGGAAGTCCATGGGCGGGCGCGGCTGCAGGACGTACGTCACGTTGGCCGGCGGCAGCCCCAGCAGAAATTTGGTGAAAGGGTTGGTGCCCGAGCCGGTGTAGCTGATCAGGCCGCGCGGGTTGCCGCGGTTGGAAGCAAAACCATCCCTGCCGGCATTGCGCACCAGGTCGCCGCCCATCCGCAAATCATGTTTGCCGACAACCCAAGTAAGAGTATCGCCGAAGGTGATCAGGTTTTCATCCAACGGCCGGAACGTATTGCGGCCGCCATTCCCGAAGTTCGGGAAAACCCCACCGCCAAAGTTGATGGCAGGATGACCGAAAGTGGAAAGAGCAAAAGAACCGACCACATCGCCATACGCGGTGACATCCGACTGGTCGAAACCGATGCTGGACAAGAAACCTTCCAGTGTTGTGTTGCTGTGGCGCAGCAAGCCTTCGCGGTTGACGCCGCCGCGCAACTCATTCACAAACTTGGCGGGCCAGACGTGCGTATAAGAAATCGAAACAGTATGGTTTCGGCGATTGTTCTGGGTCAGGCCCAGTCCGGTAAACGGGGAAACCACCGGATTGTTCGCGTTATCCTGATTGGAAATATTATAGACGCCATACAAATGGTCGCGCTCGGAAAAGTCATGATCGAGCCGAAGAGTGGCTAGGTCGCGAACAGAGCGGCCCGGAAGAATGGTGTGGAAGCCGCCGGCGATCCGACCCTTGGTAGTGATCGGGGCGGTCAAGCCGATCTTGGGGAAATAGGTGTTAATTAAAGCCTGCACAGTGGGATTCAGCAGTCTTGCAGGAATGGTGATGAAGCGCTCGGTAGGCACGCAAAGCGGATTACTGGGGTCGTCGCAGGCCAGGATGGTATTGCTGGCGATCTCCGCAGGCGTTAGCGTAACGCCTGCCGGAACTTGCGGCTTGTTTGAGTCGGGAATGCCGGAAAAGTCGCCTGTATAGAGCGACGGGTGCATCATCGAGGAAGAATTTATCCGCGTCGGCGAAACGTTGTAGTTCCTCTCATAGGCCATCATGAACCAGGTTTTGCCGAGCTTGGGAACATGACCGCCGAACGAACCGCCAACGTCGTTGAGATTAAAGTAAGGATTGGGGTACTTAGACTGAAATGCATTCGGCACGAAACCTGCCTGCGCGTCCTTGTCGTCGAGAGTCCATGCAGCCAGCGCGGAATTGCTATTGTTGTAAAAAACCGAGCCGTGATACTCCGCGCCTCCGCGCCTGGTGTTGACGCGAATATTGGCTACGCCAGCGTATTCCGCACTGAAGTCTGTAGTCAGAATATTGATATCGCCTACCGCTTCGAGCGAGGGCTGGCTGTTGGTCGGTTGACCGAAGATTCCCCCGTTGGAGCGCTGCCCGTCGAGCGAAAAACTCGCGCCATAACTTTGCGCTCCGATGAATTTGAAGGAACCATCCGAGTCCGCCTGGGTGATGCTAGGATTCAAGTACAAGAAGGTGTAGACGTCGCGGCTGTCGCGCGGCAGTTCGATGACCGACTGATTATCGAGGGTTTGGCTGATGGTCTGGTCTTCGGTATTGATGGCAGGCGCTTCGAGCGACACCACGACACTCTCTTGCGCCGCAGAAACCTTGAGCACAGCATCAGCGCTAACGGTATCGCTGCCACTGAGGACGATACCTGTTATTTCTTCCTTATCCATCCCTGGGGCAGTGATAACTACCCGGTAGGCGCCCGGTTTTAGTCCAAACATCTCATAATGCCCCTGCGAGTTTGTTTGTGTTTGACGCGCGGTGTTTGTCAGGGCGTCGGTGATTGTAACAGCGGCGTTGGGTATGGCTGCCCCGGAGGAGTCCGTCACCGTGCCGCGAATGGTCCCGAGATCGGTCCCTTGGCCGTGAACTCGCTTACCGCTAAAGAGCAAGACCAGCGAAACAAGCAATGCGAACACAAGTTTGTATTTCAAGGAGGCCTCCCCACAATGCTTCGAGAGGGTGTAGCACAATAGGAAAGCAAACACAACAACAAACAAGAAAGAAAATGGACAAAGAAAGAAGAAGAAAGCATTGGCAGCCCCTATACTTTCGTTTGCTTTGACGGACAGGGCTGAATGACCGTATACTTCATTTCAAGTGGAAACGGTGCATGAGTCCCAAAGCCCGGCTTTTGACCGAACAACGTCGCCGAAACCTTCTGGATCTTGTCGATCAACAAGGCCAAGTCACCGTGGCCGACATGGTGAAGCGCTTCGCCATTTCTGCCGTCACCGTTCGCAGCGATCTGGATGCGCTTGCTTCCTTGGGAGCCGTGGTTCGCTCGCACGGCGGAGCCGTTCGGCGGCTGGAGGCTACGCAGGACTACCCACTCCGCACCAAAGAGACTTTGCATCACGATGAAAAAGTCAGAATCGGAAAAGCAGCAGCCGAATTCGTGCAGCCTGGCGAGACCATCATTCTCGATTCCGGAACGACAACAGCGGAAGTCGCGCGCCACTTGAAGAGGATGAAGACGCAGCCCCTGACGGTCATTACCAATGCATTGAACATTGCCATGGAGCTGGCCGATTTGCCCGGTGTTTCCCTGATTATGATCGGCGGATTGTTGCGCCCGGTTTCCTATTCGTTCGTGGGACCGCAGGCGGAAGCCATGATGAATGAGTTTCACGCGAACCGTCTTTTCCTGGCGGTCGACGGTTTTGATTTGGAGAATGGACCTTCTACTCCCGATGTGCTCGAAGCCCAGCTCAATAACGTGATGATCCGTTCGGCGCGCGAAGTGAATGTTGTCACGGACTTCAGCAAATTGGGCCGCCGCAGCGTTTCAAGAATAGGGCCGTTCGACCGAATCCGGCGTCTAATTACAGACAATCGCGCTCCTCAGGAATTCTCGGAAGGGCTTCGCAAGAGAGGCATCGAAGTCATTGAAGTTTAGCTTGCGGCGTGGCTCCTCCGAGCGCCAGGCGGCTAAGGTGATGAGACATTCGCGTGTCCGGCGCAAGCAATGCTTCCCGCAGCAACATCCTTCCTTGCTGCGTTTCTCCAAGCGCAATTTGCAAAGCTCCAGCCGTATAAAGCGACCAACTCAAGGAACCATTGGTCCGTAGATTGGATTCGGCCTGTGACAAGGCGGCGTTGAGGCGCTCGCGCTCCTTCGCTTCATCAAAGCCATCGAGTCTTCGAACCGAAGCCCACGCCCAAACCGTGTCCGAGGGTCCGGTCGCTTGAGCGGCGCGACGGTACAGTTCACCTGCTTCCTTCTTTTGTCCGCACGCTAAGGATACTTCCCCAAGCAAGAAGTCGCTTCTCGCGGAATCCAGAAACGGCGCGAGCCCGTCTTCTGTGAACACCAGTCCGCGCACGGGAGAACCAATCGACTTCGAGACGGCGAGCGCGTCTTTGCAATGATTTGTTCGCGCGAGCGCCAACGCCCGCTGCAAGTTAACCTCGATCCAAACCTGCCGAGCGTTGGTGCCGCCTTCTTCCCTGCCAAAGAAGCGGTTCTTGAACAAATCCATCGCCGCTTCATAGTTCCCTGCGTCTGCGCGATTCAAAGCAAGCTCATACACCAGCGGAGTCGGCATGCGGTTCAAGTCGGGATAGCGTTCCAGCAGCTTCACCTGCTCGGCTGCAGATTTTCCGAGCAGCGTCATCGCTACGATGGCGCCGGAGTAATTTACAGTGTTTAAGGAGTCGTTCGCGATTCCTTCTTCGAAGGCATCTAAAGCGGCAGCGAATTCCTGCTTTATGTGGAGCAATGCAAGCCCTGTGCTTGCTTGCAAGACCGGAATTTTGGGATTGAGCTGGCGGGCGAGGTTCCATTCGGAGAGAGCTGCGTCGGTCTTACCGCGTGCAAAGTCCCACGTTCCCAGAAGATAGTGCGCGGTTGCATCCTTTTCATTTCTTCGGATGGCGGCACGAAGGGCCCGCTGTTCTTCGATGCGGCTGGGAAAAATGTACAGCGTAGAGAGGCGCGAGGCTTGCAGGTAATCCTTTTCCGGAGACTCTCCAAGTTTCTCGCGGCAATATCCGCGAAAGTAAGCAACCAGCGGATGGCTCTGGGGCGCGACTGAGCCAGGTTCAGCTTGATCGGATTTTATTGGCGGATACTCGCGAGAGAGTACGTCTATGGCTTTTCGGTAGAACCCTAGCCGCGCGTATTCGTAGGCGATGTTCAAGACGCGATAGGGATCGTCCGCCAAATGTGCAAGATCTGCATTACCAGCCTCTTCGCGGAGAAAATTGCTCAGGGGATAACGCGCCTCTTTGGCGAGAGCTTCCGCTTCATTCGTTTCTCCAAGCGCCTTTCGAATGGCTACGAGTTCTTCCATAGCCCGCAAATCTTCGGGAGCGGATTGCAAACTCAGCGTCAACAATTCCTCGCCTTGCTCGAGCTTTCCCGCGCGAGCCTGCAATTCCGCAAGACGTACCGCAGCCGCAGCTCGAAACGCTGGTAGCCGTAGAGCCTCTCGGTAAGCGTCGGCCGCTTCTTCCTCTCTTTCGAGCCCTTCGTACGCAATTCCGAGGTAGAAGGAGATTTCCGTGTCGCTCGTGTTCCGGTCATGCACCTCAGCAAGACGGGGGAGGGCTTCCTCAAAGCGATTCAGGCTGGCGTCAAGGCGCCCTGCGGCTTTCAGTAATTCAAAGCTGCCCGGGAATTTCTGCAGAGCTTTGTCATAAGTTTGGATGGCGGTCAGCACGCTGCCGTTCAACTCTTCGTCTCTTCCCAATTGAAGCGAGTCGTCCGCGGTTCTCTGGTTCTCTTCCGGTACCTTGTAAGGAACCTGCGGGCCGAGTCTGATCTGGGATTCAGGCACCCAGTCATATTGACCCTCGGTCTGCCTTAGCAGCACAGCGCCGTTGCCGGCTTTGAGTTCGAATGTGAGGCTCCCTGCGCCGCCGGGAATCGGGATTTCTTTTTTCCAAACCAGCTCGGGCGCCAAATCCACGCTTTCCCGTAGCAAGGGAGTAGTACCATTTTGACGAGGCTTATTTAGACTGGCGCTAGTCTCATTTAGAATAGTGATCGTCGCCGCTGAAACCTTCCGGTTGGCATTCAACGCGACCCTCAAAACGCCGTTGTTTCGCTCGAGGTGAACGACGCCGGCGAGATTGGCTCGTGAAATGCCTCCGGTGTCGCGAACCGGCATCCAATATTCGGTGAAGGAGATTGCTTGCCGCGGCTCCAGGAACGCGTACGTCTCCTGGTTCCTGAATAGGCCTGCTTGCAGCTCGACGTACGCGCTGCCGTTGTCTGAAAGAGCCTTGCGCCAATCGAGGCCGTCCGCGTCCACGCCCCAGGACCAGATCTTCTTTGCCGGCACCTGAAGATACTCGGCAAAATGCGCTGTGCCCGTGTTGGTGTGCGGATTCCACACGCCCATGAAGTCTTCGCGGCTTCCATGCGTGAATAACGACACCGGGCCATCCGTCTGGTTTCGAATGACGCTCACGTCTTTGCCTTGCGCATCCACCGGCCAACGTTGCACCTCCGCAAATCCGTGCGCGGCGGCAAAGCGCTGCGGGTATTGGATTCGAGAGTCGTCCCAAACCTGCACGCCCGCATTGTTCCACCAATAAAAACGATGCCGAACATCGCTGCGGTTGCTGAGCGTGACGCGCTGCTCCAAAACTGTGGAGCCGGGGCGCAGAGTCAGTTCCACCATCCATTCCATCCCATAAACTCTGTCGATGTTGCCCACGGTGACGGAAGCGCTGCCGTCCGGATGGCCCGCGAATCTGTAATTCACCGGCGACATCGAGACCCAATTATGTGAAACGGGAAAATTGAACTCGACGCCAAAGGCCGCCCACGCCCCTCGATAACCGATGCGAGCTTTTTTGATCGACGGATTCGCATAAAACATCGGCTGCTCGCTGATTTTGTCAATGCAAGTGTAAAGGTGGCCACCGATATCGGGAAGCACAGAACATTTCAAGTAGTCGTTCTCGAGATAAATCGCGCGCCACTCGTGCTCCGCTCGCGCGTTCGTGATTTCGTTTCGCAGCGTGTATGGATAATTGAAGCGGCCGGTCGAGAATTGATCAAAAGGAGGATTGGGATCGGGCGCGCCTTCCTCGTAAGTCGGAAGTTTCAGCACGCCCTCCCATGCGCGTACTTGCCCGCAAACGGGGATCGAGGAAACGAGCAGGAAGACGAAGGCAAAAGCCCGGTGCGCCGCCCTGACCCCAAAGAAACAGTTTCGCCGGCAAGGCTTCAGAATCATTCTGTCCCTCAGTATTTGCTTGCTCGCCTTCTTGAATCTTACGCAGGCGCGCTGCCGGCATGATCCAAGAACGGTTTCACGAAGGAGCATGCAGGGGAAATTTCTCCACCACTCGATTGATAATTCCTTCTTCCGAGGGGGAATCGGGAAGAAGCCCTTCTTCCAGGCATCGGAAAAAGGCCAGGAGCTGCGCTACGACGACATGAATCGCCAAATCATCATCCTCGCCAAGGTCACGCAGCCCGCGGCATTCGATAATTTCATCGCCATTTCTAACCGCGGAGTCCGGGATGTTTTCACCCACGATCAACTTAAGCCGCCCAAGCCTCTTTCGATCCAACTCGCGCAGCAAATCCAATTCATAGGCGCGGCTCGTGCGATCCGACGACAAATGACAGACGATCAGAGTATCCTCGTGCACGTAACTCATAGGTCCGTGGCGAAAGCCCAAATACGTTTCGCAAACTGTAGTCACCCGCCCCGCCGTCAGCTCTAGCATCTTCAATGCTGCTTCGCGCGAGGCAGCAAAGCGCGATCCGCTCCCCAGAAACACCGCGCGCTGGAAATCCGCAGCCGCAATCCTGGCCAGCGCGTCGAACTTCGAGCGGATCAATTCACCCGCAATCTGGCTGAGCTTCTCGCACAGCGTCCGATACTCATTCCCTTTCTCGAGCATTCCCAGAAAACGCACAGCCAGCAGCAGGTTGCTGAAACTGCTCGTCATCACGAGGCTCTTGTCGAGCGTTTCGCTAGGAAGCGTGATGACCCGCACCTTCTTGGTCTCGTGCCAGGCCCTGGCTAATCTTCCTTGCTCATTGCACGTCACCACCACGTGCCGAATTTGCGACTCCGTGCCCAACAACAATTCAACGACGCCGCTGCTTTCCGGGCTGTCGCCGGACCTGGCCACAGAAACAAGCACCCCAGGCCTGCCCAGAGGAAGTGCTCTCCCGCCGTACATCAACAAAGCACCACCGCTGATCGATTCCGTAGGAATGCCAAGTGAATTCTGCAAAGGGAAACGCACGCACTCGGCAGCATATTCTGAACTGCCGGAGCCGGTGAGCGCCAGACTGCGCATTCCTTTCAGGTCCTCCTTCAGGGACTCGCATGAAGCGAGCATTCGTTCGCAGGTTCGCAACCAAGTCCAAGGCTGCTGGCAGATTTCTCGAATCGTGTGGAAGTAACCGAGCCGGCGCTGCTCTTCTTCAGACCGTCCAAACAACTCTGCCGCTTTACCTTGGCTTTTTGCCAAGGCGCGTTGCCATTCTTCCTGTGTCAATGCGTGCACGCCGTCCATCCCATCCTGCGATCTGGCATCTCCTTTACCCCGTCAAGTCCGCGCGTCAACCTCCCGGTTGGAGCTGCGGAGTCACGATATCGAGTGGGCGATCTTCTCCGCCAACGGAACCATACCAAACACCGCCTCCAAAAGTCGTGATGTAGACTTTCTGCGGGTCTTGTGGATCGGCAATGACGCGATGTCCCCACTTAAAATTAAAACCGGGTATGCGCATCCAATGCGCGCCCCGGTCTGTGGATCTCCAGGCGGAAGACTCAAATCCGGCAGCATACAAAACTTTTGCGTCGCGAGGATCGATCGTGACGTCGTAAACATGGCGATCGCGTTCAAGCACCTGTCTCCAGGTCTTCCCGGCATCCTCTGACAAAAAGATGCCCCCACCATCGCCGTGCTCGCCTTTATCGCGAGCCCACGCCGCGAGATACAGGCGATTCGAATCGAGCGGATCCACTGCCAACCCGTTCGGAGCATTGCTTCCTGGCGGCATGGCCACCGGCGACCAGTGCTCAGCGCCATCCGTAGAACGATAAATCGCACCATCGCCGTCGTTTCCGATACTCCCATCTTCGGATCGTCGCGCCACGAGAACGTAGAGCGGACCCTTCACGTCCCTCACAATTCTCCAGGCAAATGGTTCTTTCTGAGCGATCCCTGCGTTTTTCAGCGTCCAGTTCTTCCCGCCGTCTGCACTTTTGTACACGCCGCGTCCAAACGCCGCCACATAAAGAACGCGCGCATCCGGCGGGCTTGTGGGATCTAGAAGAATATGCGTGGGCGCCGTTTGCTCCATCCCATTATTGGATTTCGTCCAGCTACGGCCGCCGTCTTCGCTCCGGCAGACTCCGCCGCGATAGTCCAGAATCGCTTTTCGCCTCCACATCTTCGGACGCGGCAAATCATGCGTCCAGCTATTCACGCTCCACACGCGCCCTTTCACCTCAGGGTCAAACACAATCCAGTACGTCGTATTCATCCACTCTTTGGGCACGCCCTGCGTCGAACTCACCCAGGATTTCCCGCCATCTTCGCTGCGGAAAAGGCCTATGTCAGTCGTGGAGATGAACTGCCGGTGGTGATCAAACGGATCAAAATGGTACCCATACGTCGTCGTAACATCGAGCCCTGTACTCACCCATCCAATTCCCTCGGGCCTTCGCGAATACACGGCCACCCAATTTGCGCCACCGTCTGTGGTGCGCATGGTTCTTCCCAAGTCTGTCCCATAGCTGACGCTCGCGTCCTGGTCAGCCACGGTTAACGCCAGCGGATTTTCCCCCCAGTCCGTTCCAAAGCGTTCGGTAATCCACGCGTCATGAATGTTTGCGCCGGATTTCGTGGTTGGATTGCTGTCTTCTTTCCAAACCAAGCCCCAAGTTCGTCCTACGTCTATGGTCTTGGCAACTCCGAGCCACCTCCGTCCGCCTCCTTCCAAGTCGCTGTACGAGACATAAGCCGTATCCGGGTAACGGAGACTGGTGGCGACGGCCCGCAACTTTGCGTTGTTCGCTCCCAAGCTCACCTTCCGCCACGTTAGGCCTTCGTCGTCGGACACAAATGCCGCTTCGTCTCCGATCGTGTAAATGACCGGTTTTCCGTCCTTGGTGAAGCCGGCAGAAATGTCCGTGATGGTCTTTACAGAAGGCGCCGGAACCTTTTTAACGCCTGACGACGTCTTCTCTGCAATGAAATGCAACCCCGCGATGAGCAGAGTCCTCCCACTGGCCGGAGAGCCCGGATTCACCCAAACCTTCTTGGCCAATTCGGGCAAATCCGCTTCTTTGGTCCAACTCTGGCCGCTGTCTCGAGAGAAAAAGAGAGAAGAAGTTTCCTTTTTTCGGTCACCTGCGGTGACATAGAAAACGCTGGAATCGGCAGGATCGATGGCCATCGCGGTAATACTGCCTAACGGATTCGGCTCGGCGACGATGTCTTCGTCGGAGTGGTCGGAACTCATCTTGACGCTCTTGATCGAAGAGGGCTTCGGATAAACCAGGTTCCAAGTCTCTCCTTGATCCTGGCTCCGCCACAGTCCGGTGGCTTGCGCGTAGATCACGTTTTTGTCCAACGGATCGAAAACAAAGAATTGCACAACACCCCGTAGATTGAACATCCGCCAAGACTTGCCGCCATCATGGCTAATGTAGGCACCGGTCATGTCACAATTTACCAAGACTGTGTTCAGGTCGTGCGGGCTGACCGTCGGATGGAACATGGCCCCACCCCCACCGGGCCCAATAACCCTGAAATTACCGGGACGAGGCGTGTCTCCATTGCCGTTACCGAGGAGGAGGAACCCAAAGAGCGCATTCAGAAGGAAAAGTGCCATCTCTCTTTCCTTTGCTTTCCTTATCATTCTTTTCGCTTTCTTTCTTGGCAGAATCCATTTGCTTTGTCAATCCTTTTGTCTTTATTCATCCATTGACTGGCCCTATATTTCAACTTTCAAGAGCCGGGCGGCATTCTCGTAGTAGACCTTTTTGAGGATTTCATCCGGCAAGCCCAAACCATAAATCCGCCACCGCCCCTGAGGGGGGACTTTTGCCGGTGTGTAGTCGAAATGCTCGTCTTCGGTTTCCAAAAATCGGTAATAGATTTCGTATAACAGGTCGGTAAAGACTTGCTGCGGCGTGTCCGTCCCGTGGGGAACGGCGTCGGTTCCAAATAAAATTCGATCCTGATATTTGTCAAAAAATTTCCGGGACATGCGCGGCTGGCGGCCAAGCTCTCCGATGCGGGCACCGATCTCAACGTGCATGTTGGGAAAGCGATCCATGCACTCGCTCACGTAAGGAAGATTCTCGGCGTCATTGCCGACGTGCAGCACAATGAACTGCGTCTTGGGATGCCGCTCCAGTACGTGGTTGCGCGCCTGCAAAATCTCGGCGTTGCTTGGAAAATCCTTCCCGTGAAATGACCAATCCGGATGATTGTTCAGCTCTTCAAAGCGCTCGTTGAAGCGGTCAATGGGCAGAAAGAAAGCTTCCGGATCCGAAACATGGATCGCCACGGGAATACCCAGCGCCCCGCACGCTTCCCACACGGGATCAAAACGTTGGTCATCTACTTTCACGAGCGGCCCCCTGGAGATTTGGTCGCGCAAATACAATCCGAGCGTCTTCAGGATTTTCAATCCACGGGCTCCGGCTTTGTGAGCGCGGACAATTTCATCCGCCTGAAACTGGCTGTATCCCGTCTGATTCGAACGTTCCCACCAGGGTTCCGTAAAAGTCACAAAGCGGTTCGGATGTGGTGTCTGATATTTTCGAATCGCCTCTTCCAAACCTTTTCCAACTCCACCCGTGAGGTTCACCATGATACGGATGTTCTTACGGTCCATCAGCGGCAGTAGGTCTTCGGCTGGAGCGAAGTATTCCATTTCTTCACCGATGCCAACCCCTCCCGCGTGTTTGGCCTTGGACGAAAGATGTGTGTGTATATCTATGACCGGATAGCGCGACTTGGGCACTTTTGTTTCAGGAACGTGCAGCATGCTGCGCGGCTCAAAATCCTTAAGCTGCAGAGGCAGAGGCTTTCGTGCCTGGTCCGCTTCTGCCTCCGGCACGCCGACCTTCCCCGCGGAGATCCCTCTCGCCGCCAGAAGCATTCCCGCACTTTCCAACAAGCGTCGCCTTGCAATCTTCTCCATGTCGCCCCCGTACAAACTCTTCGCGCCGCTTTATGTGGTTCTTCGGCTTCGCTCTTCTATATCGTTTACTTTCCCTTGTCAAAGTGCGATAAAGCGGGCGGGAGATCAGTGCATGTTTGCTTCCAAGATTGGATCTTGCCTCGCCGTTTGCGCGGTGGTGTTTGCGGCCTTCACTGTTTCTTCGGCGGGCCAAGCCCCAAGCACGCCGAAACAATCCTACTCGAGCAGCATGGAAACGGAAACAAGGCATTGTGCTGAGAATTTCGTGCCGAATGGCGATGTCGCCAAATCTCTTTGGAAGCATGCGAAATGGCTGGAATTTGACAACGAGGCATCGGGCAAGTCCCATTATCCGGAACTGACGACCCACGTCGCGTCGCTTTGGACAGAGACATATATCTATTTTGCGTTTTCGGGCCGCTACAACGAACTGAACATTTATGAAGGAGAGGACCCCAAATCCGAACGATGGCAACTTTGGGACCGAGACGTTGTTGAAGTCTTCCTGAATCCTCAGCCCGAGCGCGTGAATCATTATTTTGAGTTTGAGGTGGCTCCGAACAATCAATGGATTGACCTGGAAATCGACAAGACCAAGGACCCGTTCAACGACGCCTCCTGGAATTCCGGTTTCGAGCACGCGACTCGTATCGACGCGGAACATCACATCTGGACCACCGAGCTGCGCATTCCGCTTGCGGCGATAAACGTGAAGGATCCGCGTCAAGGCGAGCAATGGCGAGTCAATTTCTTTCGCGCGGCAGGAAAGGGCGGTGACGACCACCGCAAGTTTCTTGCTTGGAGCGTCATTCCCGAAGGGAAGACGTTCCATGCGCCAACGCGGTTTGGAATCATAAAACTTCTGAACTAGCACGCGCGTCGCCTGCTCAGTGGATGTAGGCGCCAGATGGCACTAGGAACTGAATCGGCCAGCTCTCGCGTTTTTGCTCCACGATTTCAGACCATTTCAAGACGTTGCCGTTTGCCTCCAGCAAGAGGTTCGTACCTGGCAAAGTTTCAGCAATGGCACTTGCCAGCGTGTACGCTTGGCCCGGGGCGGTTACCGCAACCACACTCACTTGCAGCTTCTGCGCCGCAAATCGTCTCGCGATTTCCGCGTCCTCCATCATTTGCAGAAAATACGGCCTCCCGTTCAAAAGCGAGTTGTACACATAGTCCGCAAGCACTCCGGAAATCGGATTCACGTACGCGTGCTCAAAGTCGAGCCTGCCCAGCAGCGGGTCGTCCGGTGAAACGGCCGTGTAAGGCATGCGCGTCTCGCCAAGTCCGCGAAAATCAAACGAGACAATGTCAAAACCCTGGTTTAGCACTTTTTCGATTTCGGGCCAGTCTTCTGCCGTAGCTTTGCCGTTTTCCCCGAACCACAACGCAGCTCTTCTCTCGCCTGAACCGGATTTGTGTCCAGACTTGTGAATAAACACCAGCGGCATTTCAAGCAGTCCGCTGTGCCGTAGCAAATAGCGGTCGATGGTCACGTCTGCATATTTCGAACTACCAGCGCCCTCCCACGCGATTTCACTCGCTTGCGGCAAAACGCCCTCATCTTCGCGTACACGCCAATTCCTTACACCGCCGTATTTATCCCCGTAATACTCCTTCGCAATTGTCCGTGCGCCTCCGCTTTTGTGCTCCCCGTAATACTCGCGAATCACATCCGTCAGCGGTTTCCCATCGCGGTAGTCCAGCAGTACTTGGCCCGTTCGCGTGCATCGCAAGGTTTCTCCTTCCAGCTCCTTCACCGGGGGAAGACCGGTTCTCTCAGGCATGTCATTGAAATGGTCGAGAAAATCAAGCGCGGCCTGTTGATTCTCTGGGGAAAACTGATGCCCGTGATAGCCTTCCACCATTCCAACGCGATCTCCGTGCCCGAATCGCCTGTAAAGCTCTTGCATTTCACGAAAAGTCTTGCGCGTCCCTTCGATCGGGAAAAAGTCCAGTACCGCGGCCGCCACCATGACCGGACGCGGAAACATCATTAGCAGCAGTCCCGGGTGGTCCACGCCGTTGGAGATCATGCCAAACAAATCCTGCTCCGGATCGCTGTCCGGATCGACAAAAATCCGGTTCGAGATCCGCATTGGCAGCGCAGTGATGTAGCACGAGGGCACGGCAACTCTTATGCGCGGATCGAGCGCCGCAATCAAAGCGGTTTGCGTCCCCCCGCCGCTTGTGCCGGTAATGCTGATTCGCTCGCCATCCACGTCTGGGCGGGTAAGCAAATAGTCCACAGCGCGAATTCCGTCCCATACTTCCCATCGGGCAAGGTTCGCTCCAGCTAAATACGCCAGGTTCCCCATCACTGCGTGCTCTGCGCAAATTAAGTTGTAGCGGCTCTTTTGGGCTTTCGAATCCCAGAACTGGCTGCGCTCGCCTTGCCCGATCGGATCCCAGGACAGTACCACGTAGCCACGCCCGGCGAGCCTCTGGCTTAGCGTTTGGTAGTGAAATTTTCCGTCGGCAGCGTGTCCAGAGGGCACGAGCACTGCCGGATGCTTGCTCGAGTGATCATTTGGAATGTAAACCAACGCGGTGACATAGATCCCCGGCAAACTCTGGAATACGAGCTTCTCGATGGTGAAACCATCCATCGGAATCTTGCCGGTAATTACCGCGTGCAGATCCGTCTTCACCGCGGGCAGGCCGCCAATCATCCGCAAGAGTTTTTGCCGCACCTCTTCTTGCGTCTTGCGTAGGCCCGCCTCATCGCGGATGGCGTCCCAAGCTCTTTGACGAGCTTCGTCTTCCTTCCACGCCTGTTCCGCTTGGTACCGCAAATAAGGCGTGATGCGGGGCCCCGGTGACGAGGGCTGCTTCAACACTCGGAAAAATTCGGGCGGAGGTGGGTCGGTTCCCGCCAGCGAACAAAAGGCGCTCACGCCCACAAGCAAGACTCCGATGCAAGCGCGGATCACGGCGCCTTCACCGTCAGCGAGCCCATGGCGTACCAGCCATCTTCTTGGCGGCCCTCGACCGCAAGGCGAATTGCGGGCTTGCTGCTCCTGGGATCCAGCATCGCTATGCGAACGTCGTAATTCCCTTCCGCCAAATTTTCAGGCACATACAACGTGCCGTCGTACACGGCGTCTCCCGGAAGCCACTTACGAAGGTCTACCGGCACGGGAATCACCGTCGCCATCTTCGGCGACCGCAATTCCATTGCCAGTGTAAATTCCTTGTAAATCGGCGCGACTCCCTCGTTCAGCCACCACATATGAACCGGCATCATGGTCCCGGGCGCGACGACTTTCGAATATTCCAGCCGCCGCAAATTGAATCGGTAGCCAATCTTTTTCTGAAACGCATCGAATTGCGCCTGCCACTCGCTTGGTATCGGCGCCGATTTTACGTTTACGGTGCTCACGTGCCAGCGCAGCGCTTGCTCGAGAATGTAGTCGAGGTCGTAGCCTCTTTCTTTCCAGCCGGCCACGGTGTAGCACGTTTCGAGCGAAACGGGTCTGCGCTGCCAAACATTTTGGATCGCTGCGCGCACAATTTGCTGAGGATAGATTTCCAGCATTTCCGCGGGGAAATAGGGATTCGTCGAACTCGTTCGCATGTCCCCGAGGCAATCCAGGCGCCATCCCGCCCCATGTTCCGTCCCGTAAGTGAGTGCCTGCTGTTCATCAAAATTCATCAGCAACGTGGTTCGCGGAAAAGCTTCCAGCCAAACATCAATCAACTCTTTTTGATAGGGAAACGCCGGCATGTACGGGCTCCAGCCTTCTCCCCAGTAGCCCACCGATGAAATGTCCACGCTGTCAAGATAAGGATTCCCGTCGTAGTGTCTTCCAGCTTCGGCGACAAGCTCACCCCAATACTTGAGATACAACGGATCGCTGAAATCTGGCTGCCAGATCTGGCCGTCTTTGTCCGTGGGTTTGTTGGCGCGGCGCGCTCCCGAGTTTCGATACCACTCTGGGAGAGGATCCTGGTTGGAGTACGGCATCAGACGAATCGCGAGCGTTTGTCCATGCGCCCGCGCCTCCTCCAACGCCAGGTCAACAATCTCCCAGCGAAACTTTCGCGGCTCGGGTTCGAGCACGTTCCAATACCAGCGGCAATACGAAACGGATGTGTCAGGAAAATCCGGCTTGGTCGCCGCTTGCGGCAGCTTCGTCACCGGTCCTACTTCGGACCACTTCAATGGCAGATTGGGCTCCTGTCCGTTGAACCGCTGAAACGTGGTGATGCCCATTCCGGGATTTACGAGCACGTCATGAATCGGTTTGGGTCGAACCACGACCACATTCGTTTGTGCGATCGAAGGGTAGGAAGTCGCCAGCGCAAGAAGAATCGATAAACAAAGGATTTTCACAATTCTGACTAACAAAGTATCTTCGTCCGCGTATTGCACAAACGGGTTCATTGCACGAGGCATCCCGAGTTCTCGGTTCCACCGAGAAGTCTCGGATGCACACTCTATCCCTCCACGGTCATCTCTTCAATTCACAAGTAAGGCTGCTCTATTTATTGGGGAGGGCAAACGCGGCCAGGGTATCGGATACTTTGCCGTTGAAATACCCGCCTCCTCCGGCAGCGATCACCACAAACTGCTTCCCTGTTTTCTTGCCGCGGTAGGTGATGGGAGTCGCATGTGCGCTCGCTTCCAGCTTCGTGGCCCACAATTCCTCTCCGGTTTTTGCCTCGAATGCGCGGAATCGGCTGTCCATGGTCGCGCCGATAAATACAAGTCCGCTTGCCGTGACAATCGAGCCACCGAGATTCGGCGTGCCTGTTTTGTCTTTTAATCCCTCCATGCTGCCTAGCGGCGCTTTCCAGACGATTTCTCCGTGGTTCACGTCCACGGCATTCAGTGTTCCCCAAGGCGGCTTCTGGCACGGCCATTGGTTTTGATCCCAAAACCGCGCGTACTCTCCTTCTCTTGAGCCTCGCCGGAATTTTTCCGGCGCGCCATCGCCTTGCGGAAGCATTGCACCGGCGGCCCCGAACTCATTTGCGTTCACGAATAAATATCCCGAAGCTTCGTCAAAAGACGCTCCCGACCAGTTCCCTCCTCCGAGCGTTCCGGGCATCACCAACGTCAGTTCGAGACCGTAAGGCGTGTACATTCCCCGCGTTTTCAGCGAATGAGCCAGCTCTGCACAATACTGGTGCGAATTTTTTGTGGCTTCGGTGATGTCGGCTTCGCTGAACGTCTGCCGCACCAGTGGTGGCGGCTTCAGCGGAAAAGGCTGAGTCGGCCATGCAGCCTCGCCCGGCACGTTGCTATCCGGAACGCGACGCTCCTCGACCGGAAACAGCGGTTTTCCCGTAAGTCGATCGAGAATAAATACAAATCCCATCTTCGTCACTTGCGCGACTGCAGGAAATTTTTGGCCATCGCGCCGCACAGTAATAAGTACAGGCTGTGCCGGCAAGTCGTAATCCCAAATATCGTGGTGCACCATTTGGAAGTACCAACGAAGTTTGCCTGTGGCCGCATCCAGCGCGACCAGAGAATTGGCAAACAAATCCATGCCTTTACGGTCTGCTCCGTAGAAATCGTAAGAAGCCGAGCCAATAGGCAGAAAAATCAGGCCGCGCTCCAGGTCCACGCTCATGATGGACCACACGTTCGCCCCGGTGCGGTCCTGCCACGCATCTTCCTGCCAAGTATCGTGTCCCTCTTCTCCCGGTTGCGGAATCGTGTGAAAAGTCCAGACCAACTTGCCGGAGCGAACGTCGAAGGCCCGCACGACGCCGCTCGGGCCCCGGGAGGGGTATTCGGGAACCGCAGCTCCGGTAATCACAAGGTCCCGATAAACAGCCGGAGGTGAAGTTACGGAATATTCCGCGCCGGGAAAAGCGTCCGCAACCTCGGCACGCAGATTGACCGTTCCGTCTTTTCCAAAATCGCCGCACGGTTTCCCTGTTTTCGCGTCCAGAGCAATCAAGCGCCCATCAAAAGTACCGAACAGAATTCGCCGGTCGTCGCCGTTTTTGCTCTGCCAGTATGAGACGCCACGGTGCTGGAAAAATTGCCGTTGCCCCGAATGCCCGCCTTGTGGATCAAACTGCCAAATCTCTTTGCCGCTTTCCGCATCGAGCGCGATCACGCGATTGGACGGCGTGGAGAAGTACAGCACGCCATCAATCACCAAGGGAGTCGATTCAAACGGAGCCACGTGATGCCGGTCCGTCTCATTGCCGCCGCGCTCCGCTTCGCCCATGTGATAAGTCCACGCCCTTTTCAACTTGGCGACGTTGCTGCGGTTTATCTGTCGTAGCGCAGAGAATCGTGTGCCGCCAGCATCGCCTCCATAGAATCGCCATTCTTGTGCCGAGACTGCTGACGACACGAACAACAGGCAAGCCAGATAGCGCGTTATACCGGAGACTATAATTTCCCAATCCGAAGCAAGTGCCGCGGCCTGCTTCCGTAGTGCTCCGACCTTTCGACAGGCCGAAATCAAATCCGATACCGTCCAATCGAGCCTCAGTGCTTTTGCCATGCCAGCTGTTTCATCCTCTCTGGAAATGCGCCCAGAACCCTGCCTCGGAACCTAGTTTTGCAAGCATCCCTCTTAGCAATGCTCACGATTTAGCCAGCCAATTGCAAGAAAACACGATTTTTCCGCGAGTACCTGCCATCCCTGGGCTTGGGGGTACGGAAGTGCGGCGCGATACACGCAAAGAATCCGACACGGTGTCAGCTTGTGCGAACTAGTGTATTCAAGCCCTCAGGATGGACATGAAATCGGCAAAGGAACCAACAGGAAGGTCGAAATCTGGGCGCAATTAGAGGTGTAATGAGACTTCTGTAGGATTCTCTGGGACGCCAGAATGGGCGATCGGGGCCGTGAAATTACGACCCGTTACCGCAAAAATGCTACTTTGTCACAGAACACACCGTCCAAAGAGGCTGAAGCGCGAACGAAAAAGCATGTGATCCGCGTAGACTTCAATCCGATCTAGTTCCTGGGCCAGGGTGGTTGCGTGGGAATGGGGGCGATGGGAAGGTGACTCTTTACCGTGGGCGAACCGAAGATCACCGCTGAACGCTTTGCCTTAACGAGCTGTGGTCTGTTTCAATTCAACAGATTAGTTTAGGAACGTGCTGGCTTTCTTTCCGGCATGTTTGGGCACATTCGGGCACGGTTGAGCAGAGAATCGTGCAATGTTTTCGGTTGTGAGGCATGGTCGGCAGGCTCTCTCACCGGTGACTTGAAATCAAGCGAACCCTGTCGTTCGCCAACGTGGGATACGCTACTTGGAGGTGCTATGACAAAAGTTCGGCCGGTCGTTTTCATTGTATTTTACTTCTTGGTCTGGTGCCTTAGCGCTGCCGGCATTGCGCGCGCGCAAGTAAAAAGCTCGCCGCCCATCATGCCTCTCCCCGCACACGTCGCGCTGGGCGAGGGTGAATTCGCTATTGATGGAAATTTTGGCGTCGTCTTGAAGGGGTATAAGGAACCGCGTTTAGAGCGAGCGCAGCAGCGCTTCTTGGATACTCTTTCGCGGGAGACCGGGATCCCGCTTTGGCGCCAGGCAATCCACAACCAGCCGCACTTCATCGTTCAAACTGCAGCACCGAGTGCGGCTGCCCAGCAACTAGGCGAAGATGAATCTTACCATCTTGAAATCTCAACCACCGATGTCCGGTTGACGGCGCCAAACCCGATCGGGGTAATTCGTGGACTCCAGACCTTCCTTCAATTGGTGAGAGTCACGCCAAGGTCCTTCAGTGTTCCTGTCGTGACGATCGACGATCAGCCACGCTACCCTTGGCGCGGCCTTCTGATCGACTCAGGACATCGTTTTGTACCGATCCCAGTCCTGAAGCGCAATCTGGACGGCATGGAAGCGGTCAAACTGAACGTATTTCATTGGCGTTTTGCGGACGATCAGGGCTTTCATATCGAAAGCAAGAAATTCCCCTTGCTGGAGCAAAAAGGCTCAGGCGGTTTTTTTTACTCGCAAGGCGAAGTCCGGGAGATTATCGTGTACGCCCGCGACCGCGGCATTCGTGTGGTTCCCGAATTTGACATGCCTTGCCACACGATGTCCTGGTTCCTTGGCTATCCGGAGTTATCCAGCGGACAAGATCCTTTGAAGAGTTCAGCGATTGATCCCACACGCGAAAGCACCTACACCTTTCTTACCGGATTCATTGGCGAGATGGCCGCTCTTTTCCCCGATTCCTACTTTCATGCAGGAGGAGATGAATGCGACCCCAAGGAGTGGGAAGGGAATCCGCGCATCCAGCGATTCATGCGGGCGCATTCGATAAAAGATGCCGCAACCCTGCAGGCGACCTTCACCGCCAGGGTCGAGAAGATCATTGCGAGCCGGAAGAAGATCATGGTGGGATGGGACGAAATACTTCAGCCTAATACACCCAAAGATGTCGTCATCCAATCCTGGCGGGGACCAGAGTCGCTGGCACACGCCGCTCGAAATGGCTATCGCGCCGTACTCTCATCCGGCTACTACATCGACCTGAATCAGTCAGCGGCGGAGCATTATCTGGTCGATCCACGAGGGGCCAACGCAGCCGAGCTTACACCGGATCAAAAAGCCCGTGTCCTCGGTGGCGAGGCGACCATGTGGACCGATATCGTCTCCCACGAAAATATGGACAACCGCGTATGGCCGCGTACCGCTGCCATTGCTGAACGCCTGTGGTCGCCTCAACAAATACAGGATGTGGACTCGATGTACGAGCGGCTCGCCATCATATCTCGAAAGCTCGATTATTACGGTCTACGTCACAGGCTCATCACGGATGAAATGCTCGAGCGCATGAGCGGTGAGCCCGATCCGGAGCCTTTGAAAGTGCTCGCGGCCGTAGTCCAGCCGCCCAGGTTGTATCAGCGTCAGGAACTGCGGAGGTTTACCGACTTTACGCCGCTCAATCGTCTTGACGATGCCGTGCCGCCGGAAAGCGACACAGCGCGCGAGTTCAACAACCTCGCCAAGCGGATCTCTTCAGGGAAAGCGAGTCCCGAGGAGTGGCGGCGGGCTCGAGAGTGGCTTGTTCTGTGGCGCGACAACGATGCCAAGCTGCAGCCCCTGCTAAAGCGATCGTTCTTGACCCAGGATTTGGCCCCGGTGTCGCGTAACTTGTCCCAGGTTGCGGAAATCGGCTTGCAGGCTTTGGATGACCTGCAGAAAAATCACACGGTCAGCGCGGATGCGCGGCGGCGAAATATCGAATTTCTACAACTCTCTGCGAAGCCGCAAGCGGTGCTGCTCCTAATGGTGGCGCCATCCGCAGAGTTGCTGGTGCAGGCAACTAGAACGCAGTGACACCGCTGCAATGTCGATCACACGCCCGAGTAGTCAGCTCATGGAATCTTGTTTCATTCACAATTTGCGCGAAGCCGACCAGCGCGCGGGCAGACGAAGCTTCGGATGGTCCGGCGCGTTCGGCCGCATGCGGGATCTTCGCTACGCAGTGCTTCGCGATGCTCTTGTCCGGTGCTGAGCGTTTGAGATGCAATCCGCAGCCAAACGAACGCCATCGCCAAAGCGCCTCGTCAGCGGCTATTGCACCTTGACATTGGGCTCGACGGACATTCCTGGCCTCAGCAGGTGCTCCGGATCCTGGCCCTTTTCAAAGACAATCTTCACTGGGATTCGCTGCACAACTTTTACGTAATTCCCGGTAGCATTCTCGGGCGGCAACAGGCTATAGCGCGCTCCCGAGGCTCCGGCAATGTTCAGAACGTGCCCATCATATTTTCTGCCGTACATGTCGACCGAGATCTTCACATGCTGGCCGGGACGCATACGCTTTAATTGTGTCTCCTTGAAGTTGGCGGTCACCCAGATATTTTGGCTGTCCAGCGGAACGATGGTCATCATTTGCTGGCCCGGTACAACGTTCTGTCCTGGCTGGACGGATCTTTGGCCTACAACCCCGCTGATCGGAGCCACAATGGTCGTGTACTGGAGGTTTAATTGTGCTTGTTGAAGCACCGCGGCGGCGCGCTCGGTTTCCGCATCTGCCGCTTGAGCACGCGACTTCTGCGCCGACACTTGTTGAGGCTTGGTTTGGGCGTACTGCACTCCCGCTTCGGCTTGGGCAATACGGGCGCGGGCCTGAGTGACTGCCTGTTCGGAAGCAGCGGCTGACGCTCGCGCAGCTGCGACCGCTGCCGCGGTAGCCTGCTGGCTATGTAGCGCCTGAACATATTGTTGCTGAGGGATTTCGTCTTTTTCTGCGAGTGGTTTATATCTGTTCACGTCGTCTTGAGCTTTCAGGTCATTGGCTTCTGCCTGGCGTAGAGAAGCCTGCGCGGCGTCGAAACTGCGTTGAGCCGCAACCAATCCAGCCTTGGCGTTCTCCAGGTCCGCCTGTGCCGTCGAGAGCTGACTGGAAGTGTTCACCGAGGTGATGGGAACGTTGATACGCAGAGCGGCCGCGCTAGCCTGATCGTTGGCCAGCGTGGCTTTGGCATTTGCCAGGGCTACGTCATAGTCTTTTGGGTCAAGCTGCACCAGCACGGTTCCGGCCTGCACGTACTGATTATCGTCAACGAGTACTCGAGTCACGTAACCGGACACGCGGGAGCTGACCGGATAAATGTAGCCATCAATTTGCGCGTCGTCGGTGGACTCCCACGCGGCCAAGTATCGATAAAGCAGGACGGAGGCAGCCACTACGACGAGCGCTACTAGCGTGATCAAGAACCGTATCCGTATCTTTGATCGCCTGGAACGGGAGGCGTTTGGCCCTTCGCCTTCGCCCACGGAAGGTTTCGGCCCTTCGACGTTGGGGGGCTCCGGGATTCTCGCTGGTGCAGGTGCGGTTCCCATGATGGTCCTCCTTCGACCCTAACGCGCAGCCGCGGCCCAGCCGCGCTCTTTTGCGTAACTGGCAAGGGCATCGAGAATAATCTCAACCGCTGCTTCATTGCCCATAGCAGAATTAAGCATTAGATGAAAGCGATGCCTGCCCGGCCAATTCACGTTGAAGTGCTTGTTGATGAAAGCGGCGCGATCGCGATCCACGGTTTCAGCAAGTTCGATCGCTTCCTTCTCGGTCTTGCCCGTGGCCTGCAGCCGTCGGACTCTTTGTTGAAAGGGCGCGTAGATGAAAACATGAAAGGCATCAGACCGTTTGCTGAGATAGTATGCGGAACCTCGGCCGACAATCACGCATTTGCCGGCATCCGCGACTTCCGGCAGGAGTCGTTGAACGACTTCCCGGACACATTCCGTGTCCACCATCTTCAATCGGGGGGCGTTCAAGCTGCCTTCGAAGCTCCCACGCATGAAGGCTTTCAGCAGCCGGTAATAGGCGGGATCCCTTTTCTCTTCATGATCGGCGACCACCCGGCAGTCGCAATCCAGGCGCCGCGCGATCTCTTCGGTCAGCAACTGGTCCCAGAGCTTCCAACCCAGTTTGGCCGCCACCTGCGCGGCAATGTCGCCGCCCCCGCTTCCGTACTCGCGTTCCAGGGTGATTACTCGGATGGGCATAGCTTCCTCGCTTCTGGCCAACAACGAATTACAAGTGCACAAAGATTTTAAAACACTATCGGCGCACCGTTATCCCACGGCCACCTCGCCTCCCGCTCCCGGCTGATTCTTTTTCAGCGCAAAAGAAAAGAGGAACATGATGCCCGCGCCGATGCACAGTACCCAGAATGTATCGATGTACGCCAGAGTGGTAGCCTGGCCAATCAGCACGCGATTCAAACTCGCGTATGCTTGACTGGTAGCCCGGGTAACTTCCATGCCCGACGCGGTCAGTTGTGCCTCGAGCCCGTGCACCGCCTGCAGGAATGTGGGTTGTCCTGCGCTCGCATGAGCGGCCAGATGGACTTGGTGGAACTGCGACCGCCGCGCAATCAGCGTGGTTACCATCGAAGTGCCAATGCTGCTTCCAATGTTGCGCATAAAATTTATTAGGCCCGAAACACTACTGCTCTTATCGGCCGGAACTCCAATGAAGGCCACGATGTTAATGGGGACGAAAAGGAATGCCAGCCCAAAGACCTGCAACACCCTCAGAAAGCTGGCTGTCCGAAAGCTGATGTCCAGGTCGAGATGCTGCGTCGAGTAATACATTCCCAGCGACAGCATCAGCCAGCCGAAACCGATGATGTAGCGCGCCTGGAATTTGCCCACGATCGTGCCGGCGACAGGCATCAGGAAGAGGAGGACAAAGGCGCCACCCGAGAGCACCAGACCGGCTGACTCCGCCGTGTAGCCCATTAGAGTCTGAAGGAACTGAGGCATCATCACCAAGCTTGAGAACAGCATGATGCCGAGAATGAACATCATTACATTTGCCCCGAGAAAATTCACATTCTTGAAAAGCCGCACATCGACGATGGGCTCCTTTTGATACCATTCCCAAATGACGAGTGACACCAAGCCGACCGCTGCTAGGACCGCCAGTGTGAGAATGAAATGCGAGCCGAACCAGTCGTCTTCCTGCCCCTTGTCGAGCATTACCTGAAGAGCGCCTACTCCCAGCACCAGCAAGCCCACGCCCATGTAATCGATTTTCACCGCCGCGCCCGTGAGGCGCTTCATCCATGGCGGGTCTTCGACCAGGCGGAGTACCAGGAACAGCGTCACAATTCCTACTGGCAAGTTGATGAAGAAAATCCAACGCCAGCTGTAATTGTCGGTGATCCATCCGCCTAAAGTGGGGCCAACGGTTGGAGCGATGATCGTGGTGATGCCGTAGAGCGCAAATGCTAGGCCGCGCTGTTGAGGAGGAAACGTGTCGGCCAGGATGGATTGCGCCACGGGTTGCAGTCCGCCTCCGCCTGCGCCCTGGAGCACTCGGAACAGGATAATCGAGCCCAGACTCGGCGCAATGCCGCAGAGCAGTGAACTGACGGTGAAGATTGCCAGGCATAATAGGAAAAAGCGTTTGCGTCCCAGCACGCTGGCAAACCAGCCGCTGATGGGCAATACGATGGCGTTCGAAACTAGGTAAGAGGTCAGAATCCAGGTGCTTTCATCATTGCTGGCGCCCAGATTGCCGGCCATGTACGGGAGCGCCACATTGGCGATGCTCGTATCGAGCACTTCCATGAATGCCGCCATTGCCACAACAACGGCGATCAACCATGGATTTACTTTTGGTCTCCATGGCTGTACCGACTGGGGGAGAGAGGCACTATTGTCAGAATCGTTCGCAGGAGATGGACGAATTGCGCCTCGGTTTACTGACGAAGAATTCTGTAGAGCATCGGAGTTCATTCACCACTACCCTCATCAGAATAACGAGATGATACCTCACTGCCGCTCGAAAGAATCTGCCGCCTAAGCCCACAGGTCTGGCCGATCGCCTGGAACATGGTCCAACGGTGTGTCAGACACCGACCCCGGACAAAGTTTACAAATCCTTCCACTTATAGAGATGTTTACTTCTAAGGGTCGCTGCACTTGCCACCTGCAGACGCCCTTCTTGCAAACCTCGAAGATCAACAGCCCACCGACGCCGCAGACGTTATCGCATTCGAGGAGCGCCTTGACTACTGGCACCGTTTTCTTCAGCCGAGTGGAGCCAGGGGCAGAGGAATGTGCCTCGACATTCAAGCTCGCCGCCTTCTACACACCGCAAATGATCGTTGACCGCCAAAGCCAATTCCCAAGCACCCGCGTTCAAGAAATCATGGCGGGGATTGCAGAGACAGAACGGCGAGACACAACCGAGGTCACGCTCGCTCTGGGCGAGTCCAGCCCCAACGACAGGCTGCAATTGATTGTGCGAGCGGGCTTCCTCCTGAAGACTTTCTGGTCTTGAGGCTAAAGTGCGCACCAAGAGTGCACCAGATTCGGCCTCTCTCTCCCAGGCTGGACGCGATTTCTGTGTGGGCCAAGCGCAAGTTCACTTGCTCGTGACAACGCCTGCCGGTCACGCAGGAGGTCTCGGGTTCGAGTCCCCTCGCGCGGATCCCAATCAATCCCCTCCCGCGAGAGATCGCCTAAGGCTCTTTGCCTCGGCGCCGGACTCCTTTATTGCTTGCTGGCTAAGCAAAGCGCCTCCTTCTCCCCCCGACAGCAATACCAAGCGGCAAACTCCACTATCGACGCCAGTAATGCGGATTGAAGGCCCTGAAGCGCAAGCTGCCACGTATTTTGCCTTTCCCAGTCGATGCGAATTGGCAGACGAGTTTTGGTCAACCGCTCGGCGACTACAAGCTAACTCGCTTCCCGCGTAGTTCCTCTGCCGTTCCCCTTCCGACCGCTGTCTTCTCGAGCGTTCGAACGATCATCCGCCGAGCGCGAAGACGGTTGAGCGCGTGCCCGGCTTCGTGAGTGGCGCTCGATCCAGATGCAGAATCCCAAAAAAGCGGCGGTTATCGCGAGTACCGCAATCGTAGCTGGTTCCATCGTCTTCTCCACCTGACTCATCCCCATTGGGCTCCACACTTACCCTCAATCGCGACGTTCTTGTTTCCGCCGATTGCTTCCCGGCTCGGCGCGCGTTGGGATTGGAAAAGTCGCGCGCGGACACCATAGTCGTTTCCAGCACTTCGGGCATTGTGCGCCGGTGTGACCACAAAATGGAGACGTCATACAGGTATTCCGGTTCCTTTCTGCCGTGGGTCTCTCCGGATGGGGGCCTAGGCAAGGGATGAAGAGAAAAACCACAACCTGCGTCTAATGGAAGTAGAAAGTGATGCTGCTATGCCCGGGAGAATCGCGAGCGTTCTCTTTGTAGTCACCCTTGCTGGCTTCGCAGGAGGCATGGCGATACACGCAAGGGGCGCCTGTCAAGTACCATCCGATCAGCCACTCTCGGCATCGGAGCGCACACGTCTCCTCGCAAAGGGAAAGGAGCTTTTCCTTTCCCGATGCGCCCGGTGCCACGGCGAGAATGCAGACAAGCCGCTCAGGACCGGCGCACCTTTGAGCGAACGCGGACTCTCTGGCGATGTGATTGCCCGGGCGGTGAAGGGACGCTTAGCTGAAGGTACGGATGAGGAGCGACGCGCCGTCACCCTCTATATTGGTAGCCTGATGAAAACCAAAGACGTAGAAGGCAAATCGACGCCAAAGTCATAGTGGCCCCGCATCCTCCAGCTGCCCTCTTCCAAGACTTGATGCCTAAAGCTTCGAACAACATGGGCTCACGCGCCTCGGCCAGTGAATCTTGCGGTCAAGCTCAGGCTGGGGTACGGGGCAGCGCGAAGGAGCGTTCTCGGCAAAGGTCTGTGCCCTTCGACACCGCGGCGAGCGGATGTTTTACGCCCAGGCGTCAAGGCGTACGAGACCCTCTACGTTTGCAAGCGCAACGCGCCCCGAACCCAGCTAGACGATGGACCTTAGTCTCCAGAGAAGCTGCTACTGTTTGTCGAAAACCACGACATTGTTGATCTCGCGGCCCTGCGCGTCCTTGCCCTTCCACGTCGAAGTCCGCGTCTTTCCATCCTTTGAGACTGCCGAGGTAATGGTTATCAGCACCTGGCCGCCTTTCTTGTGCTGGGTTTCGATCTCGCCCCCTTTGAGTCGCTTCACGGATACAGAATCGGCGTTCGGCAACCCCGTCGCTGGATGATCCTTGCCGTCGAATTTTGCGTCGTACTCCACATGAAGTGGAGTTCCATCGCCACTCGTACCGTCCGCATTGAGCTTAATGTGGTTTTCGTCCGCCTCAATTCTCACCGTAAGTTCTTTCGGGGCGGGTCCCGGGCTATATTTCGATTTTTCGCTGTTCATCTTCCAGGTTCCCGAATGCTGATCGGCCGCCGCCGAGGGAGCGTACGCCGCCAACGCGACCAACAGAATGACTGCAATCGCAAAGGCAAAGGGTGTGGTTCGCATCTTTGCACCTCCGAGGTGGGGTAAGGCTGGGTTCGTGCCTCTCTCATAGGCCGGAGTTGGCAAAATGTCCAGCTATTTCTTTCCCCGTCTCGGGCTCCGCGCCCTTCATTCGTCATTGGCTTTTTTGTGGCGACCACGATCCAGGAGAAAAGATTGTCGGCAATTGGGACTAAGCGTCATTGCCCGATGGTTGTGCCTTTTCATACAGACGCTGTGTGGAGCCTTATCGGAACTGACCTGGTCGCGACGGTCCCTCGACGCATTGCGGAATTAGAGGCTTCGAATCCGTCCCTTAGGGCCTTGGCGGCTCAAAATCGAGCCAAGAGACGAGGCGATAGTCTCAAGATCGACCTTGCCGAAGACTGGGATTCTCGTGTCCTGCGTTACAGGTTTGTTTGAGTAACACTACTCGGAATCGCGATTCGTGACGGAGACGCGAAACAAGGGCTTCGATTTTTCGGCGGCGTCCATCTCGTAGGTTTGATTAGTCTTCGTGGAATCGTAGTCGCGCCAGAGCCAGATCATTTCCGCGGGAAACTCGACGGCGCCATGGGCGGCATTGTGGGTCCCTCTTCCAAAGCTAAGATGAAAGTCGTATTCCCGTTGCTTTAGAGCATTGGCCATGCGCAAGTTGGCGAGCGGCCAACTGCCGTAGCGAACCTCCAGATCTTCGGAGCCATCCTGCAACCAAACGCGGATGTTGCGCGTTGGCCCACGCAGGATCATCGGAGGATAATCCTGCCCGCCGTCGGGGTTCGCTGGATCTTCTTTCCACTGAATGCTCTCGAAGCTGCCGATCCAGGAAATGACGCGACTGAATAGTTCTGGCATCTGCCAGGCTGCGTTGAACGAGCAGATTCCGCCTGAGGACAATCCCGTGATCGCATGACTGTATGCGTCTTTACGAACGCTGTATTTTGCTGCTACTTCGGGTAGCACCTCATCGCGCAAGAAGCGCGGATAACGGTCGCTCACGGTGTCGTACAGCGTGCTGCGCATCGAGTCCTTTAACGTGCGGCCCCATTTGTCCGCATGGGCTTTCACCAAGTTATAGGTGGGCGTGCCGGGCGAGCCGCTGATATAGCCCGGATTGATGAACACGCAAAGTATTAAGGGAATTTTCTTTTGGGCGATGAGATTGTCGATAACGTTAAGGACCGGAATCTTGCCGTTTCGGTCCAGATACCACTCGCCATCTTGAAAAACCATGATGGCGGCAGGCGTGTGCGGGTTGTACTGTGCGGGAACGTAAATCCAGTACTCGCTTTTCATGCCGTCGTAGATTCTGCTTGTGTGCACCATCTTCGCTGAAAGCGTTCCAGAGGGAACGCCAGGCTGCTGGTAAGAGAGTGGACCGAAAGACGGAACATCCAGGCTGCCGCCGAATCGCGCGCCATTCAGGACGTAGTAGAAGGAGTGCAGCTTATCGACCGGCTCAATCCGGGCGGATGCGTACCAAAGATCCGAGCCTGCGATCAACTGCATCGGCGGACCAGAAGCACCGTCAATTATTAGCGTGGGTTGCGTCGCGGCTTCCGTCGCGAAGAAGAACTCGGGGCCGTAACTGGTCCATGCCGATCCATTTTTCAGGTCTTTGGCATCGAACGTAGCGACAAGCGCCTCGCGAAGGCCGGCGCTATGCGATTTGGCGAGGTCGATGAGTTGTGTTGCCGTCATCTTCTCTACGGCATAGGTTGGCAGCGTCAGCAAAATAATCCCGATACACAAAGTAACGGATTTCATCAGGCTTCGCATCTTGACGCGCCTTTCTCAGCGGTTCAAGAAGAATTCGGCGAGCTTTTTCCACAGTAAGCGACTGCCGCCAGCTCTGCAGGTCAAATGGATTCAAGACAAAGCCGGGCCGCGTAGGTCACCGTTGATTGGAGGATGCCTCAGGTCTCAAGGGTCCCGTGAGAAAAGGAGCAAGGTTTGATTGTCTAAGGGGGACTCTTGATCTGAGGAAGCAATGCGATGAGGACAGTCACCAGACGTTCTTTTATGGAGGTGGCCATCGCGCTAGGTGCGACAGGCGCTTGGGTTCGGCCCTTTGCAACTCAAACGACAGGAAGCAATGCTTTCAGTGCCATGAGAAGCAAAAAGACCATAGTTTTGTCTTCAGCAGTTATCGAAAGTAAGCCAACGTCGTCCACCCGGCGAGCGCTGCGGTTTTCCGGACCGCCGCACTAAACTCCGATATGAATTCGGATTGATTTTGAATGGTTTCAAACACTTGCGGCAATTACGACAGCGGCTTCATTCAGGCCTTGGACTGCTCCGGCGACGGCCCGCGCATTCCGCTTCTTGCCGTCTCGCCATTCTCCCGCGGGGGGCACACGCACTCTTACGGCGACCACGCTTCGCTCGTGAAGTTCATCGAGCGCAACTGAGGCCTTTCGCCTCTTTCCGACCGCAGCCGCGACAATCTGCCCAATCCCGCGACTGGGGATAACAATAACAATCCCTATGTTCCCCAAAACATGCCGGCGCTCAGCGATCTTTTCGACATGTTCAACTTCCAAAACGCGCAGGGCAACGTTGGCAACTGAAGCCTGCCAGACGGGTCCTCGCCTGCGCATTTCGTGACGGTTCGAGGTGACAAACGGGCGCCTGTACTAACAGGCCCCCTCATTGTGTTGCCAAAACCGGCACGCAAATCTCCAATTCACATTTCAGAAACGTTCCTGTAACATGCTCCACTAGAAACTGACCTCCATGAGAACCACCCCTGTCCTGGAGCACCCCTGCGAGAATCCGATTGCCACCACCTCTCTCTTCCGGGTGGGGCTGGCGGAAAGCCTTGACGATTTGATCGCCTGCCAGCGCCTGCGCTACCTGGTCTTCAATTGCGAGCTGGGCGAAGGCCTCGACATTTCGGTGCGAACCGGCCTCGATCGCGACCAATTCGATTTCATCTGCGACCATTTGATGGTCACCGACGCAAGCACGGGCATGCTCGTCGGAACCTATCGCATGCAAAGCGGCTATCGCGCCAAAGGAAACCTCGGGTATTACGGTGAAGGGCTTTTCGACTTCGGGCCTTTCGAAAGCATCCGTTCTGAAGTTCTCGAACTTGGGCGTGCCTGCGTCCACCAAGGCTATCGTCATACCCCGGTTTTGAACATGCTTTGGAAGGGAATCGCCAAATACGCAGTCAGTTGTGGCGCACGCTATTTAATTGGCTGCAGTTCCGTTACCTCCCAGGACGAGAACGAAGGCGTGGCTCTTTACGAGGCGCTGCGCGAAAAATATCTCGTCGAGCCGAATCTGCAAACAAAACCAAAGCGCGGCCACGAATGTCATACAACTGGCGCAACCATCAATCCGCCTCACCCTCCGCGCCTCTTTCGCGCTTACCTCGATATTTCCGCGCGTTTGTGCGGCCCGCCCGCCATCGACCGCGAGTTCAAGACCATTGATTTCCTAACCATCCTGGACCTTCATCGCATCCCTGATCGCGTTCGCGCTCGTTTCTTCTGAGGGATCCCAAACCTTCTCAATGTCATTCTGAGGGCTGCGTTTTTTGCCGCCCCGAAGAATCTCAACGTCAGATCCGCTTCCCTTCCCGCAGGACGTCGCAACGAACTACACAATCGCAGGCCGCCGCTTGGCCACATTCGTAGCCTGCTCGAAAGCGTAAGCCATCTGCAGGACGCCCCAATCGTCGTTGTGCCGGCCCACAATTTGAATCCCAATGGGCAGCCCGCTCTCGGAAAATGCGCACGGCACGCTCATCGCCGGATTCCCCACAGTCGAAATGTAATAAGCCGATTTCATCCACGCTATGTAGTTCTCCATCTTCACACCCGCGATTTCCGTGGGGTAATGCGTCTTCACATCAAACGGCAAAACCTGATTCACCGGGAGCACGAAAAACTCATATTTGTCCATAAACCGCCACATGCGCTGATACAACTCCGTGCGTTTCGCTTCCAGGCGCGAGAGCTGCGGCCCCGTCAGCTTACGGCCCTCGTGGACGTGCCAGTGTACGTATTCATTCAACTTGTCCGCGTGCGCTTCCAAAATGTCGCTGAATCCGAGTTCCACCGACCAATGCCGCCACGTCACAAAGCACTCGTTGGCGTCTCGGAAATCCGGCTCCGTCTCTTCGACGATGCAACCCAGCGACTCAAACACTTTCGCTTGCGCCTTAACAGCATCGTGTACCGCCGGTTCCCACGGAAGGCCTAGGTCCTTGAAAAACGCCACGCGAACCTCCCTAAAATTGCGTTCGCCGAGGGAGTTTGCAAAAGCTGCTCGGGGCTGCTCAAGGGAGATGGGCGAGCGGCGATCGAACCCCGCCAACACGCTCAAGAAGAAAGCGCAGTCTGACACATTGCGCGCAACCGGGCCAGAAACGCTCAGCGTAAACCACCCGAGAGTCGTCGGCGGATTCGGCACGCGTCCCGGCGATGGCCGCAGCCCAACCACGTTGCAAAAATTCGGCGGATTCCGCAGCGAGCCACCCATGTCGCTGCCGTCCGCGAGCGGCGCCATCCCGCACGCAAGCGCCACCGCCCCGCCGCCAGTGCTGCCTCCGCAGGTCTTGGTTAAATCGTAAGGATTCAACGTCGGCCCAAAGACTGGATTAAACGTCTGTGAACCCAGCCCCCATTCCGGCACGTTGGTTTTGCCGATGACGATGGCTCCAGCCCTCTTCTCTCGCTCGACAACCAAGCAGTCGAAATCCGGAATGTCGTCCTTATGGAGTGGCGAGCCATAAGTGGTTCGAATCCCTTTTGTGGGGTGCAAATCCTTGACCGCAACCGGAAGCCCATGGAGCGGAAAGAGCACCTTCCCTTTCGCAACGGCTTCGTCTGCCACCAAGGCTTGCGCCATCAACTGGTTTTCCGGAACCAGAGTTACCATCGCGTTGACTTTGGGATTGACGCGCGCGATTTGTTTCAGATGCGCCTGCATCACTTCGCGCGATGATATTTTCTTCTCGCGAATCATCGCGGCCAGGTCCTTGGCCCGCATGAAGCAAATTTCGTTTTCAGCAATAGGCGTCATGGCGGTTGAATCAGAACTGGCCGGCGCGTAAGTAACGGGAGCCACTAGTGCCCCAGCGGGTGTAAGTATTGGTGAAACGGCGGCGGTGACTGCTGCGCTTGTGCCCAACTTTAAGGCATCACGCCTGGTAACTTTTTGGCTCATGGGCCCCGTGAAGTAATCCGTCCTTAGGAGCACTCCCACTTTCTGAACTTGCTGATTTCGGTGAGGTTCGTGCGAACCACGTAGCTGATCACTGTCACATCATCCAAAAATCCAAACACCGGGACGGGGTCCGGAATGAAGTCGAACGGCTCGACGAAATAAATCAGCGCAGCGACCGCACTCAGAGTCGTGGCAACGGGCGAAGCATACCTTCCCGCGACCTGCTCGCGAACCATACGCACAAGGATGTGAAGGGATTCCCACGCTTTGAGGAGGTGCTCATAGTTCCGACCCGCTTTGGTGCGGACTTTGACAAGAAGTGGTGCAATCTCCTCTGCGGAGTCGACATACTCCTGGGCTTGCTCTCTGGCCCTCTCCAACGTGATGGGGCTGAGCATGAGGACCTCCTGCAAACTCACACGTCGGTTGACTGGGCAACTACGGTACCAGCTTCGAACCTCGGTCGCAAGGTAGAAGCTCAGTTCCTTCACATCTGGAGCTTCGATTGCGCAACTTCAAGAGCCCGCCCGGTGTTGTCGGCGTTGCTGAGTCTGCCGCGGGCAAAGTCACGAGTTCCCCCGCCCTGACCGCCTAGTTTCTCAACGACGTGCTTGAGCAGAGCGTTCATGTCTTTGCCTGACGAGGGGTGCTGAGCAAAGAGCAAATCGCCCGCACCTGCCAGGCCCAATAGCACCACGGTTCTCTCCGCCTTCACGACTGCCGTGCCGAAGAAACCGAGATACTCGGACGCGACGTCTTCAAAAGCACGCGATACAACTCGCACTCCATTTCCGTCAGCCGCCGCGGCTTGCAACGCGAGCGAGGCTTCTGCGCCGGCCAATTGCTCCAGCAGCATGCGGACTTTCTTAAAATTCGCATGGCCTTCTGCCAGCGCCCGCGAAGCGGAAGAGACCACATCCTCAGGCGCGCAGGCAAATTTCTCCGCAGCTTGCCGCAGCAACTGAAAATCATTTCGCGCTGCTATTTCCGCGCGCCGGCCGCACATGAACTCCACGCGCCAATCCTGCCGGATTTTCGTGTACCGCCGCGCCAGCACCATGCCAATCTGTCCCGTGCTTCTTACGTGCGTCCCCCCACACGGTTGCAACTCAACTCCTTCTATCTCGATGGCGCGAAGAATACCTTCGCGCTCCACTTCTTTGCGCACTCCCAACTGGGATAATTGCTCTGCCGTTCCGTACCGAATCGTCACCGCCCGGTCTTCAAAAATGATTTGATTCGCGGCTCGCTCCGCCCCCTCCAAGATCTCTTCCGTCGGCTCCGGCCCCCGCAAATCAATCGTGCAGACTTGCGAGCCGAGATGAAACGAAATCGTCGGCCGTCCAAATCGTTCTTGAAACATCGCGGAGAGCAGGTGCTGACCGGTGTGCTGCTGCATGTGATCGAAGCGCCGCGGCCACTGGATACAACAATCCACATCCGGGGCCGCGGGGCGGCGGTCCACGACATGAAGAACCTCTGCACCTTCGTCGCGCACGTCGAGAATGTTCGCGTCGCCAATCTTCCCCAAATCATGTGGCTGCCCGCCGGAAGTGGGATAGAAAGCCGTGCGATCGAGGAGCAAACCCCAGGCCGTTCCGGGAATCCCGCCCTTCACGTCCGGAGGAAGCACTTCGCAATGGACTACCCGCGCGTTGAACTCCTTCAGGAACGCATCTTCGTAATAAAGCCGTTGCGTGGACACTTGTGCGATTGCCCCCAATTTCTTGCCGGTTACGAGATTGCCGTAGAGAAACCTTTTGCGTTAACCGCGAACCAGCGGCTTGGAGCGCGCAGACCTACCGTTCTGCGCTAGATGCCTCGATTTTCCAATTGCAATTTTCCAATTTCGAGTTTCGGGTTCTTGCGGTTCGCTTTAAACTGCCGACAGCGCTCGTTCCCACGCCTCCGAGTACTTGTAGCCCGTACCCGTATTGAACAACACCACGGTCTCGTTCGGCTTGATCCATCCAGACGCGGCAAGCTTCCGCACGGCCGCTACGGTTGCGGCTCCTTCGGGCGCGGCAAAAATGCCCTCAAACGACGCCAGTTCTCTTCCCGCGCTCAGCATCTCCTGGTCCGTCACGGCCATGGCTGTACCGTTCGTCTCACGCAACATGCGAAGAATCAACTGATCCCCAAGCGGCCCCGGCACACGCAGCCCGGAGGCGATCGTCGCCGCGTTTGGGAAAAACTGCGCAGTACTCTGGTGCTCTTCCCAAGCCTTCACAATCGGCGCGCAACCTTCCGCCTGCACCGCCACCATGCGCGGCCTTTCCGAGCCAATCCTTCCCATCTCCTGTAGCTCATCGAACGCCTTGCACATTCCAATCAACCCGACGCCGCCGCCCGTAGGATAAAAAATGACATCCGGCTGTTTCCCGTCGAATTGCTCCCACAACTCGTACCCCATCGTTTTCTTGCCTTCCACACGATAAGGCTCTTTCAGCGTCGAAACGTCGTACCATCCTTCGCTGTCTTTGTGGTCGGCCACATATTGTCCGCAATCCGAAATCAACCCGTTCAGTTTTACTACCTTCGCGCCAAACGCCTGGCATTCCATAACGTTTGCCGAAGGAGTATCCGCCGGCATCACGATTACCGCGGGAATCCCCGCCGCTGCTGCATACGCCGCCAGCGCGCCCCCCGCATTTCCCGCCGTGGGCGCTGCCAGGGCTCTTACTCCCAGGCTCTTCGCGCGCGTCACCGCCGCGGTCATTCCCCGCGCCTTGAACGAGCCGGTCGGGTTCAACCCTTCATCCTTCACGTAAAGATTCCCGAGGCACCCTGTCCCGCAAGGCATCGCCGCTCCCAGCCGCTTCGCATGAATCAGCGGCGTCATCCCTTCGCCAAGCGACACCGGTGGATCGTTGGGAAGCACTTCGGCGTACCGCCACAGCGTGCGCGGCCGGTCTTTCAGCGCTTGCAGCGTAAGTGTCCCCGTCGCATGGCGCAGGTCATACCTAGCGAGCAGCGGCTTCCCGCACGTGCACAGGTGCTGCTCCACCTCCGCCTCATACTTCTTCCCGCAAGCCGAGCACTCCAGCTCACGCAAATTCGAACACGTGTTCATGACCAGTCCTAGTGACCGTGTTCATACGGCAGAAGTTTAACACAGGCCTTTTTGGCATTCTTGGGGGGCTCACACAGCAAAGTGCCGCTCCTCGCAAGGCACACGTTTCACGCTAGAATGTAATAATGGCTGTGCGGCTCATTGCGCTGGATATTGACGGCACCTTGCTGGACAGCCATTGGCAGGTCTCCGAAGCGAACCGCGGGGCCATCGCCGAGGCGGCTCGACGCGGGATTGAAGTGGCGTTGGTCACGGGACGCCGCTACGACTTTGCCTTGCCCGTCGCACGCCAACTCGACGCGCCTCTCACCATGATCGTGAACAATGGCGCCCTCATTCGCTCCAAGGATGGCCGCACACACTTGCGGCATCTGCTTCCCTTGCGTGTCGCCGAGCAGGTTCTCCGCCTCATCAAGCCCTGGCGCGAAGGCGCGGCCGTGATTTTCGACCGCCCCGCCGAGAATCAGTTGATGCTCGAGCGGCTCGACCCCGGTGATTCTCTGCGCCACGCCTATTACTCGCGCAACAAACAATTTATCGGCCTGGCGAATCCCTTGGAAACCTGCTTGACCGAAGACCCCATTCAGGTGATGCTTTCCGGGAAGGTTTCGCCCACGCGTGACGCGGAACAAGCGCTCCGAAGCGCCGAATTTGCGCCAGAGTTCGCCTTGGCCGTGACCATGTATGAAGCTCGCGACTTCGCCATGATTGACGTCCTCAATCCAATCTGCTCCAAGGGCGCTTCACTCGCGGAATGGGCTACTCTCCGCGGTCTGGCACGCGAAGAGGTGATGGCCATCGGCGACAATCACAACGATCTTGAAATGTTGACCTTCGCAGGTATTCCTGTGGTGATGGGCAATAGCGTTCCCGAACTGAAAACCTATGGCTGGCATCAGACCCGCACGAACGATGAAAACGGCGTCGCCCATGCCATCGAACAATTCGCGTTGCGCGAGGCCGCCCCATGCGCCTGAACCGAATTCGTGCCTCGCACCTTCAATGCGCTCCGGATCCTGTCATTCCGAGCGCCGCAAGGAATCCGGGCTTGGTCGCAGCCTTGCTCAGCCCGACGAAATCGTCGCAAGCCGCCACGCGTGTTCTCTCCGCGTTTTTCCTCCTCTTGTTTTCCGCCTTCTCCGCCCGCGCCGAGTACATCGTCCTGCAAAGCGGCCTGCGCCTGCACGTAACCGGCTATCAGCTCATGGGCGACAAATACCGGCTTCAATTACAGGGCGGTTGGATGGATGTCAGCACCGCCGACGTTGTGAACATTGAACCGGAAGAGGTCTTCGTGCCGATTCCCCAGCCGCAGGCAGCAGCATCAACTCCAGCCGCAAATCAATCGCCCTATCACGAATTCGTGGTGGCGGCCGCTGCCCGCTATGGCCTGGACGCCGAACTCATCAGCAGTGTGATCGAAGTGGAATCCAACTTTAATCCGAAGGCCGTTTCCGTCAAGAACGCGCGCGGCTTAATGCAGTTGCTGCCGCAAACCGCGGCGCGACTGGGTGTGAAAGACATTTTCGATCCGAAAGAAAATATTGACGCCGGAACGCGCTACTTGCATGACCTGCTGCAACTCTACAATAACGATCTGACGCTCGCGCTGGCCGCCTATAATGCTGGCCCCGATAGCGTCCAGAAATACGGCAACGTTCCGCCGTTCCAAGAAACGGTTTCGTATGTAAAGCAGGTCAAGCGCAAGTATCAGAAGAACAAAGCCGCCCCCGCAGCAAAAACGCCGGCTCCGCCGGCGTCACCGAGCGCTCCCACCGCGTCTCCCGCTAGCCCCAACGCTGCGCCAACTGCTCCTGCTGGCTCGGGGACACAACCTCGCTAACGACGCCAGCTTATCCGTCAGAAACGAAACCGGCGAAGACGAATATTTTTCCCTGGGGACAAGACCGTAGTCTTAGGCGCACGTGATCTCCCCTGAGGGAGATTGCGCGCGGCGCAAACAAGCTAGGGTTGTTAGAAATGAATGGCGAGGGCAACCGAAACGCGGGTGCAGTTGACGGTCTGACCTGAGTCGCGGATGCCAATGTAATCTACTTGAGGACGCAGGGCTAGATATGGGGCGATCCCAAGGTCTACTCCCCCACCAAAGCTAAAAGCAAGGTCATTGGTGGAACCGAGGCCGGAAAGTGTGAGATGCGCGCCGCCAACCATGCCTTGCACGAAGGGATTGATCTTCGTCGGGTTTTTAAGCATCAGGCGCGGACCAAACAGAAACGTATAGGTGTTCGTGCTCACGCCTCCGGGAGACGCGTGGTAAACACCAAAATCGCCAGCAAGGCCCAACCAATGATGGTAGACCGCAACGGATCCGCTGATGCCGTTCTCATTAAGGCCATTGGAGTTGCCCAGACGAAAATAGGAATAGCCAATGGAGGCATCGGCGGACTGCCCGTGTGCCGGAATGGCGAAGAGTACTAGGCCTAGGGCTAAAAGAGCGAGCTTTTTCATCAGTTCCTTCCTTTCGGAGGACCTCGAGAGTTGGGAATGCGATGCCACCGCAACCTGTCGGCCGACTAAATAGCCTGTTTGCAGAGGCTTAACCCATTCTTCAATACTTTGTGGAAAAAGGGGCAGAACGACCGACAGGGTTTCCATGCGCGCAACAGCGATCCGCACGGATCATTCTGGGCGGCGGTGATGGTCGTAGCTGAGGACTCGGGTGATTGCCAGGCGCCGTCTTTCGGATTGCCATAGGTGAATGAGACTGGCCTCGCCCAGGCCTTCGGTGTCTTCATGCCCGCGATGATCAAAACGGTGCACACCCATTTCGACTGCGCCATATCCCTTCATGTAGTAAGTCCGCAGCGTTCCGGCGACGAGTTTGCGAGTCGTTTTGCCGCAAATATTCTTCTTCCCGCTGTCTGTGAGCGCTCCTCTGCCGAGCGTGACCCGCCCTGATCGTGATAGAACTCGACGTCGTCGGCAAAGAAAGGAGCAAACTTTTCCAGGTCGCAACGATTATAGGAATCCAAGAGCGGCATCGAGCGAGTCAATGGCTTTATCGAGTTCTGCCTGGGATTTGATGCTGTCGAGAGACGGCACAGCCTGGGCGCCGACGGGGGGAAGGCAAAGGGCCAGCAGGAACAAAAACAGCAGAGTTCTCGACGAAAAAAGCCCCTTCAGCGGGCGTCCTTCCCTCCGATTTGGCGGTGCGGAGGAAGGTAAAGGAAGCGACGTGAGAATGTTCCCTGTATTTGCGCCGCTTTGCCTTTTCGAGGGAAGCCAAGGCGGGCTCCGGTCCACGAAATCAACGAGAAGTGGGAGGAAGCCCTTGTCCCCAGACTGGAGTTGTTGCGGCGATTCTTTCGAAATTCGAAACGAGTGGCTTGGCTTGAGGGATGGCGTTCTTCACCTGGGGCAAGGATAACGAAGCGTCATGACTCGCGGCGCTGTCCCACACTTCGGTGACCCAAAGAACGTTATCGTCCGCGGCGTCCTTGGCGACGACATAACTGAAACAGCCCGGCATGCCCGCGGCGCTCTCTTTGAGGATGCAAATCATCTCTTCGCGCTTGCCTGGGACAACGGTCATTCTTACGATGAGTCCGTACATCTCGTTCGCTCCCTGAAAATTTGATGAAACACGCGCAGACACGAGCCTTGAGGCGGCTGCGCATTTCAAGAAATCGCGGCGATCTATTTGCACTCAGGAAGAATAGCATCGGACAGGCGAGGATGCCCTGCGTCGTTTTCTTCGCACCGCGAAGAATCGCGGTCTTACGCGGAGAGAAATCGCCCGGGAGCGAAAATGTCTTGGGAGTCGAAGGCCGATTTCAGGCGGCGCATAAGGGCGAAATCAGGCCGAGGCGGGCCCCAGATATTCACAGAGCGTTTGACCTGGGTCGGGCACCAAGGGAGTGAGGCAAACGCGTTTTCGGATGCGCAAAGAGCAAAGACACGAGGGGCGGTTTCCGTCAGACGCTGGAGGTTCGGCGGGGCGTCAGAATTCGGGAGCAGAGCAAAGTAAAGGACGCCGCAGGCGCGGGCCAGAGCAGCGTGCGCAAGAGAAGCCTGGTCAGCAAGGGCGCGCAACTGTTGGAGAAGTGGGGCGAGGCGTGCCGGCAGAGTCGAGATTTTAAAAATTGCGGCGGAGGGAGAAGCTTCCAGGAGGACGGGGATCGCTTGGCTCAGGTGGTGCCAGAGGTTCGCGCCTTCGGATTCGTCGAGGGTAACGAACTGTGCGGGCTTCGTGGTCGAAGAAGCAGCAAACTGAGCAAATTCGCGGGAGGCACGCTCGCAGACTTCGGGAGTGCCTTGCACGCTCACCGAAAGGTGCCAGGAACCAACGGAAAATTTTCCTTGAAAGGAGCCGACGGGAGAGTTCGTTTGGGCTTCAGAGAAAAGTTGCATGAGCCGAGGGCTGAGGAGATCGACAGAGGCCGCGCGCACCGGAGATCGTTCAACGAGTTTGCTGAAAGCGAGAGCGTCTTCCGGCATGCGGAAGGAGATGACGAAAGCGCGGCTCGATGGCGGCACCGGAAAAGTACGGAAATTGAGCCGGGTCATGACCGCGAGAGTGCCGAGAGAGCCGATGAGAAGTTTGTGCAGATCGTAGCCGGTGACGTTTTTGACGACGCGTCCGCCACTTTTGCAGAGGCGGCCGGTGCCATCAACGAATTCCGCGCCGATGAGAAAATCGCGCGCGGTCCCATAAGAATGGCGGAGCGAAGAGTCCACGCCGGAGGCGATGATGCCGCCGATGGTGGATTCGAAATAAAAAGGAACGGGGAGCGGGAGGAATTGGTTCTGCTGGTAGAGAGGAGCGGCGAGGTCGTTGAAATTGGCGCCGGCATCCACGCGGACGGTGAGATCACCGGGATCATAATGGGTAATGTGGTGGAGGCCAGTCATGGCAAGGGCGATGTCGTAGCGGGCGGGAGGCATGCCGATTTCAAGTTTGGTGCGATGGCCGCAGGGAACGATGGCGAGTTTTTCGGCCGCGGCAAAACGGACAATTTCGGCGACTAGTTCGGCGGAGGTTGGCTTGGCGACGGCGGACGGGATGGCTTCGTCGACGGCGTATTGCAAGCAGACCGTAGGATCTGCTGTGACGTGAGCAGCGCCGATAGCGGATTCGAGGCGCGAGGCGAAATTGGACAGCGCGTTAGGCATGTCGAAGAGCGGAAGAAAAACCAAGAATCAACACCGAGGATCCAGTGGCAGAGATCACAGAGAAGACGTCGAAATCAGGCCTACAGCCACGGTGACAGCCAAACAGAGGAAACCTGGCAAAAACGTTCATGCGTCGCTCGGACGAGAAGAGGAATTAGCACGGACACGGATTTCGCCGCAGCCTTTGCTGAGCGGAAAGACTTTGCCGGGGTTGAGCGAGCAACTGGGGTTGAGGGCGTCGTGAACGCGGCGCATGAGGTCAAAATCCGCATCGGAGAAAAGAAGTGGCATGAGTTCGGACTTTTCCATGCCGATGCCGTGCTCCCCGGTGAGCGCGCCGCCCACCTCAACGCAATGGCGGATGATTTCGACGGAGGCTTGCATGGCCCGTTCGAATTGGCCTTTGTCTCGGGGATCGTAGAGAACGATGGGGTGAAGGTTGCCGTCGCCGGCGTGGAAGATGTTGCAGATGTCGAAGCCGTAGCGTAAGCCGATTTCGCGGATTTGGCGAAGAGCCTGCGGAAGTTTGGTGCGAGGGATGACGCCGTCGAGGACGTAATTGCTGGCGGCGAGTCGGCCGAGTGCGCCAAAGGCGTTTTTGCGGCCTTTCCACAGGAGTTCGCGCTCGGCGTTGTCCCGCGCGAGGCGGACTTCGCGGGCGTGGTGCAAGTTGCAAACCTGGGTGATAGCGACGGCTTGAGCAGCAACGGCTTCCGAGAGACCTTCGACTTCGAGAAGAAGAACGGCCGCGCTGTCCCGCGGGAAGCCGGCGTGGACGAAGTCTTCGACGACGCGGAGCGTCCAGCCGTCCAGCATTTCGCAGGCCGAGGGAGTGATGGCGCGGGCGGTCACGTCAACGACGGTTTCCGCGGCGTCGTCCACCGAATCGAAAATAGCGAGAAGAGTTTTGACGGCCTCTGGCTTGCGCGAGAGCTTGACGGTGATCTCCGTCACGAGAGCGAGTGTGCCTTCGGAACCCACAAAGAGGCCGGTCAGGTCGTAGCCGGGCGCGTCACCCTGCGCGTTGCCAACGCGAACGATCTCGCCATCGGGCAGGACGAGTTCGAGGGCTGTGACATGATTTGTTGTGACGCCGTACGCGAGCGTATGGGGACCGCCCGCGTTTTCCGCGACGTTGCCGCCAATGGTGCAGGACTTCTGGCTCGAGGGATCGGGCGCGAAGTAGAGGCCGTGCGGCTCCGCGGCGAGAGTGAGATCGTAATTCACGACACCGGGCTGAACTACGGCGCGCTGATTTTCGGGATCAATCGAGAGGATGCGGTTCATGCGCGAGAAAACGAGCATCAGACCGCCGGTGCGGGCGAGCGCGCCGCCAGAAAGGCCGGTGCCGGCGCCGCGGCCCACAATGGGCACGTTGTATTTGGCGGCGAGTTTGACAATTGCGGAGACCTCTTGCGTCGCGGTTGGGAAAACGACCGCGTCCGGGCGGCCTTTTTCGACCGAGCCGTCGTATTCGTAGAGGAGAACTTCTTCCGGCTGAAAGAGAACGGAAGAAGGGCCAAGACGTTTCTCAAGATCGCGAAGAAGTCCAGAGTGCATGAAGAACGCCTTCAAGGGCGCACCTCGCACTATAGTGAGGAATCTCGAAGAAGCGCAACCTTAAGTTGCGTGTAGGGTGAGTGGGTATGTTAGTGTGAAATGCCCCAGTTGCGATGAGGAGCGATGGCGAAACCAAAGGTTTTGGCAACACACCGATTGTTTGAACTCGCGAGAAAAATTCTGCAGGAAAACTGCGAAGTGGAATATTGGGAAAAGCCCGAGCGTCCGCCGCGCGAGGAAGTGCTGCGGCGGGTGAAGGACAAGGAGGCGCTGGTCTGCCTGCTGACGGAAAAAGTGAACGACGAGTTGTTGCAAGCGGCGCCAAAATTGAAAATTGCGGCGAACGTGGCGGTGGGATTCGACAATATTGACTTGGTGGCGTGCACCAAGCGTGGAGTCGTGGCAACGAATACTCCTGGCGTCCTGGACGATACGACGGCGGACTTTGCGTGGGCGCTCCTGATGGCCGTGGCGCGACGGCTTGGCGAGGCCGATGCACTTGCGCGGTCCGGAAATTGGAAGGGCTGGGATTTGGATCAGCTGGTGGGGACCGATGTTTGGGGAAAAACGCTCGGGATTGTGGGATTCGGGCGCATCGGCAGAGCGATGGCGCGGCGGGCGAACGGCTTTCAGATGAAAACGATTTATACGGATGCCGTGCGCGCGGGGGCAAGCGTGGAAAAAGAGCTGGGAGCAGAGTATCGAGACATGAATGCTTTGCTGGCGGAGGCGGATTTCATCAGTGTGCATACGCCGCTGCTGCCGGAAACGCGAGGACTTTTCAATGCCGAAAAATTCGGGCGGATGAAGCCGACCGCGTTTTTAATCAACACGTCGCGGGGACCAGTGGTTAATGAAGAGGACCTGGTCGCGGCCTTGGAGAACGGGAAAATTGCCGGCGCCGCTCTCGACGTATTTGAAAAAGAGCCGGCGATTCATCCGGGGCTGCGGCGTGCGAACGTCGTGCTGGCGCCGCATATCGCCTCGGCTTCGCTGGAGACGCGCGCAAAGATGGCGTGCATGGCCGCGGAGAACGTGGTGGCGCTTTTGCAAGGCCGGCAGCCGGCGAATGTGCTGAATCCAGAAGCGCTGAAGACTTAAACGGGGAACCTGGGGCAACCCTCTCATGGCGGATCTGAAACAACTCGCCCGCCACATTTTCCACGAGACCCTGGCTGCGATCGATATCCCTGCGACGATGCAGAGGAAACTGCGGCGGCAGGGGAGGCGAATCGTGTGCGGCGAAAGCACGCTGGACTTGAAGGATTTCGGGAAAATACGCGTCGTAGCGATGGGAAAAGCAGCTCATGCGATGGTGGAGGGTCTCGTCCTATCGCTTGCGCCATTTGTCGGATTTGAAGGAGTCGTGTCGGCTCCTTCTCTTCCGAAGAAGCCCTTGGCGGGCCTCAAATATTTTGCCGCGGGACATCCCGCACCGAATGAGGAGAGCTGGGAAGCGGCAGAAGCCATCCTTGCACTGTTAAAAAAATGCGATAAGACGACGCTCGTGTTTTTTCTGCTGTCGGGCGGAGGATCGGCGTTGGTGGAACTGCCGTTGGATCCGAAAGAAACCTTAGAGGACGTGGTCCAGGTACACAGGGCTCTGGTGACTTGTGGCGCGAACATAGACGAAATCAATACGGTAAGGAAGCATTTGTCGGCGGTGAAAGGCGGGCGGCTCGCGACTGCTGCCGGTGAAGCGACAAAGATTACGCTGGCCGTAAGCGATGTGCCCGTGGGTCAGGAGTCAGCGCTGGCGTCCGGACCAACCCTGCCCGACCCAACGACGGTTGAAGACGTGGAGCGGGTTATCAAGGACTATTCGTTGAGAGAGAGACTCCCGGTTAGCCTACAACGTTGGATTGACGATGGAAAAATGGCGGAGACGCCAAAAGCCAGCGCCGCAGCATTCCGGAAATCGTACTTTTCACTGACCTTGGGTATGGACGATTTGCTTCACCCGGCTCACCACGCAGCGGAGTCTCTGGGATTCGCGACGTGCTGCGATAATTCGACAGATGATTGGCCGGTGGAGAAGGCAGCCGAGACATTACTGGGACAGTTGGAAGAGTTGCGCGCGATTCATCACGGACACCGCGTGGCGCTGATCGCGGATGGAGAAGTGAGTTCGCCAGTGACAGGAGACGGCATTGGAGGAAGAAATTCGGCGTTTGTTTTGTGTTGCGCGCAAAGAATAGCCGGAAAGAAGGTCGCCGTGCTGAGCGCAGGAACTGACGGAATGGACGGGAATAGCCCTGGCGCGGGGGCGGTTGCGGACGGAGAAACCATCAAGCGAGCGCGCGAGGCGGGGCTCGATGGAGGAGATTTTCTCGGGAGAAGCGATGCGTTTACGTTCTTTTCGAAGATGAATGACGCGGTCGTGACGGGGCCGACGGGAAACAATCTCCGGGATTTGCGAATCCTGCTAGCGGAGCGATGAAGAAAAGGATTAACACAGACGACGCAAAGCGCGACAGAGAATAGATGCCGACCTGACGCAGGCTGGCTCAGGATGACATGCTCACCTGTGGTGTTGCTGCATAAGACTTTGCTCAGGGCTTCGGTGGTGGCAGGCGCGTCTCGAAGGTTTTGAGCCGCTCGTTCATTTCTTGAACGAGATGTTCCAGTTTTTCCAGCCGCTGAAGAACAGCCGCGGAGTCAGCAGCTTTTTCTGAAGAAGAGGCGGTTCCGTCTGCGGATGGCCCTCCCTCGACGCCTGCAGAAGCAGGCTTGGCTGCGGATTTCTGCAGGCGCGCGATTTGTTCCTTGATCATGGGAACCATTTCGATGCTAAGGTCGCTGCTCTTCAGCAGCGCCTCCAGAGCGGGGACGGCAGAGGCGTCGCCACGGCCTCCGAGAGAAAAAATGGCAGCCATGCGAACCGGGAAATGCGGCTCACTCAGATAGCCAGCGATTTGCTTGGTGATGTCCTGATTACTTTTCTCGAGGCTCGCTAGGCTGCGAATCGCGGCGGTGCGAGAATCGATTGGCTTGCCGGGAGCAGACCATTGCTGGAGCAGCGCAACCGCCTTGTCATCGCCGAGCGGCCCAAGAGCACGAAGCGCGGCGTTGCGCTGGTAGCCGTCGGGAGAATCTCCGGAAACGGCGGCTTCGAGCGTAGCGAGAGCGCCGGAAGATTTCAGGTGGCCGAGGGCTTGTAGCGCGGCAGCGCGGGCGCGATAAGAGCTATCGTCTTTGGCGATGGCGCGGAGCTTTGTCGCAATCGCGGCGTCATCTTTGAAACTGCCGAGCGCGGAGACGATGCGGTAGCGCAGCCACGGCTCGTTCGGCGAGTTCAAGGCGTCAAGGAGCTGCTTTGCGGCGGCGGCTCCGCCAATCCGCCCAAGAGCGTCAGCGGCAGTCGCGCGTAGGCCCCAGAATTTGTCGCTGTGAAGCGCGGCGCCCAAAGCGTTGATCACTTCCTCATCGTTCTTGATTTTTTCGAGAGCTGCAGCGGCGTCGGCGCGGTCGGCACATTCGGTCGCGTTCTTCAACTGATAGAGCCATTCCTTCTTCTCTTTATGAAATTCTGCGGACTTGAGGATGTGTCCGCCTTTGTCAAAAAGAACCATGAGCGGGGCGGAATCGGCGGGAAAAGTAAAGACCTGTTCAGCTTTCGAAACGGTGATGTCGTAAAGCTTCGAACCTGAGGAAGTGGTGATTTCGACGCCGACGGGAACCCGGAAAATGCCCACGCGGCCCTCAACTTTTTGCGTTTGCTTGACCGTCAAAGCGACCTGACGTTTGTCGTTGTCGTAGGAATAGCTGAGTTCGAATTTCGGCGCGCCCGCTCCGTAAAGCCACTGGCCGAAGAATTGGTCTACATTGGTACGAGAGGATTCCTCGATGGCTTTGGCAAGATCCGCAGTGACCACGTTTTTCCCGCGATTCACTTCGAGGTAGTGCTTGAGGCTGCGATAGAAAGCTTCTTCGCCGAGCTGATGCCGAAGCATGTGCAACACCCAGCCGCCCTTGGTGTAGGCATTGCCGTCAAATTCGCTGGAATCGTCGAAGTCGTGACGGACGATGGGTTTGTTGAAGAGATTGCTGTCTGCAAACCATTGGCGCGTGCTTTCCCAACGTTCATAGTCCGCCTGATCCTTTCCGTAATGCGCTTCCATCCAGACGTTTTCCATGAAAGTAGCGAAGCCTTCGTTGAGCCAAATGTCGCCCCAGTCCTTACTGGTGACGAGGTCGCCAAACCACTGGTGGCCAAGTTCATGAGAGATGAGGTCGTCCTCGTCGGTGTAAAGCTCGGCGGCGATTTTGCCGTGATTTAATGAGCTGCTGGTGTTGGTGGTGGCGCTGGAGTTTTCCATGCCTCCGGCCACGAAGTCGTCCACCATGACCTGCGCGTATTTTTCCCAAGGATAATCGACGCCAAGCTTCTTGCTGAAAAGATCGATCATCGCGGGCGTGCGGCTGTAGTTCACGGAGAGCCGATCGCCGCGACCTCTCGGGGCGTAGTAAGTGACCGGCATACCGCGCCAGGAGTCCTTCACTTCATCGAACTCACCGGCAACCACGGTCATAAGATACGTCGAGCTGGGAACGGATTCGCGCCAGGTCCAGGTTTTTAAGCCTTTGCCCGCGTCCGAGACGCTGATCAGCTTGCCATTCGAAACGGTGATCCAGGAGGCAGGAACGGTGAGGATGGTTTCAGTGGTCAGGCGATCATTGGGATAGTCGTAAGTGGGAAGGTAGTAACGCGTGTCTTCGGATTCGCCCTGTGTCCAGATTTGCCTGGGGCGGTCGGGATAGTCTTTGTCCGGAAGGATGAAGTACATGCCCTTGGCGGGCTTGCCCTCATAGCGAATCGCAACTTCAAATTTGTCGCCGGCCTTGGCCGCTCCCGGGAGCGGAACGATGAGTTTGTCAGCGGTGGTTTCGAATTTCACAGGGGATTTGTTGACGGTGACGCTTTCGATGCTGAGACCAACCGAGTCGAACCAGATCTTGTACGTGCCGTCACGAAGAATGGCAAGCGAGTGCGTCACGTCGCCAAGAACCTTTTTCTGCTCGAGGTCGAAGCGCAAAGCGACGCGGGAATGCTGCAGGTCGTAATCGCGAGTACGGGCGTACGGTTCATCGGCGCGAAGCTGCAATGCGGCGATGAAAACAACGAGCAGCGCCGCCATCGAGAAACCACTGACGCGACGGCTGCTGGCACTTATTTGCATTAGATTTGTCATTCTGTTTCGCTCCTGTGAATCTTGTGTCGCGCCAGTTCGAGCGCACGGCCAACGGCGGAGAGAGTCTCTGACGCAACGAGCGGGTAATCCGTATCAAACGTGGAGATCGTGCAGAGGCTGAGCTTCGCTTTCGCGAGCGGCGAGGCAAGCGCGGTGAGCACGGCGACCTCGTTCCAAGCAAAAGGTCGACGGACCTTTAAGACGCTCCACGCGGGTTGGGATGGTACAGCCGCTGGCACGCGAGACTGTTCGCAAACAACAGAGAGTTCGTCGCTAGTGCGCGTGACAGAGAAGCAAGCCCATTCTGGAATCGCGGCCTCGGCCGCGAGTTGAGAAATCGCGAAACGTTCCGGCAAAAGTGTGGGCTCGAAACGGCGGAGCGTGGTGGTCATCTCGGCTAGAGTAAGCTCCTGACCAAACCACCGTCCACGGCGAGCGATGCGCCGGTGACGTAGCTGGCGCGCTCAGAGGCAAGAAAAGCCACAACCGCGGCAAATTCCTGAGGAGTGCCGAGGCGTTTCATTGGAATTTCGCGCTCCCACCCCGCAAACACTTCCTCCGGCTTCGTGCCGGTGCGTGCGGAAATCGTGGAAGCCAGGCCATCCAGGCGAGCTGTACGCGTGTAGCCAGGACAGACGTTATTCACGGTGATGCCCTCGGCGGCGTATTCATTGGCGAGCGTGCGCGCCAAACCCGTGACGGCGGCCCGCACGGAATTGGAAAGGAGCAGCCCGTCAACCGGCTGCTTCACAGCCGAGGAGGTGATAGTAATCAGACGTCCCCACTTCTTTTTCTGCATGCGCGGCAAAGCTTCCCTGGCAAAAAAGACGGTGCTCATCAGAAGTTGATCAATGGCGGAGCGCCAATCTTCCGGCTTGGTGGTCTTAAAGGAGTTAGACGGAGGACCACCGGAATTGGTAACACAAATGTCAAGTCGTCCAAAATGGGCCTCGACGGCGGCTACGAAAGATGCAACTGCCGCAGAATCAGTGACATCGAGAGCTTGATGGAAGACTTCGCGACCGGTCGATTTTTTGATTTGAGCCGCGGTCTCGCCGAGTGTAGCGAGAGTGCGGGCACAAATGGCAACGTGAGCGCCTTCGCGAGCCAGCTCCTCAGCGACAGCGCGTCCCAGGCCTTTACTAGCAGCCGCGACTATCGCCACGCGACCATTGAGCCCCAAATGCAATTCCGCCTCCCGATTTCAAAACCAAAATCCTCTCGCAAAATACGCGAAGGCGTCAACGCCGAGCGGGAGGGTCGCCGGCCACTTTGTCTGCGCCCGGCGGAAGAATTATTGTTTGCGTGACGCGCCGCGCAGCACTAAGATGCAGGCCATTCCATCATTGCTGAGGGCTGACCCCTGCCTCGAGGGGTCACGGGAGGCACCGTATGCAACGCATCAAGTGGTTTACGCTGGCAGCAATGCTTTTCTGCGCAGGGAATATGGCGGTAGCCCAGCAGATTGGAAAGTATGTTCCGATCCAGGCGGGTTCGGACGTGGATCACGCGTTGAACGAAATTAATGCCACGACCGATCCTGCGCAGAAACTGGCGTTGATTGAGAAATTCGCCGAGGGGCCGGGGAAAGAAGGCGACTATCCGCTCGTGGCGAACGGTCTTTTCGTCGACTACTACATCGGCCAAAAAAATTACGACAAAGCTTTCGAATTCGGAAACAAGCTATTTGCGTTAGATCCCGACAATTTTCAAAACGCCATCAACATGGTGCGCGCCGCAGCAGAAAAAGGCGACGTGGACAAGCTCTCCTCGTACGGAGAAAAGGCAGGTGGGATTGTCCAGCGTTTCAAGGTCGCAGCCGCGCCAAACGGCACTCCGGCCGCTGGTTGGGAGGAGCAGAGGACACGCACGCTGGAAGCAAACAAAGAAAGCTATGTTTATGTTCAACAACTGGTGTTCAGCGGCGTGTATCAAGTAAAAGAGCCGCCAAAACGGGCCGCGCTGCTGGTGAAATTCGCGCAAGCGTTTCCGGACTCCGCGTACGCGAATCAGGCCCTCGGCGTGGCCGCAACGGACTATCAACGGGTGCAGAACACGGTAAAAATGCTGGAGGTGGCCAACGGCGTGCTGGCAAAAGATCCAAACGACGTGGGCATGTTGCTCCTGCTTTCCGATTACTACGGGGAAAAAGGCGAACAACTGGATAAGGCAGAAACTTACGCGAAAAAAGCGATCTCCGTGCTGGAATCTGCAAAAAAGCCGGAGGGGGTAACCGACGAGCAATGGACGCTACAAAAGGGGCTGCAAAAAGGCCTGGCTCTAAGCTCGCTCGGACAAGTCAACATCGAGAAGAAGGACAACGCACAAGCCGTCGAGAACCTGAAAGCGGCGACGCCCCTGGTTAAGTCGGACGACGGGAGCTTTGCGCGAAATCAGTATCGTTTGGGATTTGCGCTGCTGAATTTGAAGAGGAACGCAGAAGCGAAAGAAGCTTTTACTCAGGCAGCTTCGGTGAATAGTCCCTACAAGGCGCTGGCGCAGGAAAAACTGAAAGGCCTTGGCGGTGCAACCCCAGCCAGGCGGAAACCCGCGTAGATGCTTTGGAGAATCGAACCGGATACGTCATGCATCTAAAGATTGCGTGAAAATCTTTACAATCGTTCAACAGTGGAAGAGGAGAGTTCGATGCCTGAGATTGCAACGTTTGGAGCCGGATGCTTCTGGGGCGTGGAAGCAGCGTTTCAGCGCGTGCCTGGAGTGATTGACACAGCCGTAGGCTACACCGGCGGACACACGGAGAATCCGACTTACCAGGATGTCTGCACCGACGAAACAGGACACGCGGAAGTTGTGCAGGTGACGTTTGATCCAGCCAAGGTGAGTTACGAGCAGCTACTGAACGTTTTTTGGCAAGCGCACGATCCGACCCAGGTCAACCGCCAGGGTCCGGACTTCGGGACGCAATATCGGACTGCGATTTTCTATCATTCACCGGAGCAGGAAGCGATCGCCAAGAAGTCGCGTGCGGCCCTGGAAGCCAGCGGTAAGTATCGCCGGGCCATTGCCACCGAGATTACCCCCGCGGGCAAGTTCTACCGTGCCGAAGAGTACCACCAGAAATATCTGCAGAAGCGCGGCGCCGCGTCCTGCCATTTCTGAAGGATTCCGGCTCAAGCATGAGCGTGTGACTTTCCTCCTTGTTAAGCGCTTTCCAAAGCAGGTTTCGAGCTTCCGCAGCGCTTGGAAAACGAGGAAATTTTATGGAAACAGGACATTTAGCAATTGTCGCCGCGTTGCGGTCGATACAGAAGGCCAGCAGCGATTTTGCTCCTCCGGCCGACGCGTGCATTTCAGCTGTTAGACCCTCTTTAAGGCTCTAGCTAGCAGCCTTCGAAGCTGCCTGACCTTCACCTTTAGAACAACATCCTGTTCCCGCGAGCCATGGCGATGGAAAAAACGTGATAAACGAAGTTTTATGTCTGCACTGGCAACACGAATTGCAAGGCGGGCTCGGACTCCGACCGAGATCTTCACCATCTCCGCCTCGCGGGAGACAACGCTTTCCCGGCCGCTTACTCCGTGTATCTGTACCGGTCTAATCTGGTAATCAACGTGCCCTTGGCTCATCATCCGCCAAGAGTCCTGCATTGGAAAGCACCAAATGTGGAGCGCCGAATTATGAAGGCTGCCACAATTCGATGGGATTTCCCTCAGGGTCATGCAGACGAGCGAAGCGCCCAGTGGGATCTTGCGGATAAACCTTAACCTCAATTCCTGCCGTTCGTAGCTGGGCTACCATTTTGTCGAGGTCATGCACTCGAAAGTTCACCATCCAGACCTTTTGAGGATCCCCGAAATACTTAGTCGCTTCGGGAAAGGGAGTGAAGACGGTCTTTCCGGCCTCCTGCTCCCAAACGGGTTCGCCCCCGCTCGTTGGTGTGAGCCCGATCCCCAAGTGTTCCCGGTACCAGTTCGCCAACGCTTTGGGATCATGAGCTCGGAAGAACAACCCTCCGATTCCGGCTACTTTCTCCATTGCCGCTGCGCCCGATTCATCTTTAGCAGCTGCCTTCGCAGGCGGAGCAGGATTCGCTGGCTGTGCGGGGTTCTGTGCCGCCATGGCGAATTCATTCTGGGGCAGAATGAAGCTGGACCCGAAAGCATAGGACAAGACTTGAAGTACTTGGCGCCTTTGCAAGCTCATTCCATCCTCCTCCCGAGACTTTGTGCGAGCTCGTCTACCATACCTGCGCAGATGGAGTTCTGAAAGCGTTCAATTCCCAGCGTCCGGCCATCGGCGCAAACGGAGTTGCTCAGAGCATCTCCAGAATGGCACAAAGTTAGCGCCTCGACCATTTATGAGACTGGTTCAAATGCGCTATTGCGAGTACGACGGAGGGTTGTGCGAGTGCGGCCTGCCTGTGGAGCCGTGCGGCAAGCAGGCAGGAACAATGAGCATCGACCGACTCAGCTTAGGCAAGAACGGCATCCACCATCGCATCATTTGCATGTGATCATCGAGGATCGTCACGATTAGGAATTGGAAATGGGGCGAACCGCTCCGGTGACAGTGGGGAAGATGGCGAATAGGTCCGCCATCCTTATTTCAGCGATGAGGACAGCCTGGCCAGCAACAAGGCCGGCGCATTCCTTCCTAAAGCTCCGTGCGTACCGCTCAATGTGCTGCCTTCTGGTTTCCGGTTTCTTGACGGAGATAACCCAGCAGATCCACTCATTGCGCGCGAGTGGCGTAATGTCCTCCCATTTTGCCCGTGCCGCCGGGTCAGCAATGAGGACTTTTCGTAAATCCGCCGGTAAACGGTGTACCGCGCCAGGGGGGATCGCTTTCCTCGGCATAGATTTTATTCTACATCGGTACCGGATGTACCTTGAATGACGCATGTGCTTGGCGGTTTTGCGGGAGGCCAAACGATAGCTGAAACCGATGTCGCCGTATGGGAGCAGATGCGCGACCTGAATTTGAGCTCGGCGTTTTATGTCCTGCGCGCAGCGATCCCGCACCTGAGGAAATCAGGAAGCGGAAGGATCGTGGCGATTGGAAGCCTGACCGCCGTCGAACCCCATGCGCGACTGGGCGCTTACGTCACGTTCAAGGCCGCACTCACAACGCTGGTGCAAACCATTGCGCTAGAGAACCGCGACTCGGGTCTCACGGCAAACGTGGTTTTGCCGGGCACGATGGATACGCCCGCAAACCGCAAAGCCACGCCAAAGGCTGATTTCTCGAAGTGGGTACGGCCTGCGGACGTAGTTTTGCAATTAGCCCAAGTTCGTCACGACACGGTCGAGAGGCCGGCTAACTCCTTCAGAATCAGCTCAAGCGACGGCAAAGTCTGCACTACATTTGGAATAGGATTTCAGCCGTTCTGGAACTTGTAGACCGAGCTGATCAAGGAGCGATTCTTGTTCCAAGGTGCGCTCGGCAACGCGGCGGAGGAGAATCTCGCGCCCGTCGGTCGTGGGGAGGACAATATCAGCGCTCTGCAGGACGCGCGCCACTTCGGGGTCGTCCTCCGGCGTTTCCACATGCGAGGGAAATAATTTGAGTTGCTGCGCTTCCCCCTCTTCGTTGAATACCTCGATGGTCTTCAGCCACCGGGCCTGGGCCGAGCCATTCAGCTCGCCCAAATAGCAAAGCGTCTTCTGGCGAGGACCATTCGGAGTGCGCACGGTCTCGACCAACGACCAGTAGGTGTGCTCTTTACCGTCCTTGCTTCGTTGATGCGGCCGCAGAAACATCTGGGCCCGAGTCTGTCACCAGCTTTGGTTGGCCGCAAGAGGGTAGGTCTGCACTACATCGTGGTTTGGGAAAACTGCGATTGAAAAGATAGAACTTGTTCGATTTCTAATGTCAAAATTCATCCAAATTCGATGGCGAGTGACGAACTTCGGTTAGGCGGGTTCGAATCCCCTCACCGTAGCGTGGAGCTGCCTCCCCTGCTAAATGTCGGAGCGGATGACGGAAGCGGGACGAGCCACGAAATAGGGCTGAGTTTGCAGTTTGTTTCCAAGCCCGGGAAACAACCACACGTTATCAACTCCGCGGCGTATCTCAAAGTAGTATTGGAGCGGATACTTCGTATTCGTATAGTCGGCTGGGATGGTGGCGCTGAAACGATCCTCGTTTGCCTGCATTTCTGCCGATTGATATCTCTCGGCCTGGTTCACGTGGCGGTAGTACATCCGAACGGTGAGTGATTGCCGTACGCTCCGAGGAGCGGCGATAGCAATCCCAAGTGGCCTACCAGGAGTGAAGGAGCGGGCTGGCGTGTGTTGAACGTCTATGGACTCGCGTTTTGCGGGCATAGTTAAGTCGCGGAGTGACTTGGGACTCGGCTGCGCACCGGTGGAAGGAGCGGTTTCGATCCGTTTCTGCATCTCGGCGATGTCCTGGTCGATGGCAGGCAGCCGATCGAGCCAGTTTCCGCGCTGATGCGGGCTGGGGCCGAAGGTGATGTCGGAAACGTAAGCACCTTTTGCGCCCTCGGCAAAGCTCTGCCAAATGTCGCGCGCGCGACGATGTTGCTTGAGAGCTTCTTCGAGCGCGGTGCGATCACCAGAGTGTTCGTAGGCTGCGTAGAGAACACCACTGCGGAATTTCGCAGCAAAGAAACGTCCAATGCCAATCTCGATTCTGAGGTCGATTGCGGCGCGACGAAAATCAGGGGAGCTTTTGTTTGTTGCGTGAGCTTCAGCTTGCCGCAAGTGCGAAGCAGCCGCGTCGGCCGCAGCGTCGAGCCATTGGGCCACTTCGAGAGGAGAGTACTTCCCACTACGTTCCTGCTTCAACAGCTCTGCAACAAACTCGTTGATGCTCGAAAACAATTGCGGGTCCAGCGGGCTCACGTTCCCGAAAACCTTGGGAACCGGCGTGTCAGAGTATTGTGAGGGCCTAGAAGCATCGAGAATTGATTGGTTGGTGTAGTACTCGGGGTTAAAGTTTTCATTGGCTGCGGAAGGCAGATGAGCGGAGGTGAGGATTTGAGTGATTGGCGTGGCGCTAGCAAGGGCAGCCTCCACGTCAGGAGCCGCGGCTCGGAACTGCTTTCGCAAATAGCGTTGCCAGGAGTCGGGCGCAGCATCGGGGTTGTACATCAATCTTCCCCAAGACCGGTATGTGTAGAGATATTTTTGCCAATCCCAACGGGGCTCGAGTGAAGTGTCGGCGTAAGCGCAGCGGCTGCCAGCAATCCCCGAGCCGCGACGTCCCTTGAAGGAGAGCGGCTCGAACAGTTCGGCTCCATTGCAGCCACAGAAACTGAAGGCACGAGCATGAGCGGCGGCCGAGGACGGATCTCCCCAAAGCAGCAAGCGATGACTGCCGGGCCAAATGCGGAACATGACGCGATATGGCCGATCTTCGCGAAGGAAGTCCGCATAGCCATAGCGGGTAAAGCTTCTCGAGCCACTGCTGAGTGCAAAGAAGCCTTCTGTTTTGCCTTCCTCGCGAGGCATTTCCAGGTCGCGAATAGAGGCTTGCTGATAAGGAAGGCCCATGTGCTCGGCCCAGTATTTTGGCGAGAGCGTAACCGACATGCCTGTTTGGAGCGCCGCATCGATGATGTTTTGGTCGAGTCCTTTCGTGTGCAGATCGAGGTTCACTTTGCGTCCGCAGGCGGGAAGCGCCGAGAAGACCGTTGACCAGAAGGAGTAGCTCCCTTCGCGAACGCCGCTTTCGCCATGAGTGCGCAGCGTGACGCCGCTGATGTTCGGACATGCTTTTAGCAATGCAGTAAGCGCATCGCGCGAGTAAGCCGCGTGATGGTCGGAGGTCATTCCCTCGATGGTGTAGTTGGGCTGCGAAGCAGGCCCCCAGTGATAACCATGCGTCCAAATGCCGAGCTGGCAATCGATTCCGTGGGCGACAGCCTCCGCACTGATGGACTGCAGCATCTCGAGGTTATGGTCGCGTTCCTGGTCTGGCAGGTTGACCGCCCGCACGTTGTAACCGGGAACGGAAAGCAAAAAAGGATAAGCAAAAAGGAAGTACGCGTCGCGAACATTGTCGAGGAAGTCGTACCCGACACCGAAATTCAAACTGAAGCGATTGAAACGCTGCATTGCCAACATGGAAAAGTAAGCGGGCCACATCTCGCGATCGTAGAACCATGGCTTGTCCTGAATGTCGCTGCAAAAGATGCGTCCAATGCTGCGGAAGGAATTGAACGGCCGCTCAGCAATTGCCTGCTGTTGTTCGAGCGCGGAAAGCGGGCTATTGGAGTGCTGAACGCGATCTGCGAGTTCGAGCAGAGCATACAGCAGCCCGCGAGCATCGCCGCACGCGAGTATGCCGCGCCGGTTGCCATCAGAGAATGGGACGAGGGCTAAGGACTCTGGCTCGTTAGACAGCGTTAGACCCGCTTGTTTGAGCGTCGTCGAGGCAAGGCTGCGATCGGGTGCGGAGGCAACGATACAAAGTGAGTTGCATGGCGCTTGCTGCAGAGATGCGAATTCATCAACCTTAAGGCCGTGTCGTTCCAGGGCGTGCGAGACTTCCATTCGAGCCCAGCGGCAGGGAGGCGAGGAGGCGACCGGGTCAGCAGGGTCGGCAATGATTGAGACGATTTCGTTTCGCGCGTCAGCGGCAGCGGTGCGCAAGCCTAGTGCGCCGAGAGCCAGTCCCGAGAGCTGAAGAAAACCACGCCGAGAGGATTTCACGCCTAGAATGTTAGAGCCGAAATGATAGCTGCTCCCGGAGACACAGTCGATGCGTTTAGTTTCCGACATTTGCGACTCACACGGAAAACCTCGGTCAAGGTGCCAGTGCGACGCTTCTTAACCGTACAGCTGAGGCTACGGGCGTTACGGTTTCAAGGGCGGCGGGGAACTGGACATTTGATGAACGATGTCCCCTTGGTCTTTTTCGTGTAGCTCGCGAACTTTCGCGAACTCTTTTTCAGCCGCGGCAGAATTCCGCATTTGCTTGTAAATCCTCCCTATGCGGTAGTGGGCATCGGGCCGAGAAGCGTCAAGCTCTTCGGCACGACGCAAAGCCGAAAGGGCTTCAGAAAATTCTTTCCTGTCGGCAAGAATGACGCCCATGTCCAGATAAGCGATGCGCAGATCGCTTTTCAACTGCACTGCTTTCTTGAGAAGCGGGAGCGCCTTTTCCGGGTCGTTTTGCTTCATGGCAATATCACCGAGATACGCCACCGCCTGTGGATTTGCTGGCTCGATGGCCAGCTCTTCCTCGAATTCACTCTTGGCCTCATCGTACTTGTGCTTTTTCCAATAGAGATATCCGATCCCAAAGTGCACATTGGGTTCATGAGGCGCGACTCTTGCGGCGGCTTGGAATTCGGCGATGGCGTCTGCGGTTCTTCCCAGACCGTCTAATGCTTCGGCCATGAGGACGTGCGAAGCTGCGGAATTCGGGTCTTGCTCTTGAATCTTGCGAAACTCGTCCAACGCGCAGGAGTATTGCTTCGCCCAGAGGCAGCTCTGAGCCAATACCTGATGCAATTGGATATTCATGGGGTCCGATTTAGCCGCAACTTCGAGGTGCTTGACAGCCTGGTCGAACTGTTTTGTTCCATAGTAGCTAAGCCCCAACAATGTGCGAGCTTGCATATTGTTAGGCTCCGCCGAGGTAGCAGCGCGAAACGGGGCGATGGCAGCTTGAAACTCTCCCTGTTTGAATTCGGCCAGCCCGAGGTTGAGTTGGATCCCGGGGAGATTGGCGTTCACGAATAGTGCTCTGCGGTAGGCGGCAGCTGCGTCTTTGTACTTTCCTTCTTTGGAAAGGAGGACTCCAAGACTCGCAAAAGCTTCCGCATCCTTGGGGTGACCCCGCAGCCACAGCCCCCACTCACGCTCCGCGCCAGACAGATCCCCTTGCCGCTCGAGCGCTATGGCTTTGTCCGGACTCGATGTCTGAGCTTGGACTGGAAGCCATGACATCAGAGCCACGGCAATGCCAAAGAGACATGATTTCCTCATCGTTGACGAAAGGACCCTCCGTGAGTGTTTCATTGTTTGCGGATTTTTCCATCGGCGGCGAGGCGGTCGAGCCAGCGGCGGGCGGTCGCCGCGCCCTTGTCCTTAGGATGGTTTTTCAGAAAGTTGCGAAGCGTTTCGGCGGAGTCCTCATACTTGCCGACGGCGGTTTGCGTTTGCGCAAGCAGAAGCTCGATGGCGGGCTCGGTGCCGTGCGACTGCGCGAGGGCCAACTGAGATTCCTTGAGCGCATCGTCGAACTGTTCCTGATGATAGAAAGCTTTGGCGAGTGTGTAATGCGTATCCCAACTGTTTGGCTCAAGCTGCACAGACTGTTGCAAGGGGGCGATGGCGAGATCGTAGCGGCTTTCATTAACGAAGGCCATGCCAAGCGCAGAAAATGGGTGGGCGTTCTTCGGATCAATCTGGGTGGCCTTTTCGAGAACGGCTTGGGCCTTTTCCGGCTGATTGCGCCGAAGAGAAACCACACCTTGGAGATAGAGCACGTCGGGATGATTCGGTGCCAGTCCAGCCGCTTGGTCGAGAAATTTTTCAGCCTCATCAAGCTTGTTGTCGCTCAGGAACTTCAGAGCTTTGTCCATGGCCTCTTTGGCTTTTGGAGCCAGGATGGGTCGAGCAGCTATGCCCAACGCTTCGGGAGCCGAGTCGCGCTGGAGAACGATTTCCTCCTCGACTTCGACGGCAACCGGAATCGAGATTTCTTTTTGTACGGTGCGAAATCCGACGGCATCAGCAGTGAAGGTGTAATCGCCCAGCTGGTTGAGAATGAAAACGACTCGGCCCATGGACGTAGCCTTCTGCTCAGAGAGAGCGCCACGATAATAGAGCTTCACTGTAATCAGAGGCCCGATGAGCTGGCTGGAACCCTCCTTGATCGTTATCGCAACCTCAGCGCGATTCCCGCGGAAGCCGCCTTGGTCAGCGGGGCGGTCCTGGCAAAAACAAGGCGCCGCGAAAACAAAGAGACCCAAGAATCCGTTGAGAATCTGCAAGCGAGAAAAAGCGAACGGAGGAGTTTCCTGCATCATGCCTCACATTGGAAGGCGGTATTCCTCAATTAGAAACTACAACCAGAAAGCTAAAACGCCAAAGGAAAAAGCCCCGCTCGCAGGGGTGTTTGCGAGCGGGGCTCAGGCGGACACCGCCTAGTTTGGGTTAGAAGTAAATCTTGCCTCCAAGCTGCAAGATTCTGGCTCCATAAGCCGACGTGAACTGACCAAAACGAGCGTCGTTTCTGCTTGTGTCAACGTTCTGGAACTGCGTGTGGTTCCAGGTGTTGAACGTCTCCAAGCGCAACTCGAAACGGCTCCCACGGCTTTCGCTGAGCGAGAAGTTCTTGAAGAGGGACATATCCCAGTTGTCGCGGCCCGGTCCGCGCAAGGCGTTGTGGCCGAGATTGCCCCAGGTTCCTGGTGCAGGCGCTCCAGGAGTTCCCTTAGCCGGAAACACCGTGGGATCGAAGTATTGGATATTCTGGTTGCCAGAGAGCACGGTATGCGCATAAGAGATATTGCCAACCAAATTGGGCCTGCTGCTCGCTCCGCTTCCGAGGAACCCCCCCACGCCCGAGTCGTAGGTAAGGTTAATCGGCAATCCGGATTCGATGGTTGCGATGCCCGACACTTGCCACCCACCGATTGTTGACTTCACAAGGCGACTCGATGTGTGGCGGAAAACCGGGATATCGTAGATAAAGTTAGCCGTGAACGTATGGGTCCGGTCAAGGGCACCTGGACCCAGGTCAAATCTCCAACCCGCATAGGGGTTAGATACGTTGGAAAGGTCTCCGCTACTGCCTCCCGTAGATGAGTCAATAGTGCGCGAGTAAGCGTAGAGAACACGCAATTGCACGTCTTTCACCTGCGAGTTCAGATCCACCTGCAAGGCGTTGTAATGGGAGTTGGCTTCATTTTCTGACAAGGTGATTTGATTGAAGCCCGGATACGTCAGGCCTGTCGCAACCTGGTAAGGAGTTCCAATCAAGCTGGGAAGGGCACTTTGCGTCGGCAGGTTGATGTTGCGATAGTCGTTCTGGTGCCTGTTGGTGTTGCCGACGTAGGCGACAGACAAGACCGACTTAGCACTGAGTGCCCGCTGAACGCCCAGGCTATATTGATAGCTCGCAGGGTTCTTGTAGTTGTCTCTGTCGAGGCCGGTGAGGCTGGCCGCATTAATCGGCCGCGTAGCAGCAGTACCACTGTTGATCGCCACGCTGGGATTCGTGAATGTCGTGTTATTCAGCGTTACGTTTAGACTGAACGGGATATTGGGACCGGCATTGTACATGTCGTTGCCCTGAATGCGCTCGTACATAATGCCGAAGCCGCCGCGGACAACGGTTTTGCCGCTGCCGCTAAGGTCATAGGCAAAACCGAGGCGTGGCCCAAAGGATGCCCAGTTGTTATTTACCAAGCCCTTGGGCACGCCGTTCTGGCCCGGTATGCCAATGCCGTTCAAATACAGCGGAACGCCCGCAAGGATGGAATTCGGGCTGGAACCAAGGCCGGGGCTGACCGACGGGCATTTAGGATCGCCAGCGGCAACATCCGCGGCGCTGCAAATCTTGTTGTTGGAATCAAACGTAGCGGCGTTCGCCGGATTGTAAAGTGACGGATAGAAGTTCCCCATACGGTTGTTGGCTTCATACGTGTGTGGAGCGCCATCCCAGCGAAGACCGAGGTTGAGGGTCAAGCGGCGGGTCATGCGCCAGTTGTCCTGCACATACGCGGCCCAGGACACGTTGTTCCAGAAGCCATGATCCTGGACGGCGAGTTCGGTGTAGTTTTGGGGCAGACCGAGAAGGAAATCACCAAAGCTGTCGCCCGTATATGTACCGTTACCGTTGGTGAAGCTGAACGCCCCCTGCGTCGTGCCGAAAAGATCCTGGACCTTCTTGTAGATAGCCCAGCTCCCACCAAATCGGAACTGGTGCGTTCCCTTGGTCCAGGAAACGTCGTCGCGGATTTGATAATCATCAGCCTTATTGCGCCAGGGCCAGCTTGAGATCTGAAAGTTCGCACCGCTGTTCCCGTTGAGTGTGATATTGGGGATGCGGCTCAGGTTGTTCGGCCCCGTAAACAAGCGGGAATTGGCGCTGTCGTATCCACTGGGAAGCGACAAGCTCTTCAAACCATTGGCCGCAAACGGGATGATGTTGATGCGGTTGCCGTTGTAGTTGAATGCGACTTCGTTGATCAAAGTTGGGTTGATAGTGTAAGTCGTGTGCACTACTCCGCTGTAGGAGGGGTTGCCAAAGGTGTCGCCGACCGTGGGAACGTTATCGCCGCTCCACTGTGCCGTGGCGTAGCCCTGGGAGATCTGTTCGGCAACGAAGTGACCGAACACGTTGAATTTGCTCGTGAAGTTGTGATCGATACGCACAACCTCTTCCTTCAGGCTGGTCGGAACGCCAGAACCGCCGCGGAACGTTCCGATACCGTTACCCACGTTAGCAAGTCCAGTGCTGGGGAAAATGCCTTGTCCCAGAAGAGCCGTGGCGTTTGGATTGACCATGCAGGATGGGATTGTGTTGTTCGGAAACGCTGAACCCTGCGTGATCCCCGCCGGAGCTGTTTGTCCGGGGCAGTTGGCAAAGAGCACAGAGGGAGCCACGCGGGAGGAACTCGGAACCATGAGTATAAATGGTGTACCATTTGCATTCGTTGTGTGAGAACTAAGGTCGCCGCCATAGGTTGCAGGATCAGGCACGGTCTGGTTCGAGCCGGCACCTATGATGTACCTCCGCCATTCCATGTTGTAAAAGAAAAAGGTCTTCTTCTTGTCCGGGTTATAGAGATGCCCCAGCGTAACCGGGCCACCCACGTTGAACCCAAAAATGTTCATTCTCAGTTTGGTTTTCGTGCTCGGGGCGGGATGGAAAAAGTCGCGCGCATCGAAACCGTCCTCCCGGTTGAATTCCCAAGCGCCAGCATGAAGTGTGCCGGAACCCGACTTGAGCACCATCGTCATCGTTCCGGCAGAAGATAGGCCATACTCTGCGCTGTAATTGGACGTCAGCGCGCGGAATTCGGCGATAGCGTCACTCGAAGGTGCGATGCTCATGTTGCCCGAACCGCCGCGGTCGAGGTCCTCGCCACCGTCCAGCAGATAAATGTTGTGCGCAGGCCGCAACCCATTGAAACTCACGTTGGAGTCGCCGCCCACAGGCACGTTGAGAAGACCAGTGATGTTGCCAGAAGCACCCGCCGTCAAACCAGCAAGTACATAAATGCTGCGCCCGTTGGTCGAGATCTGTGCCAACTGCTGGTCAGTAATGACGTTGCTGACCTCCCCGGAGTCCGTCTGCACGCGGATCGGAGCAGCTTCCACCGTTACGGTTTCCGAAGCGACGCCGACCTGCATCTGAAAATCTACGCGCGCGCGGTCGCCAACCTGCAACACGATACCCTTCTGCTCCGCAGCCTTAAACCCCGTGGCCTCGGCCTTCACATTGTAGTGCCCGATGTGCAGATCCGGTACCACATACTGCCCCGATTCGTTCGTCGTAATCGTGCGTACCAAACCCGTCTCGGCATTGGTGAACGTAATCTTCACGTTGGCCATCACCGAGCCGCTCGGGTCCGTGACTGTACCCACTATCGTCGCCTCTTGTGCAAACGCTTGCAACGAGATGCCCAGGAACAGCGCCACAAGAGCTACGAAGTGCCGCTTGCCAAACCATTTTCCCAGAGAGGTAAAACTTCGAAAACACAAGCGTTTGAGTAGAAACATCCCTTGCCTCCGCACCCTCGACTGATTTTTTGTGCACCGACCCGTCGTTAACGTACACGGAATCTCTAATATCGTTTCCCCTTTGTCAAGCAGTTTTTTCGATTCTATGAAACATTCTGCGCTGAGGCCTGCTTTTCCTACAGATGTGAGCTACTAGGTGGGGACGCCGGGTCAATGCGGCACCGAAATAAAGAGCAGCTTCTCAGGGAATTGCTAACCCATTCATTCAGAATAGGTTAGGTTCCACGGCTTGGCTTGCTGTTCCAAAATACTGCTCGAGTGACATTTCCTGTGGAAGCCCTGACGGGCAACTGCCTCAAGACTCGATGAAAAGCCACCGCCATTCAGGTCCTGCAATGAAAGCCCTTGCTTTCTGAAGAGAGTGTAAGTTATCGACCCTGCCCGAAGGCACGTATTGAGCTGGATGAATCTTTAGGAATGGAATCCCCCATTTTGCCATCTGAAATTCTTATCTCGCGGAACAGACTCAAGTTCGAGGACATCACCACACCTGGGCTGAGATGCAATGCGGGAGGGAAAGGAGCTTTGTTCGTAAGGTGGTCGGTCATGAGGCGCACAGCAATCTGCCCTTGGCGATGCGGCTGCTGGTAGATGGAGGCGGTGATTGTACCCTTCTGGAAGTAGGCGGCCATTTCCAAGAAGAGGTCCGTAGTAATCAGCTTGACTTTTCCAGCTAGCCTGCATGCCCCGAGGGCCCGGCAGACGGGAAGGCAATTCACGGTGTTAACGTACAGGCCAGCGATGCTCGGAACGCGGCGAAGAAGCTCTGAGGTCTTCTGGAAGCTTTCGTCTTCGTCCTCGTGGCCCTCGATTACGGAGATAATTTTTCCTCCAAGGCAGTGGCGGGGAAACGCCTTGGAGAAACCGTCGGTCTTCTTGCGGTGGTCTTCGGCACTGAGCATACCTGCCACAATCGCTACCTTCGAGCCTGGTGGAACAAACTTACCCATCAACTCGCCGGCAAGGTATCCATTCAGCCGCGGCTCGACGCAAACGATACTCGATCGACGACTTTCGGGAGCGTCGGTTGAAACGCAAACGACGCGTACACCTTTATCCTCAGCGGTATTGATGAGCGGAGTGAGCCCTTTGGGGTTTCCCGCCGTGACGATAATTCCGTCCACGCCTGCCTGTAGGAGTTCTCTAAAGGCACTGGTATCTCCTTCGCCCAGCGCGTGGACGGGGCGATGCAGGAATTGGATGCCGAGCTGTTCGACGCGGCGTGCTTCGTCCAGGATGCCACGCCATAGTTGGTCGTAAAAAAAATGGATTTCCCGCGGGACGCAGACGCCAATGCGTGCGCTGGCTTTGGCAACGGACAAAGCACGGGCAGCGAGATTAGGCGTGTATCTGATTTGGCGGGCGATCTGCAGGACACGATGCCGTGTAGACTCTTTGATTCCGTCGCGCCCGTGTAAGGCGCGGTCCACAGTGCCGATGGAGACGTTCGCCATTTCGGCGATCAGATGAATTCCGCGTCTTGGCCTTGTCACCTACTTCGCTCCGGGGCTACTCCGCTGGCGAATTGCCGTTGCCCGATTCTTCTCTATCTTAACGCGAGCCAACGGCACGCTGAACTTGTGGGCCCCCTGTAGGGGGGCCGCGCTCGCAATCCAAAGAACGCGTGCTAGGATACCACTGCCGTTAACATAAACGGCAGAGATCCTTTCTAGCTTAATTGATCCCGGTTGAACGGCAACTCTGACGCAACGCGATTGGGTAAGGGTTAACTAATCAGGGGTTGGTCTGACTCTATGAAGCTGTGGGCTCATCGCTCATCCCGTGAGACAAAGTGAAGATTTGCCGGAAATGGTTTGTTTAACTAATACTGGGACTACGCGTCGCGTATCCGTTGGTCACAAGCGTTCCATCCTTGGCGCGAAGCCTTTCTCTTTCCGAACTCTCCAGTACGCCAGAGAAATCAGCAAAAGAAGAGAGAGGAAGACAGGGACCGAGTACTGCAGGCCCTCGACAAAAAACGTGCTCGGGGTGATCCCCACAAGAGCGATGATGCCCAGCCATGTCGAATACGGAAAGAACCGGAGGCGCAGGGGAAGACGTGCAACTCGATCGGGGGAAAAATTGGTATGGCGGAGAGGGTGGGATTCGAACCCACGGTAGGGGTTAGCCTACACACGCTTTCCAAGCGTGCGCCTTAAACCACTCGGCCACCTCTCCCGCGATGGAAGCAACACTACCAATTTAGCAGAAACCGAGAAAGACCGCATGGGCAGAAGGCAGCAATTTCGCAAAACCGAGTGCACGGTGCGGTTAGGCCCCTGGTTTTACCCGTGAGTTGGGATGTTTGGCGTAAAATTGCGGGATTTGCACGCGAAAATGAGGCATGCAGAAGACGTCAGAAGGTCTCTAGACGCCAAGAGAGAAAGCTAGTCCCCACACCCAGGCGGGGTGCGACACGTTTTTATGGGGAGGAGACCTCAACTGGAATTCATCTGGGCGACGATCAGAAACTGGTCGGCTAACCTTCGAGCCAGGTCGCAAAAACCGAAAGAAGACTTTCGGAAATGGCTGCGCACCTGGCGGTGAAAAAACACTTGGGTCAGGGTGTAGGCCAGGATTCGAATCATGGTGAGCGCGATCAAGGCCTGACCACGGTCCTGGTGCACCGAGGGCCTTTTAAGCTGCCCTTCGGTAGCCAGGGTTTGAAACGCTTCACTGTCGATCCGCCAACGGCTACGACCTAACTGATGGATGAAGAAAGGTGGAATGGAGCCCAACTCTAGATTGCTGACGTAGAAGTTGGTGCTCGTCTCGGTGACCGTTTCTTTCTCCACGCGCTTCCTCCCCTGCTCGTCCCGGCGAATCTGCCGGTGATTCTTTTGCTGGGTGCGTACGGTTTTGACCACCCGGATGGTGCGGTCGGCCGCCGCCCAATAAACCTCCGGAACATGCCAGAGCTGCAACCATTCATCCTTGCCCGGCGCATGAGCTTGCGGGACACCGCTCGTGACGCGCTTCGCTTCGGCCAGCAATTCCGGCTGGTTTTCTTTCAGAGTACCCACCCAACGCAAGCCCAGTTCTTCCATTTCTGCGGTAAACGGCGTCTGCACATAGAGAGCATCAAAAACCAACAAATCGAAGAACCGGCTCCCCAGTCTTTCGATCAGATCCTTGATTAAAGCCAAGCTACAGGCGACTTCGTCCTCCCCCTTCTTCTGAAAGCGAATCCCTAGCGGGATAGGGAAGGTCGAACTCACGACGGCCACGACACAGATGCGGTGATAGTACTGCGTCTGTTCGCGCAGCTCTCCCTCTACCCGATGGCTGACCTGCCGTTCCATGCAATGCTCGCAGCAACGCACAAACGAGCTAGCTACAAATTTCGATCCCATCGACGGCCGCCACGACCCGACCCCTGGACCAGTTGGAGCGCAATACCCCATTGCGCTTCAGCTGACGAGCCACCTGGCAGCCCAGGGCGAACAGAGCGCCCACATCGTTTCGTTCCAGGGTGTATCCGATAGCGTCTTCACTCAAAGGACCGATGCGTTTGAACAGAGCGCCTTCCTTGCATTCCGTTTCGATGCGATGGAGAGCGGGAAATTGGCAAGCGGCTCCCAGGAACACCGCGTCAAAGACCTTCTTCTGGGTGTGTCGTGGAAATTCCCGGCCATCGGGCAAAGCTTCCACCTGGGTGGAGCAATCAAACACCTTATCGAGATAGGCCTCGAACTGGTGCCGGCGCAAGGCTAGGTTTTTTCCTTTTCCTTCAAAAAACGACGCAAATTGATCTTGCAAATCGCCGCGCCCGCAGCTTCAAAACGCTCGCGCAAGGCAATTTTCTTCCGAACCTGTTCGACCAATCGGGCCGGGATGTGAAATACCTTGGGCTGACCGTCGACGAGAACAGAAATCTGGTATTGGGTATGTAAGTTCCTGCCGTCGGCGCAGCGACAGTTCGGTCGGCCACAAGCATGTTTGCGTTCCACAAAGGAGCCCGGCAGCATCTCGCGAAGCTGTCCGAGACTGCGCACAAGCCGGCCGCGTGATTGCAGGTCGGGATCTGGTTGACTAGGCATTGGGTGCCCATTTTAAAACGAAAGCCTTCTTTCGGGTTTGCGGGGCCACTCCCATTATGACACTAATAATAGTGTCAGAAAAAGCCCTGTGTCAAGGCTTTCTTAGATTTGCAAAAATGACGTAAGAACGAAATTGGTGGGGATCTGCTGATTCTAGACGCTATCCGCCTACCTCAACCGCCTAGTTTGCGAAATTCCTGGGGCAGAAGGCCCGGCTCTTGGGCGGAATTGCATGGGTCTGTTAAACTGCTTGAGCGGATCCGGGATCGTCTAATCGGTAGGACATCAGCCTTTGGAGCTGAGTATCCTGGTTCGAGTCCAGGTCCCGGAACCAAATTTGTTTCGGCGTAGTTCTCTTCCCCGCACGTCGTTTGCTAGATTCTATGGCGGCTTGCTGATCACATTTCGCGGTAGTTTAACAAGAAAACCCCGATCAAAGTAATGCAAAAGGGCCACAGGCGCGCCACCCAAGCGCGAGCGCGGTTTTGTGCGGGAAGGCGCAGTTCGAGCCACCGCGACCAGCCCGCCACCACGGCGAAGATTGCCAGCGGGATGTGGCTCAGCTCGGCCAGCACTTCCTCTTTGATATTTCCGAGGCTGTGGGAGTGAGTCAGCAGCAGTGCACCCGCAACCGCAACGAGCATCGGAAATACCAGGCGGACATTGGACGATGCGACGCGGCCAGTCTGCACGCGCCATTCGAATACCGCGAGTGCGATGACGAGCCCGGCAAAGATGCGATGCAGCAGAACTTCAGGATCGGCGAACGTCACCCAAAAACCGTTTGGGCCGAGCGGCCAGACCTCAGGATCGCTTCTTAGGAAAAGAAAAACGGAAAGCCCCAGGAAAAGTAGTGGCCAATTGCACGCCCAGGAGATTCTCCCTGCTTGCGCGATCAGCGCCAGCAAACCCACCGACAGAACGACGATTCCTGCCCAGTGATGGTTGTACTCCGACCAGGCTTTTTCAGCGGGGGTGTTGGGCCGCGTGCCGGATTGCCCGGGCACAAAGGACTCTGTCGAAAGCGAGCCAACTTCAAAAGCCTTTTTTTGAGCAGCGTAGATATCTTCGGGCAAATCCTTCACCGCTGGGCTGGAGAGGCGCGGCGGGCGCGGTGCCATGCGCGCCAACACCTCCGAGGCGTGGACACGATCCTGCAAGAGATCGACGGCCGGCGGAAGCGACGTCAGAGAGGCCGCCACCAGAATCACGGTGATTCCGATGCCGATTTCGACTTCGCCGAAGCGCTTGAGACTCGCGAGAATAGCGCCGGCTTCCCCTTGGCGGACAAGCTGAAAATTCAGCGCGCCAAGAAGCAAGAGAAGTCCGAAGAGCATTGCCTTTGTGGCCACCATGGCGCCGTAAGAAGTGCCATAGATAGCTTTGAGCGAGCCAACATAGGCGAAACTCAAGATCACGCCTGCGGAGGCTAGAACTGCAACGCTGACGACCGCGAGCCGCGAGAATTGCGCGCTCAGTTTTCGCGCTAGTTCCAAAGGCGATGCACGGCCAATCGCAATCAACAAATACGGCAGACCACCAAGCCAGGCCGCGGTGGCGAGCTGATGCAGCGCAGCGACGAAAACCAAGGGCAACCGGTATTCCAGCCGGGCCATGGCGTGACTCGTGAGAACGGACGAGGCGATAATAGCTACCGCCGGAAGCAGCAACACGCGGGCGGAAGCGGCGGGCGACCGCGTCGAGAGAACGAGAATCGTGAGCGAAGCCGCGATGCCGAGTGCTCCGGCGAGAGCGAAATTCGCCCCGCTTACTTCCATGAGGCTGATTTGCGCAGACTCCATCAAGATCAAGGAATTGGTTAAAAGATAGGAGATTTGGATGGCCATCAGGGCTACCGCGAAGCGGCGAAGCCAGCTCAGGCAGGACGCCTTTATCTCTGTAGAGTCATCGCTGAAATTGCGAAGGACGAAAACCAAAAAAATAATTCCGCCTGCGGTTAGCGACTGAAAAGTAAGGCTAGCGCCGCGGAGAAGTATGGACAGGAACCCGAAGATCTGTAGCAAGCGGGCCACAGGGTGGGATCAGGGCTTGACGACGGCAAAAGGAATTTCGCCGCGCGTGATGTGCCCGTCCGAAGCGAGCACTTGCCAGCGAAGACGGTAAGCGCCAGGGCGCAGTCCCTTCGCCTCAGCCGAAAGTGTATCGGGTGTGTCTTGCCCATGGATCTCGAGCGTCTGCAACGTACCGGCAGGATCAACGAGAGTCAGGCGCGAACGGGCGGCGTCGATGCGGACGTTGAAGCGCAGCTTTAAGGGAACATCAGGACCAGAGACGTAGCTCTTCAGGGCAGGGCTGGATTCCAGAAGAATGGCATGTGCGATCGAGGAAGAAACACTCAATAACGATGCAGCGACAGCTAGAAAAGCAAATACAACGCGAGCCCAATGACCTGGGGACATGATCATCCTTTCGCTCACCCGCAGGGATCTCCGCAAAGACTCAGGCCAACTTGGCCGGTGAGATTATACCGAAGTTACGCAAGAGGCGTGACGCGGCGCGCTTCGTGCGCTGGCTAGTGCCGCGCAAGATGATAAAAAAACTGGCCAATTCCAATGGTGAAAATGAAATCGCCGAAAAGAGCGTGTTCAAGGCAGGCGAGAAGCAAGGAGCCCGACCTTCTGTAAGTCATGCCGAACAGAAAACCCCCGAACGCGGTCAGCGAAATGGCAATCCAGTTTCCGAAAATGATATGCACATAGCCAAACAGCAGCGCGCTCGCCGCAATCATGGCATGTCCGGAGCCGAAAATCGGCTTAAAGCGATGAAAAAAGTAAGCGCGGTACAAGAGTTCCTGCGGATAAACGGAAAAAACCGGATAGAGAATCATCACCAGGAGCCACAACCGCGGCATTTCTCGAACCAAAGAAAAAAGCATCTGTGGGGCAAAAAGTCTAACGGCGAAACCCAGCAGCAAAAGCAGAGGAACGTCAAGCAAGAGTACCTTGCGGAAACCGCGGCCCATGCCTGCGTGCCGCACGAGCACCTGCGGAGTAAACGACTTGTCGCTTCGCAGAACTAGCAGAGCCCCGATGGCGGCGAGAAGCAAAAAGGGAATAGGCCAATTCGGCAGCACCCGCTCAAACATGAGAAATGGAACGGCGACGTAGATACACAGAAGTTCGCACCAGAGCCACAAAGTCCGCTTCATCGTGCTCGCCTGTAAGCATTTTGCCAGCAGCGGTGATGAAGCTTAAAGCCTATCTATAGCTGGCGACGACCTCGCCATTCTCGATGTGCAGATCCGCAATTTGCGAAGGAAGTCTCAGTTTCTCGCGGTTCTCGACCGATTCCATCAGACGCTGCACCGCCGATTCGAGAGTGGATTGTGGAATCGGAAGCGAGCCGATCTGGCCGCTGACAGGCTCAAAATTCAAATACCCATTTTGCGCGCCGAGCCGCCCTTCGAGCTGCAAGGTCAAGTCTTTGCCGTGCACGTAGAAGAGCACATAAGCCTTGACGCGATCGTCCAGCAACTGAATTTTGAAATCGCGCACATTCGAACGCATCTGCTCCACATCTTGCGCCGTTGGTGCTGAGCCATCGGCACGGTCCGGCTGATTCGCCAGGAGCGCCGGTTTCGCCGCCTCCTTGCCAGACAATTCCAGGTGCGAGGCCAGGTAAGAGTTCAGCTCGGTTTCATCCACGCGTACCGTCACAGGCTGCCCGCTGGCAACGGCCCGCTCGGCGTCTTCGAACTTCTGCTCGGCACGGGCTGCGGCCTGCGGATTCGTCTCAACCCGAGGAGCGGGTGTTTTGTGGAACGCAAGGACTAGTGTAACGACAACAACGGCGTACGTGCTCCATCGCACGATCCGAAACATTAGCTTCCATGGACTGGCGTGCTTCGTATCCGCATGAGCAAATTCCATTTGCGGCGACGGAGGAGCAAATTGCGCCATCACTTCTCCTACAACAACTACGAGCGCTTTGAGCCGGTGGTCTCTCGAGAACTCGCGATCTATAGACAACGCTAGCTCCCGATTGCGCTTGAGACAAGGAAACACTAATCATCGGGATGCGAATAGGGCACCTGTCCATCCGGCGATTGTGGATGGGCGCGACATTTTCCAAAATAAGGACGGGTGCCTGAACCGCGCACTCCCGGCAACGCAGAACCACAGCCCCGAATCCAAAGGCATAAAATATTGGCTCGGTTTACGTTTGCTGCCGAGGAGGCTTGAATGCGTCGCACTCTGCCGGTTTTCCTCTTATTATGTCTGTTGCCTTCCCTTCTCCACGCGCAGCAGCAACCTGCGCCAACCACGCCTCCAGCCCAGACGCCTGCCGCTCCTGTCACTACCGCTGCAAGAACGGCGCCGCAACGTCGCCCCAAAATTGGCGTGGCCCTCGAAGGCGGCGGAGCGATGGGCCTCGCACACATCGGCGTGCTCAAGTGGTTTGAGGAACATCACGTCCCGGTAGATTACGTCGCGGGCACCAGCATGGGCGGACTGGTAGGAGGGTTCTACGCCACGGGGATGACCCCGCAAGAAATGCAAAAGCTCATTCAAGGCCTGGACTGGCGCAAAATCCTGAGCGACCGCACCCCCTACGAAGATCTCTCCTACCGCCGGAAAGAAGACCAGCGCGCGTATCCGAATTCCTTGATTTTTGGCTTGAAAAACGGTTTGTCGGCTCCCGAGGGGCTGATTGCCGGCCACCAAATCGGTTTGCTGATTGACCGCGTCATGCTTCCCTACTACGGAATTTCTTCGTTCGATGACATGCCCGTGCCGTTTCGCTGCGTTGCCACCGATTTGGTCAGCGGGCAATCGCATGTGTTCCAGGACGGTCCGCTGCCCGTGGCGCTGCGCTCTACCATGTCCATCCCCGGCGCGTTTTCGCCGGTTCGCGAAGGAAAAGCCGTTTATGTGGATGGCGGGCTGCTGAACAACCTGCCGACCGACGTCGTCAAGCAAATGGGCGCGGAAATCGTGATCGCCGTGCACCTTCAATCCGCGCCCGTCGAGGCCAAGGACATTCGTTCTGTCTTCGGCGTGCTGAATCACTCCGTGCGCGCCATGCTGAAAGAAAACGAACTACGCGGTCTGGAGATGGCCGATTCCATCGTTTCCGTGCCGCTCGGGGAATTCACCACCGTCGATTATGCAAAAAGCGGACCCATCATGCAGCGGGGATACGACGCCGCCAACGCAAAAGCGCCCATGTTGCAGGCGTTTGCCCTGAGCGATGCCGACTGGGACGCTTACAAGCAAGCACGTAAGGCGCGGGAGCGTACTGAACTTCCCATGCCGCAATTCGTCAAGATTGAAGGCGCCAGCGGCAAAGGAGAAGCGTACGCAGCGCGCTATTTTCGATCTTTCCTCAACAAACCGCTGGACACGGAGAAACTCGACGACGTGTTGACACGCATGACCGGAGTTGGCCGCTTCGACTCCGCTGGCTATTGGCTCACCGAACAAGACGGAAAGCCGGGGCTTCTGGTTCGCGTCGTGGAAAAACTTGATGCACCGCCCACTTTCCAACCTGCGTTTGAAGTGGACGGCTCGCAAGCTGGAAACGTGGATTTCACCACCGGAACGCGTTTCACGTTCATAGACATCGCTGGATTCCGCTCCGAGTGGCGCACCGACCTTCTGCTGGGAAATACCTATGGCATTCAGACCGAGCTCTACCGCCCATTCACCGCGGACAGTCACTGGTTTTTCGCGCCGCATGCCGACGCCAGCGACACCACCTTTCAGATTTACGCAAAGAATGACCCGTTGGCGGATTACCGCATCTATCGCATCAACATCGGCGGCGATGTCGGATACAGCTTTGGCCGCTTCAGTGAATTGCGCGTCGGCTATCAGGTCGGCTCGCTGAACACCAAGCTGCGGCTGGGTACTCCGCAAATTCCGGAAGTCGAAGGGCGCGTCGGGCAAAGCCATCTGCATTACCTGCTGGACCACACCGACGATCCCGTCATTCCCCGGCGAGGATTCAAGGCGGAGTCTAATTTCCGCTGGTTCGATCAGAGCCCCGGCGCCACAAGCGGCTTCCCTTCGATGGACCTGAAGCTCGGATATTTCCAGCCGATTGCGCGGCCCGTCTCGCTTTTTGCGGAAGGCGAAGGCGGCTCGACCTTTGGCACAACCAACACGGGAATCCCGCAATTTTTCCTGGGCGGGCCTTTGCGCCTCAGCGCCTATGGCAACAACGAATTCCAGGGCAATCAGTTTTACCTGTTCCGCGCAGGCTTTATCCACGACTTGCTGACTCTGCCACCGTTCGTTGGCAAGAAGGTGTACGCCGTGGGGTCTTATGAGATTGGCAAAATGTATGGCGTGACCACGGGCAGCAATCTTCCGAACGCCGTGGCCGCCGGGTTCCTGGCGGAAACCGCTGTCGGTCCGTTTTTCATCGGCGGCAGCGTGGGAGACTCCGGCCACCGCAAATGGTTCTTCCAGCTCGGCCGCGTGTTTTAGTGCCAGCTATCGTGCCACAGGAGCGACTGTGCGCGATTGCTCGTCGGCTATTCCTGTCGCTTAACCCTCAGCTCCAGGAGCTTCCTGGCTGGCTGCGAATCGATGATGATCTCGGCGAGTTCCGTCCACTCGCCTTTCTCGTTAATCCGCAACACGGAACTGGTTCGGATGTTACCCAACGCGAAGCCCCAGGTGAGGCTCTTCCCATCCTCCAAGAGCTTGACGTCCGTCTCGAGAAAGCGGCCATCGTTGAAGGCGCGCATGTGATAAGTTCCCGTCTCATCGTCGAAGGAGATAATCCCGAGCGCTTGGAGAACGGGCTTGTTGTCAGGCCTGGTTCGTCCGATCCCCTCAATTTCCAGAATCAGCCCATCCAGCTTGAATTGAGCCTCTTCAGTTTGCGCCAAAACGAGCGCCTCGCCAGGGCCACGCTGCACACGAGCGTCTCCGGCCCATTTGCCGACCAGAAACGTCAGCTTCCTCATCGCCGCTCGCTGCGCGTCCAGATCCGGCGTTCGAGAGAGTTGTGCCATGCGTGACCATTAACACCATTCGCCGCGAAGAATCAACCATCCAGGCTACACCGATCGCCGTTCGACGCGTTCGATGCTTTCTGCTCAACAAAGCGTAAACAGGAGCCGCACTTCTGAAAAACGGAGAGTGCGGCTCCCCTATAGAACTGCATCTTTCAATGGCAAACTGGAGGTTGTCTTGCGAAACGAACAGCTGAACGAACAAAACTGCTTTCGAGAGCAGCAGTAAGCGCCGAAAGGGCTATCCATCAGAAACCAAAGTGAAGCGCGGAGCGCAAATCGTTCACGGCGAGAAAGAGCTCGTAGAAAAACTCGGCTGGAATGATTTGTGCCCATGCGGCTCCCGACGGCGCTTTCAAGCGTTGCTGTCTCGAAACCGGGCGCTATGACGGAAGCAACCGCAATTGCCTTTTTTCCGCGAGTAGACTCAGACTGGCACAGGACACCAAACGTGTCCTGCGCCAACTAAACCGTTTGTGTGAGCCTCCGAGTGCCCCGGAAATCACTAGTGAACGGGATGGCGGAGGATGGTGCGCAGCTTGGCGGGTGCAACGCGGCGCGGGTCGGAAAGATAAATTTCGTGATGAAGGCCGTGGAATGACAGGCCTTCAGCATTAGCGAGTTCCTTCATTTGCGCGATGGTCGCAGGTTCAGCATCGTACGGACCAATGTGAAGAACCTGAACGCAAGAGCCTTCTTTAAGGGTTTCGAGTACGACGCTGGAAATTTCCGCAGGTTTGCTTTTCTCGCGAAGTTTGGAGATAGCTTCCTGCAATTCCTTCGCA
>Ga0126369_10000032_pt1 | contig 73673 bp, 60 predicted proteins | sample PanSoiMetaPlot_1_FD_109646 | JGI IMG/M metagenome (GOLD analysis project Ga0126369, IMG submission 109646) | Tropical forest soil microbial communities from Panama - MetaG Plot_1 | ecosystem: Environmental > Terrestrial > Soil > Tropical forest > Bulk soil | place: Panama | collected 2016-02-17
GGGCGGCTGCCGGAATGGCGAGCGAGGCAGCCAGGGCGAGCACGAAAAGCCTGAGAAGATGGCGAAGCATGGACGCTCCAATATGAAAATGAAATTCAATTTCAATTTCATATACGACTGTAAACGCCGCCTTTTGCGTCGTTCTGCGACATGCGTCACACTACGATGTGATCTTAGCCAATGGCGGGGTGACGGCGACCTAGGCGCCACCTTCCGCGACAAGTCGACGTTCCGAGGCCGCCCCAGGGGCACCAACCGGCCGCCGAATCCGCCCCTTCAACGATCGGCAAGTACTGAGGCCCGCTTGAATATTTTGCTGAACATCACCTTGGTGAGCTTTCCGGTCTGGGTGTTCTGATTGGAGGGATGATAGGAAGCCAGCAGAGTGCGGCCATCGGGCAGTGCGTATTCGGCGCCGTGCCGGAACACAAATTCGCGCTTGCCGGCGATTGTCTTCCGACGCCGCAGGTGATTCAGATAGGCATCGAAGCCGATCCGGCCGAGGGCCACAATGACCCGCAACCGCGTCATGCCGTCGATTTCGCGATCAAGATAGGGCGCACAGTTGACGAGCTCCGAGGGCAGAGGCTTGTTGTCGGGTGGAGCACAACGGACTGCGGCCGTAATGTAAAGGTCGCGCAGCACCAATCCGTCGTCGCGGTCGGTCGCGGTGGGTTGATTGGCGAAGCCCGTCTCATAGAGGATCGGATACATGAAGTTGCCGGACGCATCGCCAGTAAAAGGACGTCCGGTGCGATTTGAACCATGGGCGCCCGGCGCAAGTCCGAGCACCATGACGCGGGCGTTCGGATCGCCGAAGCCGGGCACGGGCTTTCCCCAATAGTCCAAGGAAAGATAAGCCCGACGCTTCTCCACCGCGATCCGTCCACGATAACTAACGAGACGAGGACAGCGCGTGCAGGAAATCACCTCGGCGTTTAGGACTCGAAGCCACTCGGGATCGGGCATGGAGGCATTGTAGTGGCGTGTAGGTTAACGCGCGGAATCGCAATGGATATCCCCTGGAATAAGCTTCGGGTCACTTTCTCCTCCAATTGCGCCTTCTATAATGGAATGTGATTCAGGGTGAGTGGCGATTGGACCGAAGAAAGTTCCTGAAGAGACTTGCTGTCGGCGTCTTGGGTGTCGGGGCCCTATCAACTATTGATGGATTTCTCGTTGAGCCGCGAATTCAGGTCATCGAGCGCGTGACGGTTCGACTGCGGCGCTTGCCGGAGGCGTTTCACCAATTTCGCCTGGTGGTGATGGGCGATTTTCACTTCGGCCCGTGGATCGGCGAGTCGCAGATTGAGCATGCAGTCCGTCTGGCACTCTCTCTTCGTCCTGATTTGACCGTCTTCACCGGAGACTTCGTCTCTCATCCTTTGTTCAAACCCGATGGGCCGGCCGGGGCGAAGCATGCCGATCCGTGCGGCAAGATCTTGCGGCAGCTCACGGGATCACAGGTAGTGGGCGTGCTCGGGAATCACGATCACTGGAACGGAGCGGACGCGGTCGAGGAAATTCTCAAAACGCACCAGATTCCAATTCTGCGGAACCGGTCGATCCCGATTGAACGCAATGGACAACGGATCTGGCTGGTCGGTGTCGATGACGTGTTTGAAGAGGCAAACGATCTCGGAAAAGCGCTCGAAGGAGTTCCGAGCGAGGAAATGAGGATCGTGGCCGTGCACGAACCCGATTTTGCGGAAGTGGTTACGCGGCACGGAGTGGATTTGCAATTGTCCGGGCACTCGCATGGCGGTCAGGTGTGGATTCCGGATTACGGAGCGCCGATCCTGCCGGAACTCGCGCAAAAATATCCGCGGGGGCTATACCAGGTCGGCAATCTGCAGGCGTACACGAACCGAGGGATCGGCATGGTGGCGCCGCCGGTGAGGTTGAACTGCCCACCTGAAGTCACTCTGATTACCCTAGTCGCTGGGACGTAGCCTCATGCGTTTGACGTTGCTCTTCCCTAGTCTTTACACTCAGGTTTGGCGGCTTGGCGTGCGAAAAAGTGGAGCAGGTGCGAATGGCTCCAGCGGGCCGCGCTCGGGTTTTGAAAGGCAACTGTGAGCCCCACTGAAACCAACGAAAGTACTACTAAGCGCGAAATCCAAGTCGAGATTCCTGCGGCCGAAGTGGCCCGGCAGACAGAGTCTTTGATCCAGAAATATCAGAAGATGGCACGGCTGCCTGGCTTTCGCCGCGGGCATGTGCCGCCATCGATTATCAAGCAGCGCTTTTCAGAAGAGATCAAGACCGACGTTGTCGAGGCGCTGATTCCCCGCTATTTCCGGCAAGAAACCGAACGACTGGGAATGCACCCGGTCTCGCAGCCGCGAGTGACAGATCTCCATCTTCATGATGGCGAACCGCTGCGCTTCAAAGCCGCATTCGAAGTGCTGCCCGAGGTGAAGGTCGAGGGGTATAAAGAGTTGCGCGCCGAAAAACCGGAAATCACGGTCACCGACACGGACGTCGAGCAGGCGCTTAACGATCTGCGGGAACAGCAAGCGAGCTTCAACAACATCGAGGGTCGCGCGCTGGCCGAGGGTGACTTCGCGCAAGTTTCGCTCGACGGAACTCCCAAAGAGAGTGAAGGTCAGCCGGTGCATATGGATGAAGTGCTGGTCGAGATTGGCGGAAAAAACACCATGCCCGAGTTCACCGAGAACCTGCGCGGTGCAGTTGTCGGTGACGAACGGACCTTCGACGTGCACTATCCGGACGACGCACAGGACAAGCGGCTAGCGGGAAAGACGTTCAGCTACACGGTCAAGGTTCACGCGCTGAAACAGAAGAGCCTGCCGGAGTTGAATGAGGAGTTCGCGAAGAGCCTGGGCGAGTTTGCAACGATTGACGACGTGCAAAAACGCATTCGTGAGAATATCGAGGCGGAGCGGCGCCATCACGCCGAGCACGAAGCGAAGGACAAGCTGGTGGCGGAATTGGTCCGCCGCAATGAGTTTGAAGTTCCGGAGGCCCTGGTCGAGCGCCAAATCGACATCCGACTCGAACGAGGGTTGCGGGCGCTGGCGGCGCAGGGATTCAGCGCTGAGCAGATGAAGAAGATGGACCTCCCGCGATTGAGGGCGGGCCAGCGCGAGCAAGCAGTCCAGGATGTGAAGTCTTCCCTGCTGCTTGAAAAAGTGGCGGACGAAGAGAATATTCAGGTCAGCGACGAAGAAGTAAACCAGGAGGTGGAATCGCTGGCAAGACAAACGAAACAAACGTCAGAAGCGGTGCGCGCTCGTTTGACACGGGATGGGGGCCTCGATAGAATCCGGACAAGAATCCGCAGCGAGAAAACCCTCGACTTTTTGTATCACCAGTCCGCCTGAGACGGACATTTTCGATCCTCCCCTGAAGAACAAAGTGAATTTCGGGGTGGGAGTGTGGAAGGGGAACGTGAGCGATAACGAGTCACGAATGATGCTGGTGCCGATGGTCATCGAAACGACCGGACGCGGCGAACGGGCGTATGACATCTACTCGCGGCTGCTCCGCGACAACATCATCTTTATCGGCACACCGATAGATGACAATATCGCCAATCTGGTGATTGCCCAGATGCTGTTTCTTGCCCAGGAAGACCCGGAACGGGATATCCAGCTCTATATCAACTCCCCGGGCGGTTCTATAACGGCGGGAATGGCGATTTACGACACGATGCAATACGTAAAGAATGACATCACCACGATCTGTATCGGACAGGCCGCCTCGATGGCGGCTCTTTTGCTGTCTGCGGGCGAAAACAAGAAGCGTTTGGCCCTGCCCAATTCGCGAATCCTGATCCATCAGCCGTCAATGGGCGGTCTTTCGGGTCAGGCTACGGATATCGACATTCATGCGCGCGAGATTTTGCGTATGCGTGAGATCACAAACCAGCTGCTCGCCAAGCATAGCGGGCAGAAGCTGGACAAGGTAGAAAAGGATGTCGAGCGCGACTTCATCATGAACGCGCAGCAGGCAAAGGAATACGGAATCATCGACGATATCATCTACAAGACGAGATAAGGGTATGATCGGCCTTCGCGCCGATCGATCCTAGCAGTCTCGGCGTGTGGGGCGAATGGAGGGCTGGAGAACCTGCCAGCAGCCACCAGAAAGGAAGTCAGGCCGAGTGAAAAATAAAACAGGCTCGGAGGAAATCTTACGTTGCTCGTTCTGCCATAAATCGCAGGACGCGGTAGCCAAGCTGATCTCGTCTCCGAGCGATTACCCGCGGGCTTACATTTGCGACGAATGCGTGGCGGTATGCAACTCGATCCTGGAAGATGATCGTACAGCTGCTCCAGCCGCGTCGGTTCCCAACCAGCTACCCAAGCCGCAAGAAGTCAAGACCTTCCTCGATGAATATGTAATCGGGCAGGATCAGACGAAGAAGAAGCTCGCAGTCGCCGTTTACAACCACTACAAGCGAATCTATATGAACCGTCAGCGGACGGGCGACGGGGTGGAGCTCACCAAGTCGAACATCCTGCTGATTGGACCGACCGGAACCGGAAAGACCCTCCTCGCGCAAACGCTGGCGCGGATGCTCGACGTGCCGTTTGCGATCGTTGACGCTACCACGCTGACCGAGGCTGGATATGTCGGTGAAGACGTCGAAAACATCATCCTGAAGCTGCTGCAATCAGCCGAAGGAGATGTGAGTCGAACTCAGACCGGGATCATCTATATCGATGAGATTGATAAGATCGGCCGCAAGGACGAGAACCCGTCGATTACGCGCGACGTCTCGGGTGAAGGAGTACAGCAAGCGCTGCTGAAGATTCTTGAAGGAACCATTGCCAATGTGCCGCCGCAAGGTGGCCGCAAGCATCCGCACCAGGAATTTACGCCGGTTGATACCACCAACATTCTGTTTATCTGTGGCGGGGCTTTTGTAGGCCTAGAGAAGATTATTGGGCGGCGAGCGGGCAAGAAGGCGCTGGGCTTCCGCAGCTCGGAAGACGCTGAAAAGGATCAAGCACAGCCGTCATCCAAGCGGAGTTTCGAGCTGGTCTCGGATGTCCAGCCGGAGGATCTGATCAAATTCGGGCTGATTCCAGAGTTTGTGGGCCGCCTGCCGGTGGTTGGCGTGCTGCAGGACCTGGATGAGAACGCTCTGGTCGAGATTCTTACACGCCCGAAGAACGCGATCGTGAAACAATATCAGCGGCTGTTCGAGTTCGAAAACGTACGGCTGAAGTTCAGCGAAGAGGCGCTGCGCGCGATTGCCCGGCAGGCGATGGCACGGAAGGTGGGCGCCCGCGGGTTGCGTATGATTCTGGAAGAGTTGATGCTGGAACTGATGTATAGTCTGCCGAGCCAGAAGAAGGTTAAGGAATTCGAAGTTACGCGGGAAATGGTCGAGAAGCGCGACATATCGTTGTCGGTGATCGAAAAGGCCGCGAGTTAGAAACGGAGAGACAGTTGTCCAACCCAAAAGAAAAGTTTGAGAGCAAGAAATTGCCCATGATGCCCATTCGGGACGTGGTCATCTTCCCCTACATGATGACGCCGTTCGTGGTGGGGCGCGAATCCAGCGTGCGCGCGCTGGAAGAAGCGTTAGCGAGCGACAAGAAGATTTTTCTTGCCACTCAGCACGATGCCAGCATTGACGAACCGAAGCCGGGCGACATTTACCAGGTCGGCACGATCGTCAATATCGTGCAAAGTCTGAAGTTGCCGGACGGCAATATCAAGGTTCTAGTCGAGGGCATCGAACGCGGCAAAATTCTGCAGATCACCGATACAGAAGGCTTTATGCAAGCAACCGTGCGCGTGGCACGGTACGCGACCGAGACCACTCCCCAGATTGAAACGGGCATGCAGCGTGTTACGGGACTGTTTGAGCAGTATGTAAAGCTCTGCCAGTCTCTGAACTACGAAACCATGATCGCGGCGGTGCGGATGGAAGATCCGGCCAAGCTGACGGACACGATCGCCGCCAATTTGCAGCTTTCCATCGAAGAAAAACAGGCATTGCTGGAGATTTTTGATCCAGCCGAGCGCTTGAGCCGAATTGGCGACGTGCTCGATGTCGAAATCGAAAAGCTGAACATGGATCGCACCATCCAGTCGCGCGTGAAGCGGCAGATGGAAAAGGCGCAGAAAGAGTACTACCTCAACGAGAAGATCAAGGCTATCCAGAAGGAACTGGGCCGCGGCGAAAAGAGCGAGTTCGATGAACTGAAGAAGAAGGTCGAAGCTGCCGGCATGCCGAAAGATGTTCGCGACAAGGCTCTTCAGGAGCTGAAAAAACTGGAGGCGATGCCTCCGATGTCGGCGGAGTCGACCGTGTCACGCAATTACCTGGATTGGCTGCTCGCTGTGCCGTGGAAGAAGCGGTCCAAGGAAATCAGGAACATCTCGCGCGCCGAGAAGGTTCTGAACGAAGATCATTATGGGCTGGAGAAGATCAAGGAGCGCATCCTCGAATTTCTCGCCGTGCGGCAACTGGTGAAGAATCCCAAAGGATCGATTCTCTGTTTCGTTGGGCCTCCGGGCGTGGGCAAAACTTCGCTCGGAATGTCGATCGCCAAAGCGACGGGACGCAAGTTCGTGCGCATGTCGCTCGGCGGCGTAAGGGATGAAGCGGAGATCCGCGGACATCGGCGTACCTATATCGGCGCCTTGCCTGGGCAGATCATCCAAATGATGAAGAAGGCCGGCACCAAGAACCCGGTCTTTATGCTCGACGAAGTCGACAAGATGTCGATGGATTTCCGTGGTGACCCGTCAGCGGCGTTGCTGGAAGTTTTGGATCCCGAACAGAATTTCATGTTCGTCGATCACTACCTGGACGTCGAGTACGACCTCTCGCAGGTTTTCTTCATCGCAACTGCCAACGTGATGCACACCATCCCGCCTGCCTTGCAGGACCGCATGGAAGTGCTGCGTCTCCACGGTTACACCGAGCAGGAAAAGGTAGAGATCGCCAAGCAATTCCTGGTGAAAAAGCAGATGGCGCAAGCCGGTCTGGGCCCGAAAAACCTGCAGTTTACGGACGAAGCGATCAAGCAGATCATCCGCGCCTATACCCGCGAGGCGGGAGTTCGCAACCTGGAGCGCGAAATTGGCAACGTCTGCCGGAAGGTTGCACGCAAGGTTGTGAAAGAGGGCGAGAGTTTCTCGGTCACACTGACCGACCAGAACGTGAACGACTTTCTCGGCGTGCTCAAGTTCCGCGACACGCTGGCTCACGAAAAGAGCGAGGTTGGCCTGGTGACGGGACTTGCCTGGACAGAGATGGGCGGCTCCATTCTGAGCACGGAAGTATCGGTGGTCGAGGGCAAGGGCGCCAAGCCGATTCTGACCGGACAATTGGGCGAAGTTATGCAAGAGTCGGCGCAGGCGGCGGTCACCTATGTGCGGTCGCGCTGGCAGCGCCTCGGCTTGCCACGAGATTTCTATCGCAACATCGATATCCACGTACACGTGCCGGAGGGCGCGATTCCGAAAGATGGCCCGTCCGCGGGGATCACGATCGCCACGGCAATTGCCAGCGCTCTGAGCAAGATTCCAGTCCGTCGCGACATCGCGATGACGGGCGAGATCACGCTGCGCGGCAAGGTTCTTCCGATCGGTGGATTGAAGGAGAAGCTCCTGGCAGCGCACCGGGCCGGGCTTTTCGAAGCGATTTTGCCCAAGGAAAACGAAAAAGACCTTGCCGAGGTTCCGGAGAATCTCCGCAACACGATGAAGCTGCATTTCGTGGAGAACATGGACCAGGTGCTGGCCGTTGCGCTGGAGTCGGCGCTGCCGCAGGTCCCGACCGAGACCGAAACCATCGCATCGATTACTACGCCGTCGGCAACTGGAGACATTCCGGAAGCGAGACAGTAACAACAAGTACTCAGTTGCCCGTTCCCAGTTCTCAGCGGATCGGTACTCAGTTCCACCGTCAGTGTCGTAGGCCCGTTTCCGAGCTAAAATGGGCCTATGGAACCGGAAACTCCCAACCGGTCGGGGCTGAGTTTCTTCAAGGGATCCGCGGGATTGATCGTTGCAGTTGCGGTCGTGGCAATCCTGCTGGTCTGGCTACCTGCTTACCGCGTATTCTTCCTGATCAGCGTGGTTATTGGAGTGGTTATCTGGCAGGGCCTGGCGTTGTGGCATCGGCTGCGGCCGATCAAAGATGACGATGTCCAGAACAAGCGGCCGCTGGGGCTGGACTAGGGCAGGTCACTGCACGATCTGAAATGTTATCGTCACGCTCGCGGTCACGCTGATCTTCCCCAACGAGACCGTTTGCTGCGAATCACCGTCGTTCCTTGACGCCACATTCTGCACAACGTTCTGTGACTGGGACATTCCGCCATAGTTGTAACCGTAAGGGTATCCGCCGTAGCCACAGCAGAAGACATAAGAAGAGCCTCCGCCGTAGGAATAGCTGCTCAGACTGAGCGGTTTGCCAACTTTCATTCCTGCCGCTTCCGCAAGCCCTTTTGCCTTCTCGACGGCTGCTTTGGTTGCGAGGGCGCGTGCCTCGTCCCGATACTTTCGAAGCTCGGTCGTTCGGAATTCGACTCCATCCAAGTGATTTGCACCGGCATGGAGTCCGGCATTCAGCAATTCCTCGAACTTCCCGACTTTCTTAAGGACAACCTGGATTTGCTTAGTCACAAGGTAATAGTCGATTACGCTTCCCTGGTTTTGCATGTAAACGATGCTCACATGGAAGAAGTCTGTCTGGATATCACTCGGGTCAACACCGGCATTGTGGATCGCCGCGATTACCTGTTTGACTGCTGAGTTGTTCTGCGAAATTGCAGTCGAAATATCCTTGTGCCGGTTTTCAACTCCGAAAAACACTGTGACTTCGTCGGGCGAAACGCGCACCGCGGCGTCACCGCTGACCTCAATCGAATGCGGATCGCGGCCGAACTGCGCGAAGCAAGGCGAGGCAGCCAGGATAACGAGTAGGGCTGCAATTCGCATGAATCCTCCAGGCTTCATCAGCGACGTACGCTTGCCATTTTGAGCGGCGGCGCGAGAAACTGAATTTACGAGAGTCCTAAACATGGTCGTGCAGGTCTGATGAGAGTTTTGGCGCGATTCCTGCTGTCGGCAAGTGACACAAGTCACTTCCCCGCTCCGCAATTGCCGGAGGTTGCGTTTCTCGGACGGTCGAATGTCGGGAAATCGAGCGTGATCAATGCGCTCGTTGGCACCAAGCTGGCGCGCACAAGTTCCACCCCCGGACGAACACGCAGCATTAATTTTTTCGAGATCCGGCGGGCCGGTCAGCCCCGGCCCGAATTTCTGTTTACCGATCTGCCTGGTTACGGATACGCGAAGGTCGCGCGCGAGGTTTCACAAGAATGGTCCCATTTCGTCGACCCGTACCTAACGGCGCGTCCCAGCCTGGCACTTTGCCTGGCATTAATTGATTCCAATATTCCACCCCAGGGCAGCGACCGCCAGCTGCTGGATTTCCTGCGGTCGACGGGCAGGACGCATGTGATCGTGGCTACCAAATGCGACCGACTCTCCGGAAACGAGTTGCGGCGCGCTCTGGGTACACTGGGACAAGAATATCCAGCCATTCCTATTGTTCCGTTCTCCGCCAAGACTGGCGCCGGCAAAGACGAACTGTGGAAGACTATTCACACTTCGGTCTCCAGCCAACCCACTCTCTAAAGTCAAGCGGGCAAAGATCCGATCTACAGAGTGACAAGCTGTGGGAGCACGTCTATGGATCATCGCGTCATTCCAGACCAGCCAGGGCTCAACCAGGATTCGTCAACGGAGGAAAACGGCGTGCAATACCTCCGCAGCTTGAAGAACGCTGCAGGCGACGCTGGAACTCCGACTGCGTCTCCCACAGGGGCTGATGGCGAATCGCCACAAACCTCGCCAACCGGCAAAGAGCGGCGCCGAAGCCTTCGTTACCGCTGTTCGGGAAGCGCGGAATTCCGTGCGGAAGGCAGTGATGTACGCATGTGGGGGACGTTGACCGATATCAGCCTGCACGGTTGCTACATCGAAATGAGCACCACATTTCCCGTGGATACCAGTGTCGATTTGTCGCTCGAAGCAGCCGGTATTCGCGGCGGGTGGGGAATGTGAGGGTATCGTTTCCGTTCCTCGGCATGGGTATTTGCTTCACCGAAATCGAACCGGGCCAGCAGCAGCAACTCGAACAACTGCTATTTGCCTGGCGGGACTGGGCGTTCTTCCTGCAGAAATGTCGCCTACCGGCGATAAGACCGGCAAGAATGCGATCGCCGGCGCTCTCGCCACCGCGGATCCTCAAGCCGTGGTCGAAGGAGTACGGCGATTTTTCTCAGACAATGGCTTGCTGTCGCGAGAAGAATTTCTGCTCATTGCGAAGCGGGCAACCCGTTCCTGAGCGCCATCTTTGAAGTTCGTCTTCCTCTTTTGATGACGGTGGAATTACTCCAATGCCCGGAGCTGAATGACATCCGCTATGATTACAAAATGTCCAAATACCTGGTTACCGGGGCCGCGGGTTTCATTGGTTCTTCGCTGATAAGGGCTCTGTTAGAGCGTGGGGAACACGTCAGGGGAATCGACAATTTTGCTACTGGCCGCCGGACCAACCTGGCCGATGTCATGGAACAGATTGATTTTCGGGAAGCCGATCTGGGTGACATTGAAGCGGTTCGGGAGGCATGCCGAGGTGTCGACTTTGTACTGCACCAGGCCGCGATTCCGTCGGTTCCGAAGTCGATTGTCGACCCGATCGGAAGCAATCGCGCCAATGTGGACGGAACCGTCAATCTGCTAGTTGCGGCGCAGGGGGCCAAGGTAAAGCGCGTTGTGTATGCGGCGTCGTCTTCCGCTTATGGCGACACGCCGACACTCCCCAAGCATGAGGGGATGACGCCGAATCCGATCTCGCCTTACGCAGTGGCCAAGCTGGCGAGCGAGCATTACATGACCTCGTTTTATCGCTGCTACGGCTTGGAGACAGTCAGCCTGCGATATTTCAATATTTTTGGACCTCGGCAGGATCCTTCCTCCCAGTACTCGGGGGTGCTGGCGAAGTTCAGCCTGATGATGTTGCGCGGAGAACAGCCGACGATCTACGGGGACGGTGAACAGAGCCGCGATTTCACATACATCGACAATGCTGTATCGGCGAACCTGCTTGCTTGCACTGCTCCAGCCGCAGAATGCGCTGGAAAGGTATTCAATGTAGCCACCGGGCGGCGCATCACGCTAAACGAAACATTTGAAGCGTTAAAGAAGCTGACTGGTTATAAGGGCTCTGCAAAATACGGTCCTGAGCGCGGAGGAGACATTAAGCATTCGCTGGCTGATATCAGCCAGGCGCAAAAGCATCTCGGATATAAGCCGCTGATCGACTTCGAAGAAGGACTGCGACGGACAGTCGAGTGGTATCAAAAAGAAGCTCCGGCGGTGGAGGTTTAGTCGTGGAGCCGTTCTTAAGAAGCTGGGCGCTGCGCTGGGGGCAGGTCGGACGGCCGCGGTGACGTGCGGGTCTTTTGCCAAGCGACTAACTCCGAAAGGTCGTAGCTGAACGGGCCGTAGGATCGGAATCTCTTCTCGTCGAACAGCCGCTTCGCACCGCAGCCGAGGCACACTTGATATGCAACTCCTTGCACCCGCACTGGCCAGCTCATCTTGCTGTGCCAGCACCCACGCAGCAGCAGTAGAGCTGCGCCTGCCAAGCCGGTGGCAGCCATGCCAAGTGGCCATAACCAACTGGATTTGCGAGACTTTTCGCGATCTTGCGGAAGGTCCTTTTCGCTCATAACAGATCCCGGGAACCGCTTTCTATCAGGATAGGCCGAACCTGTAGCGAGTGCAAACTCAGTGCCGTTGGCCGGGTCGCACAGACCAATGGTCCGCACGATTGCACACTACCGAAGCGGCTAACCCGCAGTGAGAATTGGCAAGCGGGGCAGGAGTTCCTATCGTTACCCGGAAGTTCATAGGGTCTCTGTACCACCGGACATTGCTTGGTGGTAAGAGGAACAGTTACCTTAACACTTGAAGTTGTCGCCGTTCACTGAACCAAAACAAGTAACCACCTTGAATTGACAGGGCGGCGGGAACAATCAAGTCTTGATTTCTTGGACTTTTCTGCTTCCAGCATGAGCGCAAATCCAAACCGGCTTCTGCACGCTGAACCTTCAGTTGCGCCAGAAGCCACGTTTCCAATGCAAGAAGGAAACCGAGTGCTGGAATCCCTTGCCCACCGACAAACCATCTCTGCGCTGCTGGCATTTTCGGAACTGCACCAGCAAATACAAGACCGTCGCAACAAAGTCTTAGACGAATCCGTGCCCGACTGGGACTTGTTTCAGACCGAGCGCTTCGTTCTGGACGAGGTTCTGCAACTTGTCTGTGAACGAGCGCTGACCATCACTCAGGCCGAAGGTCTGATCATCGTGCTGGCTGAAGGCAACCGGTTTGTCTGCCGGGGCGCCGCGGGACCGATGTCGATCGAGCGCGGCACGCAGATGCCGGAATCGGAATTTCTTCGGGATTGTCTGGATTCAGGGCGGATTTTCCGGTGCGACGATTGCGACATCGATATCCGGGTGATCTCTGACCTGTCGGTTGATCTGGGCGCGCGCTCGACCGTCATGGTTCCGCTGCGCGGACGGCGCCAGCGAATTGGCGCGATCCAGGTATTTTCGAGAATTCCTTTTGCTTTTGGAGATGACGACGTCCGGTCGCTCGATCTGTTTGCAGAGTTGATTCTCGCCGCGCTCAAGCCTGAGGATCAGGATCGCAGGTTGAGCTGGCTGGCGGAGGTTGCGGACGAAATTCTGCAGCCGAATCCGCCGGTGGCGATTGACTCGGTGTTCGCATCGGCGAGTGCGACGGAAGTAAGCGATTCTCCGCAAGACGCACATACATCGGAAACGGTTGAAGATTCACTGTGGATCAATGAGCAGAATGAAGCCACATTATCTGACGTCAGTGCCAGCACCGATGTGGCCGAGGATGTTCCTTTTCTCGCCAACCTGAATTCCGTGCCCCGCTCCCGGCCAGGGCTGAATGTTGTGATCGTCCTGGTGGCGGCAGCCGCGCTGTTCTCGCTCGGAGTGTACTGGGGAATGCACAATCACCGCAGCGATACGGGCAATGCTGTGGTTGCGCAAACCAGCCCGGCCGCACCTCCGGTGACGGCTCCTGCGCCTGCGCCGGTTCTGCCGATGCCTACTGACAACCTGCTCGAGTCGAACAAGTTGGATTCCGAGCCTTTGCAAGCGACTCCGGCAAGCCCGACGACGCTCGCGACCTTGCCGAAGATTACGGGGGTTCGGCATTGGGCTTCGCAGGTCGGAAGCACTGTTGTTATCGATATGCAGGATCAGGTGCAGTATGAAGTGCACCGGTTGGCATCGCCCGAGCGCATCTACTTCGATTTGCACGATACCGGCCTGGCTTCCGATTTGCAGGGAAAGACAATCGACGTTGGAGATCCTTCGCTCAAGCGCGTTCGAGTCGCTCAGCCAGTTGCAGGTGTAACGCGGGTCGTGCTCGACACCAAGGATGGATCGAACTTCGCGGTGAGCCTGGAATCGAATCCCTATCGAATCGTAGTGCAACTGAGCGGCAATTCCACGGTGGCGCGGATTCCGTCGACAGTGGCTCCGCGTAACGAGGCAAAAGCGGCGCTCTCCCCGATTCCTACCGAGCCTGAGAACAACCGGTTAGCAGCCAAGGCTGGCGGGTTCAGCATCGTGCTGGATGCAGGCCACGGCGGGTGGGACCTGGGCACCGTAGGCCGCCAGGGGTTGCTGGAAAAAGATCTGGTGCTGGATGTTACACAACGGCTTGGCAAGCTGTTGCAATCACGCTTGGGAGCGCACGTCAACTATACCCGCGCCGATGACACGTATCTGGCTTTGGACGATCGGGCATCGTTCGCAAATCAGCAACAGGCTGATTTATTTGTCTCGGTCCATGCCAATTACAGCAATCTGGCTACGGCCCGCGGCGTGGAGACCTACTACACGAACCTGTTTGCCCCACCAGGATCACGCGAGAGTAATACGCAGGAAGCCGGCATGGGACCGCATCCCGCACTGGTAAAGATGTCTTCAACGGATTTGCACGACAAAATCGAAGACTCGCGCCGGTTAGCGGCGAGTGTGCAACGCGCGCTTTACGCGAAGCTATCGTCCAACAACCCGGCGATCCGCGACCGCGGCATCAAAGACTCCGCTTTCGTGGTGTTGACGGGGACGACGATGCCGTCGATCCTGACCGAAATTTCCTTCGTCAGCAGCCCGGCGGATGAGAAAAATCTGCAGAGTGCAGCCTATCGCCAACAGATCGCCGAAGCGCTCTACAAGGGTATCGCCCAATACCAGGCCGCGTCGCACCGCGTGAAGATGGCGCAGGTTCGCCAGGCAAACGCCCAGCAGTAGGCCAGCCCTCACTGTCCCGCATTAGCCTGATTTCCTCCCGTGGTCCTTCCGTATTGAGCGAGCCATTTCAGCTCTTCCCGAACCTTGATCCGTCCATGCCACGGATTCTTACCGAGCGAGTGGCCTTCCCCGGGGAAAATCACTAATGAACTTGGAATGTTCAGATGATGCAGAGCCCGATCCAGCAGGTAATTCTCGAGTACCGGAACTCGAATGTCGTCACCGCCTTGAACGATGTGAGTCGGCGTTCGCACCTTGTCGATCAGGAAAATCGCAGCTTCGCTTTGATAGCGAGTTGGGTTCTCCCATGGCGCGCCGCCCATGACGTAGGTATCGTCGGCTGTGGTGTCGTCGTTGCCCCAGTCAGCGGCATTCTCGATTCCACCAGCTCCGGTCACGGCAGCCTTAAAGCGTGTGGTCTGCGTGATCACCCAGTTGGTGAGGTAGCCACCGTAGCTGTAGCCTCCCACCGTCAGTTGATTCGGGTCGGCAATTCCATCTTTCACGAGAGCGTCAACGCCTGTCAGGATGTCTCTGCCGGGACTTGAAAACAGTTCTGGCAGGATCTGCAGAGCAAATTTGTCGCCGTAGCCGGTCGAGCCGCGGTAGTTAGGCTCAAAGACGAGCCAGCCTTCGGTGGCTGCCAGACGATCCCATTGATACCAATCGGCCTCAAAGTGATTGCCGTCGGCATCCTGGGGCCCGCCGTGAATCAGGACGAACAGCGGCAGATTCTTCGCCTCGTATTTTCCCGGGGGATATACGAGCCAACCTTCGATTGGCGTTCCGTCGCTCGAGGTCCAGCGATAGGGCTTTCCTTTTGGGAGATCGCGCTCGGTAAGGAGCTTGTTGAAACCGGTGATGGCACGCGCGCTGGTGAGTTTGTCGGGGCCTTCAGCGAGGTACAGTTCCGTCGGCCGATCAAATGACGAGTAGGCAAAAGCGAGACGTGAGGAGGTGCGTGCTGATGCCGGGCTTTCGTAGTGACCAGCCCATCCCGCGAGATTGCGGATCGGAGCCTTGGGATTGGCCTGCGACGCGAATTGAATTTCGGTTCCCATGCGGCAGGCACAGAGCACCGATCCATCCGGTAGAGGGGTATATTGCACGACCTCGCCTTTGAAGTCGGCGAACCAGCGCTGTACTTCGCCTGTGGTCGAGTCGATCCAATACAGGCGCGGCTGGGGATCTGAGTATTTCCCTTCGACCGAACCCAGTGCGACGTGGAAGAAGACGTGCCGATTATCGGTCGCCCATTCGATGGCTGACTCTTCCGCCTGGTTATGCGTCAGGCGCACCGGTGAAATTTCCGCAGCGGCGTTCGAAAGAGTGAATGTGTAGAGCTCGATGTCCTCTACTTTTTCGTTGCGCTCGGAGGGGGGAATTGTCGCGAAGGCGAGCCGGCTGCCGTCCCGAGCGATGGCCATCTGCTCGATATGTAGTCCCGTACGGGCCACCGGCAGAGATCCTGGAGTACCACCTGAGTTCTTCTCGGTTTCTGGCGCTTCCGTTGTGCCGAGGGCTGCGTAGCGCGCTCGGGCCTCGTCAATGCTGATGCGAAAAATTACATCGCCGCGCTCATCGCCGCGATAGCGAATCACATCTTTCCAATCTTTTTTGTGATCGTCTGTCTGCTGCTTGGTCCACGGTTCACGGGTGGCGAAGTAGATCTGCTTCGAATCGGGCGACCACGCCATGGCATGAACTTCCTCCTCGCCACTCGTAACCGGGAAGGCCTCGCCGCCGTTCGGCGAAATCAGAAAAAGCTGCGAAACTTCTTTATCTTTGTCGCCAGATTCCGAGTCTTTCCCGGACGCGGCTTTGCGCTCGGAGAAAAATGCAATCCATTGTCCGTCAGGAGACCACTGCGGACTGCTGTCGCGTCCGGAATGGGTTAGCGGAATGAGCGTCCCACCATTGCCCGAGATGCGGTACAGCCACAGTTCTTTGCGGAAGATCTCCTGATCCCAGTCAGCTCGTTCGGTTCCGATGACTACGGAATTGCCGTCGGGCGAAAGCACCACGGAAGTGAATCCGACTGAGTTGAAAAACTCCTCAATGGTTAGTTTTGGTTTTGGAGCCTGAGCAAAGACAAGAGCAGAGATCAAGCAGACGACTGCAACAGCCAGGGTTCGTTTAGGCATATTCTTGGTTGAGTGACCAAGATAAACACCTTAGCCCCGCTCTCGCAAACATATTTCGCACGTATTGCAGCTACTAGTGCGGCTTTTCGAGTGCCTCCAGGTCATCTTTCAATCCAAGATATTCCCACCGCTGCAGCGCGATCGGAACGTTTCCGTTAAACCAGAGGAAATCATGAAACGCTTGCAGATCGAATTTATCGCCTTGCTGGCGGCGAGCCTCGGCTAGAAAGCGCATGATCTGCGTCTTGCCGATTTGGTAAGAGATCGCTTGTCCGGGAGACGATGCGAAGAATGCGGCTTCGGCATGAGCGGTGCGAGAATCCATCGGCACGGTGCGCTGCAGATAATCTGCGCCCTGCGCGATGGTGAACTCGCCAAGGGCGAGTCTAACGTCGACCTCGACGCGCAGTGCCCGCAGCCGAGCCATGTTGTAGATCATCTCGCGTGAACGCGGGCTATCATCGAACAGGCCGGCCTCCATCATCATTTCTTCCGCGTAGAAACCGATCCCTTCGTTTGCACTCGAATCGTAGTAGTGGCGGCGGATCGGATCTGGATGCGCCCACGAAAGAGCGAGTTGGAAATAGTGGCCGGGGACGCCTTCATGCACGATCCCGGTGCGCGGATCCTTGGCGTCAAACATGGCAAAGTAGCCGAGGTTCGGGCCGGGCGGATCCATATAACGAACACAGTTTTCCCTCAGGCGGCTGGGGGAGGTGAAATCGTCTGCTTCAGCGACTCCTTCGAGCGGTTTGAGGTAGGGCGGCATCGGCTGCCACGTGTAGTGCTGCATCCATGCAGGCACGGTGAGGATGCGCTTCTCCTGCAGGAATTGCCGGATCGATTCCTCGTCACGCTTTTCACGGGCGATCTCTTGCTCGAGCGTCGCCGGTATTGGCAGCTCAGGCTTGCCTAGATTGCGATGTTCTTCGTAAGTCTGAAACGATACGGAACGCGCCCACTCGTTCTGCCCGATTTCCAGCAGCTGCTGCGGAGAATACGGTAGGAGTGCAACGTTTTTGAGGAAGTACTCATAGCCCTGACGCCCAATCGCGGATTGAAGCGACATCGAGGGTAACTTCGACGTCAGCCAATCGCGGTATTGTTCCAGCGCGTTCGCCGCGGAGGTTACGGCCGCATCGATCTGCTGCTGCGACTTGGCATCGAGAAGCGGCTTCAGTTCGCGGACCGAGGTCAGCAATTTTTCGCGCGCATCTTTCAAGGCATCGAGCGAGAGCTCCGCGAAGGGACGAACCGCATCGGTCAGGTTGGAGCGGGCGTCCTCGAGAGTTTTCGGAAACGCGTTCAGCGTTGCCATGATGTTGGCACCACGTTCCAGTGTAAAAGGTGGTGGTTGCAGCAGAAGATGGTAGTAGGCGCCCAGCGTCTGATCGAGATAGAAATTAGGGTTTCGCTGCCAGCCGCGAGAAGAATCGAGTTCCCACTTTGCACGCGCAATCGCTGATCCAATCAGCCGGTAGTCGACCTGGCCTGGCAGGGCCCATTGGGAAGCGTCGATCGCGCGCCATGTATTTTCGAAACCGTCCACCTGCTTGCGATAGGACGCAACAGTTGACGGCGACCAATCTGGAACCCAGCCCTGCGGGCGCTCCAGCCGCGGAATGTCATCGGTCGAGACTGGCATCTCCTGTGCACGCCACGTCCAGAAATCGCGCGCCAGGTCGTCAAAAGAGTCGGCTTGCGCGATGGGCGACAAGGTTGCGATCAGAACGAGAAAGAGCAGCCGGCGAAAATTCTCCATCGTAGGTTTCCTCATGTGCGGGGTGTTCAAGGCGTGGTTTGTGCAGTCTGTGAGTTTCGGAGCGCATCGTCGAGCGGCTGGTTGTTTCGGACCTGGTCGGTCACCACGCGCCAGCCATCGTCATAGCTGCGAAACCCGACCGTCGAGCGACACTGCACGCCACTGTCATACAAAGCTGCGCCCACGTCATTGATCGGTTGCCAATGCCAGGTGAAATCGACGTCGGCGAAGTTCCCTGATTTGCTGATGCCGGTAATTTCGAGAAGCTGCCGGCGGGCAACACGAATGGAGACCACGTTGGTCGTCAACATCGAGTTGGCGATCAGGGGCCGGAAGATTTCGACGCCGATGGGCGAGAGCACAACGTCCCAGCAAGGCGCAGGCTCGACGCTCGGGGGACAAGTAGCAGGACTTCCGGTGATCCATCCGCGCCTTTGCAGGACGAGGGATTCGGGCGAGTTGAAATCCTTGTTGGAGACAACGCCGGTCCTCAGCCAGAAGACCTGAGGCGCGCGAAAGGCGTCGGCTCCAGAAATCAGGTCAGCGGCCAGGCGGCGCGTCAGAAAATCGCGCGGCGTGCAACTGACGGCGCAGCACAGTACCAGGCCGACTGCCAGTATCTTTGCAACTCTCATGAGCGATGATTACTGTCGAGTGAGGATTCTAACCAATTGTGAGCGCCGCCGCGGAAGAAAAGGCGTGGCCGCGATCTGGCCGTCAAACTGTTTCGACCAGCGGCCGGGGATAGCCGAATGGCATTTGGGGCACTTGCCCTCCGCTGTTATCCGGTACTGCTCGATGAAATATCCGTGACGCTGAATAAGCGTCGTACCGCACTGATGGCAGTGCGTATCTTCCAATTCCCCGACTTCTCCCGGCTGGTTGCCGGCATACACGAAGTGCAGGCCCGCGGCTTGTCCGATGGCTGCCGCGCGCAGCAGGTCTTCGGGCTGCGTGTCGTCAGGCGAAGTCATCTTGTAGTCCTGGTGAAACGCAGTGACGTGCCACGGGATGTCGGGAGAGACGCTGGCCACGAATTCCGTCAGGCGGCGCAGTTCGTCATCGCTGTCGTTAAAACCCGGAATCAACAGAGTCACAATTTCCAGCCAAATCCCCATGCTGTGAAGGCGACGAATCGTATCGAGAATGGGCTGAATGCGGCCGCCGAGCTCGTGATAGTGGCGGTCATCAAAGCTCTTGAGGTCCACCTTGTAGAGATCGATCCAAGGGCGCAGGTATTCCAGAACCTGAGGTGTACCGTTGCCATTGGAGACAAAGGCCGTGAGCAGGCCTGCCTCTTTGGCCTCCCTGAAGACCGTGACGGCCCACTCGCTGGTGATGAGCGGCTCGTTGTAAGTGCTGACCACAACCTTGGCACCCTGCGCGATCGCATCGCGAACGATCAACTCGGGAGAAACCTCCAGCGGAGGCGAGACAGCGTTCGGATCGCGCAGCGCTTGTGAAGTGACCCAATTCTGGCAGTACGCGCAGTGCAAATCGCATCCCAACATGCCGAAGCTGTATGCGAGCGCTCCCGGATAGGCGTGGAAGAAGGGCTTCTTCTCTATCGGATCGCACTGCAACCCTGCAACATAGCCCCAAGGAACGTAGAGCGTGCCACCGCGGTTGTAGCGGACCTTGCAGACACCGGGCTGGCCTTCTGGAATCGGGCAACAGTGTCCGCAGGAGTAGCAGCGCACGCGGTTGCGATCGAGCTTGTCGTAGAGCTGCGAATCCGCCTCCCGAACGCGCTCATTCAGGATGTCGCGGAGGTTGGACACAACTTAATTCTATGCCTATTTCATTTCGGGAGGAGAGATGGCGGTGACGGTGACTATAGGAGAGAAAACATCAGCCGTGGGCAGCACGACCACGTAACGTCACGAGATCACTTCCGGCTCTGCTCCGAGCCCTGATTGTGATCGTGCAACCAGGATTCGGCCTGCTGCTGGATGGCGATCCGCTGCGATCGCGTCAAGCTGGTCGCCATGGAGTCGGCGCGGTACTTGCTGGCTTCGTCACCACCCGCGCGAGCAAGCACGCTCCAGAAATAGGCCTTGTTGAGATCCCGCGGAACGCCCTGACCACTCCAGTAGAAATATCCCAGCATCGCCTGAGAGACAACGTGACCTTGATCGGCCGCACGCAAGAACCACCGCACTGCATCGGCATCGTTCTGCGGAACGCCTTCGCCTTTGTGGTAACGGTGGCCGAGCTGGTACTGCGCGTCGGCGTCTCCCGACTCTGCCAGCGAATGCAATCGCTCGAACGAGTCGGTATTGGCGGGAGTAGTCGTGGCAGGCTGCGGAGGACGTTCCGAAGCGGCCACGACTGTCGGCTGCGATGCAGCCTTGGTGAGCCAGTGCTTCTCGATCGTCGGCGCCATCACGTATCCGAGCGCCAGCGCGGCAAATCCCACTGCCAGGATCAGCAGTAGGAGGTGCAGTGGACGCACCCCAATGCCAGATAGCGTCTCCTCTGAATCGCTTGCAGGCTCGGACGTGCGCGCCGTCTTCAACTTCGTCAAATCGTCGCGCACGGTGACTGGAGAAGCAGACTCTACCGCGGCGTATCGGTCTCGATGAAGCGAGTCGGGCATCGCCTTAGGAACAATTTCCGCGATTCGCAGTAAAACCGTCTCCTGAGAGCGAGAAAACGCCCGTGGACGTCTGGAGAACACTTCTACCAGTCCCACGACGTGGAAATCAGAAACGACAGGCACAGCAAGGATGGATCTCATCCCAAGCGCACGGCAAAGATCACGATCAACCAGCGGATCGGTCTCCGAATCCTCGCAGTGCACCAAGCGCGATTTGCGCACACACTCGCCGGTCAATCCATGAGTCGAATCGACGCGAGCACCCAAAGGTGGGGCGGGGTCGCCCGCGCTCCCTCGGCAGATCAGGATTCCTTCAGTCATGAAGGCTAGAGCCGCGCCATGAGCTCCGGTCAGACTGAGCGCTCGCTCCGTCACGAGCTGAAGCATGTCATCGAAGTTACGTGTGGAGAGTGCCTCGCGGCGTACAGCCTCTACCGCGGAGAGAACCTCAGTCAGATCCGAAACCGGAAGTGGACCTGAAACCTCAGTGGCCTGAGTAGAAATCTGGCTGGACGGTTGCGAGCGCTGCTCGCTGCGAGCCGCTCGATGCGCGCAGGCAATCAGCACATTGACGAACAACCATTCCTTCAGCAGGCGTCGCGATTCGTCGGAGAGAGTAGAGAATCGAATCCCGCCTCTGCCCTTTCCATCGCTCCAGACGACGTGACCGCTGGCATGAATGTATTTTTTTGTCTCAGGCAGATCGAGACAAATGTTCAAGGGACGGTTTACTTCCAGCGACTCGCTGGTCTGTACGGAAAACCCGTCTTCGTGGACATCGAACAACTCGCTCAGGTCCAACACCATGCCACTCTGCGGGCCGCTGAAGCTGGCATAGATCGGGGAGTAGAGCTTGTGGCGGACACGGTGGCGGCGCTCGCCACGTGTAGGTGTAGGAACTGGATCCTTTGGTTTAAGAATGCTCAGATCCATAGACGAAAAACCGCCAACTATATTACCCCAAGCGTCAAAGACCGCCATTTTCCGGGCAAATTTGAGGTTTGCGGAACTGAAGGAGGGAAAGGTCCTACATATTTGCCGCGAGGAACTCGCCGTCGGCATGAGCAGCAGGCATGAGGTGGGTTTGACTCAAAATGCGGTCGAGAGCATCGGCGAGGGCCACTGGAAATTCTGCCGTAACGAGATTGATGTCCAGTTGAAGGTCGCGCGTGCTGTACATGCGATGGATGACGAGCGATCCGCGACGACGATTGGCAGTGGAGATGAGCTCGAGGCTCAGTTTCCACGAAGGAAATCCCGGTAACAAAACCAGACCGGGAATCTTCGTCCATTGCATCGTGCTGCCGGACTCTCCCCCATTTTCGTTGGTCAAGTCACTGGATAGATCGAACACGCTCAACTCGAAAGCATCGAAATCATTGTGTTCGAAGGCCGCAATCAGAACCTGTTGAACCTGTTCGAAGCTACCAGCCACCTTCAATTCGGCCACCGCGCGTCGCATGGCGAGATTGTTGATGACGATCTGGCGCTGTTCGAAAGTTCGCTGGGCCACCCGACGCAACTCGCCGAATTCGAGATAGTTCAAATGCTGAACACCAAGCCAGATCCCCGTACCCACGACCGCCAGCACCAAACCCAAGGTGCTGCCTGTTGGCCACAAGAGAAAGAGACTCAACATGGCGAACAGTGCGGAGACAGCATAGAGCACGATCACAACCTGCCGGTGCGACATCCCGAGTTCCAGCAGCTTGTGATGGATATGCTCGCGATCGGCGGTGAAAATCGGACGTCCACTGATTAGCCTGCGTAGAACAGACAGCGCCGTTTCCAAGATCGGCAACCCGAAAGAAACGACGGGAATCGCAACTGCGATGAAGGTAGGCGCCTTCTGCGCTCCCGCCAAAGCAAGCGCGCTCAGGAGGAATCCGATGAACAGGCTGCCGGAGTCGCCAAGGAAAATGGTTGCTGGATTGAAGTTGAACCGGAGAAATCCCAAAATGGCGCCCGCAAGCGCCAGGCTCATCAATGACCCGATCCACGAATGGGTAACGATCGAAACGACGAACACCACCAAGGTGGAGAACAAAGCTGAACCGGCGGCTAGCCCGTCGAGTCCGTCAATCAGGTTGAAAGCGTTGGTGATGGCCACCACCCACAAGGCCGTCAGCGGAAGCCCGACGAACCACGGGAAGGTGTGATAGCCAAACAGTACCGGAAGATCGAGAATGCGCATGCCGCCAGCAAACAGCATGGCGGCCGCGATCATCTGTACGGCAAATTTCAGATAGTGGCTGGCACCGCGCAGATCATCATAGATTCCGAGACAGAAGATCAGGCAAGCGGGCACGTAAATTCGCATCAACGTAGCGGGAGCCACGCCATCCAACGCCTTTTTATAGAACGAGCCGAGAACAAGCCATAGTCCAAGGGTGATCGAGAAGGCGAGGAAGATGGCCACTCCACCTAAGCGCGGAAGTGGTTGGGAGTGGACATGTCGAGCGTCATTGGGAAACGCAACCCAGCCTCTGCGGTTGGCCAAATCCCGTACCTCGCGCGTGGCAATGAACGACAGCGCGAGCGAGACTGCGAAAACTCCAAAAAACAAAAAAGTCAAGATCGAACGTTCCCTTCCTGCCGCAAAGCAATGCACTCGGTGGCGTGTTCAGTCACGTTCTTGAGCTGGGTTGTGGAATATCTGTTGGGTGAACTATACAACTGGCCACGAGTCGCATTCAATGTTTCGCAGATGTATCTTGTGGAAGAAATCAGTCCAGTGCCTTTCGGGTAAACAAGGAAGTGGCGGGGAAACTGCTGGTTTTACTGTGTTAGACTCGCCTATACCCCGATAGAGGAGAGGCTATGACGCGGCAAAACCGCCGTTTTTGCTTGTGGATTGCCCAATCCGCGGTTGTTGGCATGCTCGCCTTGCCGGTCATTGCTCAAACTCCTACACCCGCGGAACCTGCAAAGCAGCCCGCGCAAAGCGCTGCCGGAGCGGCTTCGAATCCGACGCCGTCGACCCCCTTGCCAGCGAGCGGCAGTGTGAAACTCGGCCCTGGCGATCTGATCGAGTTCAGCGTATTCGGCGTTCCGGACCTCAACACAAAAGTTCGCATTACGAATTCGGGGGACGTTTATTTGCCGCTCATCGACTACGTCCACATCGCCGATTTGACAACCGATGAAGCGCAGGAACTCATTGAGAAGCGGTTGGAAGCGGGCGGTTTCGTGCGGAACCCGCACGTCTCGCTATTTGTGGACGAATCCGCGAGTCAGGCTGTGTCAGTGCTGGGAGAAGTCAATAAGCCAGGACCTTATCCGGCGATTGGCGACCGCCGGCTGTTTGATCTGATCTCGGCTGCGGGGGGCATGACCGATAAGGCCGGACGAACGGTCACGATCGTGCCACGCGACAAACCTGATCAGAAAACCGAAGTACACCTGGCAGCCAACCTCGCCGAGGATACTGAGCACAACATTGAAATTAACCCCGGGGACACAATCATTGTCTCGCGCGCCGGGATTGTGTATGTGGTTGGCGACGTGGGTCGGCCCAGCGGTTTTTCCATCGAAGACGATACACTCACCGTGCTGAAAGCCCTTGCTCTGGCCGGCGGGCAAACGCGGACTTCTTCTTTGAACGGCGCCAAGCTGATCCGCCAAACGCCGAGTGGGGTGCAGGAAATTTCGGTGCCGTTGAAGAAGATTATCGAGGCAAAAGCTTCCGACGTGCCGATGATCCGAGGCGATGTGCTATTTGTGCCGGGCAGCGCTGCCAAGGCCTTCGCTTATCGCGGAGTGGAGGCCGCCATCTCCATGACGACTGCACTTACCGTACTTGCTGTTCAGTAGTGAATCAATCCCTTCAGCACGCCGATGTAGTCGCGAGCAGTTTGCTCACGCGAAAGATGCTCGACAATAAACCTGCGGCCGTTTTCTCCCATCCGTCGCCGGCCCTCAGAATCGGCTGAAAGCCTCTCGATCGCAGCGATGAGATTGTCTACGTTCTCAGGCTCAACAAAGACTCCCGCTGAGGCTCTTTCGACGAGTTCGCGAGCTTGCCCATCTACCGCGACGATCACCGGACGCTCGCAGGACATGTATTCGAGCAACTTTGTCGGAATCACGGTCTTGAACAAATCGGTCTTCCTCAGCATGACCAGGCAGACATCGGCGGCAGAGATGTAGGACGGTATTTGCTCGCGCGGCTGCTGATCGAGAAAGCGAATGTTACTGAGGCCGCGCGCCGCCGCCATTTCGATGATGCGCGTTTTCTCCGCGCCTTCGCCGATCAGAAGAAATGCGACGTTGGGATTGGTCGTTTGCAACTTTTCCGCCGACGTGATCAGCGTCTCGAGACCGTGCGCCATGCCCATGGTGCCGATGTAGCAGATGGCGAATTTGTCTTCGAAGGCGAATCGGCGGCGAATTTCAGCTGATGATGGATTGGACCGGAAGAGGTCTGTCTCAACGCCGTTCTCTACGATCGAGATATTCTTTTCGTGAATCGACCAGTGACGGATCAAGTGATCCTTGAATGCGGGAGTCACGACGACGATCTGGTCCGCGTGGCGATAGAGAAATTTGGCGATGTCCCCCAAGGTCCGGTGCATAAGACCTGCTTCTTTACCCACGCCAACAGCGGAGAGCGACTCAGGCCAGAGATCGCGCACCTCGAAAACGAACGGGGTACCCTTCCAGCGCGCCAGCCACCACGCAGAGAGCGCCACCAGCAATTGCGGAGAGCTGCCGATGACAACGTCGGGCTTGCGGAGACCCAGCCCGCGAATGGACGATGACAGCCAAAACGAGGCGTAATTCCTGATTCGCTCATGGGCCTTCCGATTGGGGAGCGGCCAGAGCCAGGTGCGGACGACGCGCGCTCCATCAACCGTTTCGCTGTATGTCAGGCGCCTGAGGCGACTGCGCCAGTCGGGTGGAACGACGCCGGTGGGGTGATTGGGAAATCCCGTGAGCACCGTGACTTCGTGTCCCATGCGCACCCAATGGCGCGAGAGCTCGGATGCTCGCGCTGCAGGCGCTCCCATTTCCGGGGTGAAATACTGTGAGACGTAAAGAATCTTCACGGTCAGTAGTAGAACAGCTTAAACATGCTTTTTTCGATTAGGGCGCGTGTACGATTCGTGCGCACGCGAGCATAGCCTTCCCAGCGCGCGGCAAATTCTCCGAAGAGCGATTCGCCTGTCAATTTATGCATGACCTGCAACTGCACGATGTGCAAGCGGTGATAAAACGGGCTGGCGAGCATCGGCAACCAGGTACCGGATTGTTCGTAGAGCGACCAGTAGCCGATATCGAATCTCTGCAGATTGCGCAGCATGGTGTGCACGCAACGATCAACGATCTCTTTCGCCTGCGCGTCTCGATGTGCAAGCCAATAGTCGAACACGCCCCATAACGCCCAGATGAAGCCATTCAGGATGTGCGTTGGAGGAACAACCAGATATTCTTCGATCCAGAGATTCTGTTCGCCGTCTTCGACGAGCACGCCGCCTTGCCCAACCGGACGGGTCAGCGAAACAAAGGCCAATTGGGCGGCTTCCAGATACTTCTGGAGTTTGCTGTGCGCGTAAGCGCGAAGCAGCAGTGAAATCCCCTGGCCCTGGGCGAGACCGGAGTACCACGGTGCTTTAAGCGTATCGCGATACTCCCAGTCGAACTGATGGTTCCACACCCACATTCCGTGCGAGTTCTGCTCGAGGTGCGACGATAGCCAGTCGGCCGCTCTCATGATTTTCTGGCGGCAATTGACGTCGGCCGTTTCGCAAAAGAGGTTGTAATTCGCTAATCCCCATTGCGCGATGGCAATGGGATTGTATTGGCGGCCGATCGCGCCGCGGTAGTCGAGCTGAGGCACTCCGTCAGAATCGAATGGTCCGGCATAGTCCGCCTTCTGCCGAAACAGCATGTAGTACTCGCCAAGTTGGTCGGTCCGTGCGCGCGGATTGATCTCGGGCATTTCGTGCCAGAAGGTGAGCTGACTTCGTCCGGGTCCGAGATAGGCGCTGAAGATGCGCCGGTAATATTGCGAGCGGCTGGCCAGGCTCATGCGCGATGACTCGCAATATAGCACGCACGCCTGATGTGTAATCGCATCACTCAACTTGCCACAGGGTGGTGGTCAAATCGTCACCGGACACAGCAATGGTTGTCACAGCCAGGTACTTAGTCGCATTGTCGCCATCCGGAAGAAAAGCGTTTCCATACTGGAAGTAGCGCATCGGGAAATCGTCTTTTGTCCACCGGAGCAGCGCGTGCCAAGTGGCGCCTTCGCGCGCGCCGACGATTTGAATCTCACGAGACGGATTCGCCGCGCTCGGTTCAACCAGGGTCGAGAAAAATAGCGCGTCGCCAACGCGGCATCCATAGATCGAAGAGCTGTCGAGATCGCCCAACCGATGAAGGTTGCCGCCTAGGCTCAGACGATAGATGTGATTTTTTTCATAAGGCGTGTCGGTAGAAAGACAGACACCGTCAGGGCCTGGAATCGCGGCCACTGCCCGGCACTGCTGGTTGCCTTCGAGCACAGTGTCGATCGTGCGAAGGTCACACGATGCTCGCAAGATTTTGCACTCGCCACCTTCGTCGCCGGTCATAATCCATAAACAATCGCCCCATCGGTCATAGACAATGTTGTGAATGTGCCGGATGTTGCCTCGCGGAAAAGTGTATGCAACTTGCCAGTGTTCGCCGCGATCGTCAGAGCTGTAGATGTGAACTTCGGCACGTTCGAGATTGTCGAAGTACTCTCCCCAGTAGATTCGTCCCGATGGAGCGCGCGTGATGTGCAACGGACGTGTGCCGCGGGCAATTCGATGAGTCACCTGAAATCGATTGGTTCCGGGCCGACAAGTTACGATTGCACCCGGAACCGCTCCGACGAGCGTGCCATCGTCAAGCACAGCAAGTGCGTGAAATCCATCACGCACTAGCCGGTAAGTTAATCGGCTGCGAGATGTGAGATTACGCCACCACGATGCTTGAAAGTGCGCAACTGACTCCCAGGATTGTGCGCCCGCATGCCAGCGAACGATGTCGTATCCGCGGCACGCATACAGAAGATCTCCCGCCCATGCGAGAACGCGGATACGTTGATAGGCGCCAACCTTGCGCAGCTTGATCACTGACGCTGCGCTGGCCGCGGCTGGGCTTTGATCCATAGTTTGAGAGGTTAGTTGTCAGTCTTGCGCGCAAAGAAGGGCCCAATCGCGAGCACATCCATTTTTGTACGCTGGAAGCAGTCAATTGCTTCTCTTGGCGTGCAGACGATTGGCTCGTTTTCGTTGAAGCTGGTGTTCAAGATCAAAGGAATTCCGGTCTTCTGCCCGAAGGTCTTGATCAGATCGTAATAAAGTGCATTCTCTTCGCGAGTGACTGTCTGTAGGCGCCCGGTATTGTCGACGTGATTCACAGCACAAAGCTGGTCGCGCTTATCGGGTCGAATCTTGTAGACATGTAGCATGTATGGCGATGGATGATCGTGCTCGAAATATTCGTGCTGGGCTTCGGCTAGAATCGCCGGTGCGAAGGGACGGAACCACTCGCGGTGCTTGATCCGAGCGTTGAGCACGTCCTTCATGTTCGGCAGGCCGGGATGCGTCAGGATCGAACGATTGCCGAGAGCGCGCGGCCCCCACTCCATTCGCCCCTGAAACCATCCAACCACATTGCCGCGGACCATCTCGTCGGCGACCGCATCGAGCAAGGGCCCTCGTTCAAGCCGACGATACTTCACGCCAGCAGTTTTCAGATCGGCTTCGATGCGCGATTCTGAGAACTCGGGTCCCAGGTACGCATGATCCATTTGCTCGCGGCGCGGCTGCTTCAGCACCGAGTGATAGGTGTGCAGCGCAGCTCCAATGGCAAGCCCTTCGTCGCCTGCCGCAGGCTGAATCCAGGTGCGGCGGAACGGCGTACGGCAAAAAAGTTTTCCATTCGCCACGCTGTTCAAAGCGCATCCGCCTGCCATGGCCAGATTTTCCTCAGCAACTCGTCCATGCAGTTCGTTGAGGAGGTGAAAGAAGATCTCCTCGAAGCAGTGTTGCATGGCGTACGCGAGATCCATGTCTCGCTGGGTGATATCGGTGTGTGGCTCGCGGGGAGCACCAAACAGCTTTTCCATCTTCTCGGAAAAATGCCGCGCAAGACGCACGGTTCCATCAGGCAATACTTGCATCCCCTGATTGCTGCCGAGCGGCTTGAAGTAGCTCAGGTTCAGCTGAAAATTCCCGTTCTTTAGCGCAAGGATTTTCTTAATCTGCTCGACATATGTGTCTTTGCCGTACGGCGCCAGGCCCATCACCTTGCCTTCATCCCCGTACTTCTTGTAGCCGATGAACTCGCAGATCATCGTGTAGAAACTGCCCAGGGAATGCGGCAGATACACGCGATCGAGCACTTCGATGTCGTTGCCCTCGCACCGCGCCATCATCGTCGAGACGAAGTCGCCCGATCCGTCGTAGCTGAAGCCCGCAGCCCGCTCCCAGGGCGAGCAGTAGTAAGAGCTGGCAATGTGCGCGATGTGGTGCTCGAGATGATGTTCCTGAAATTTCAGCGCGCCGGCGTCGACCTCGAGCGCCTGCGCCAGGAGCTGCCGGACATCGCGCATCGACTCCTTGCGCTGACGCAGCTTGATGAAGTTCAGAATCTTGGCCGGATTGGACAATGCGTACTGCACCTTCTTGGCGAGGTTGGCGTCACTATCCTGCCCGACGGCGACATGAGCGATGTCCGTAATCTTGGCACCCACCGCGTCGAGACAGGCTTGCACGGCGAGTGCGGGAAACCCGCCGTAGTGTTTGTGACGGTTGAGACGCTCCTCTGCGACAGCGAAAAGAATTCTGCCGTCTTCCACGATCGCCGCCGAAGCGTCGGCGTGAAACATGTTCAGGCCCAGCATCAACATTTACCGGCGATTCCCTTCTGTAGGAGCGCTTTGCAGAGCGGAGGCGACGAACTCACTGAGCGCGATCGCTTGCGGTCCGCCGGTCTGGCAAGAATTCTGCAGCCGGATGGTAGCAAGTGTGGAACCGACGATCTGTTCGAATGGAATCGGCGGTGCGAGATGGCCGTGGACAGCAGCAATAAATGCCTTCATCTCCGCACGATGGCCTTTGTCTTGAGACCAGCTTGACCGTTGCACTTGCTTGCGGCCGTTGCGAACCAATTCCAGGCACCGAAAATCTTCGAGGACCGCAACCGATCCACCGCCAAAAAGTTCCAGTCGTTCTTTGGAAGCGACCTTGTCGCCGCTCGCCAGGTAGCTGATTACGCCCAAAGTTCCATTCGCAAATTTGAGAGTCGCGACCAGGTTGTCGCCGCTGTAGTGGCCAGGGTTGCCGACGAGCTCCGTGCGAACCTCGGTCGGGCACGCGCCCGCAAGGAAGCAAAGAAAATCTACAAAGTGGCAAACTTCGCCGAGAACGCGCCCGCCTCCCTGCTCGGGATCGTTCACCCAGTGGTCCGGCGGCAGGTAGCCCGCGTTGATGCGATACTGAATTGCCAATGGCTCGTGAATCTCTGAGATAAATTTCTTGAGTTCGACCGCCATTGGCGCGAATCGCCGATTGAAACCTACCATCAACAGCGGCGAATGCTCTCCGAACGAGCGCGCTCGCACGATGCTTGCAAGCTCTTCTTCCGTGAGGCACAGCGGCTTCTCGCAAAAGACAGCCTTCCGCGCTCTCATAGCCGCAAGCGCCTGGTTTGCGTGGAGGTGATGCCTTGTCGCGATCACGACGGCTTGAATTGAGGGATCCTGCAGAATCTGGTGCTCGGAACTTGTGCATTGCTGAAACTGAAATTTATCGGCAACGTGGCGGCTACGGGCGCCCGTCGCATTGCACACCGAGACTAACGCCACGTCCGGGAGTTCCTTGAGCGCAGGAAGCAGCATCTGTTGCGCAAAATTGCCGGCACCGAGCACTCCAATGCCGACCTTGCCCTTTGTGGTGATGTCTTGAGCAACTAAGATTGTCTCGACGGGGACGTGCGCGGCTTCCGGTTGCGCGTACTGGATCAACAGGCCGAGAAATGGTTCTGATGTTCGGCCTGTAATTACATCGTAGCCGCGCGACGCCTGCTCGAGCGGAAAGCGGTGCGTGATCAGCGAAGTCAGATCCAGTTTTCGCTCTGCGACCAACTGCAGGAAAGCGTCCATGTTACGTGTTTCGGTCCAGCGCACATGACCGATCGGGTAGTCGCGCCCTTTCTGCTCATAGGCCGCATCGTACCGTCCCGGCCCGTAAGAGCGGGAGATTCGGAAATCCAGTTCTTTCTCGTAGTAGAGCTTCCTCTGGATCTCCATTCCCACCGTGCCGACGGCCACGACAACAGCGCGATCACGGGCCAGCTCCGCAGCCAAGTTTACGGGTCCGCTTTCAGAAGTCTCCGCGGTAATGAGCACGGAATCGACGCCAACTGCACCTGTTTTGTGAAGACACAAGTTGCGGAATTCATCCACGCTATTAGAAGCGCCTTCCGCACCGTTTCTCATCGCGAGTTCTGCACGCTGCAGAATCAGATCCATGCCAAATACGCGGCAACCGGCAGCTTTCAACAACTGAATTGTGATCTGTCCCAGCAATCCGAGACCAATCACAGCCACGGTATCGCCCAATGTGGCTCCTGAGGTCCGAATACCGTGCAGGCAGATCGCGCCCACAGTTCCAAATGCAGCTTCCTCAAAGGAAACAGTCTCGGGAACCTTCGCCGTCAGAAGGCGTGGTACACAAGCGATCTCGGCGTGTACTGCGTATCCTGCTCCTGCGCAAGCGACACGATCTCCGACTTGTATGTCGGTCACGCCGTCGCCAACCGCGATCACGATTCCCGAACTGCTGTATCCGACTGACTGCGGCTGGTCGAGTCGAGACCGGACTGCCCGTAGAGTTGACGAGAGTCCATCGCGCTGTAGTTTGGCGAGTACATCCCGCACGAGATCCGGACGGGCCTTCGCCTTGGCCAGCAGGTTCTTGCCGGCGAATTCAGACGAGGCGCGCTCGGTTCCGGCCGAAACAAGCGATGCGGCGACGCGCACGAGTACGCACCCTGGCAACAACTGGGGCGCCGGAATTTCGGCGACCGTGACTTCGCCCGTGCGAGCGTCCTGTAAGAGCTGTTTCATGCGCTGGTGTTCATGCCATCGGGCTTATGCAGCGACTCAGGCTGTAACCATGGAAACGATCTTGGACTGCGCCATCGATCGCGCGCCGCCGTCCAGGAACAACTGCATCCAGATCTCGAGCGTCAGCAGCTGCCAAATCTGCATTGACCAATCCTGAGTGCCACGCCGATGCTCATCGACGTAACGGCGCACCACCTCCGGACGGAACCAACCGCGCTTTCGCACCTGGCTCTCGGACAGAAGATCGTCGACCATCGGCCGCAAATCGTTCGCGAGCCAGTAATCGACTGGCGCTGCAAAGCCTGCTTTGGGCTGCTGCAAAACCTCTTCTGGCAGCATACTACGCATCGCTTCGCGGAAAATGTACTTCGTGACCGGACGCCATTTCCCTTTGAGTTTCCACCTGGGCGGCACATGCCAAGCAACGAACTCGGCGAACTCGCGATTCAAGAACGGTACGCGCACCTCGACTGACGAAGCCATGCTCATCTTGTCGTTGTAGGTGAGATTGAGCGTAGTCATAAAAATTTTCGTGTCGAGGTAAAGCATCTGGTTCAGAAAATCGGCGTGTGAAACCCGATCGAAGGCGGCGCGATGGCGGGCGGCCGAGCCTGCTTGAGGCACTGCGGCGGAATGTAGTTCGGCGCGCTGTTCACCATCGAGGTAAGTACCGTTCCGGATAAATGCTTCCGCCGGACTGAGCGCTGCGCTGCGCGCCATCTTCTTCGCCAGACGCACAGATCCTTTCAAGGCAGTTCCGCGCATGCTTGGTAACGCGAGAACAGCTTTCTCAGCCGCCGAACGCGCAAGACTCGGAGCATGACGATATCCTTCCGCCAAGAAATGTGCTGCGTGCTTGCGATACCCGGCAAACAGTTCGTCTCCACCGACTCCTGAGAGCAGGACAGTAGCCTGCTTTCGCGCTTCGCGGCAGACCAGATACGCCGTGATGATCGCCGGGTCGGCGGTAGGCTCATCCATGTGCCAGGTGAGGCTCGGCAGCAAATCGACAACATCGGGTTCGACCACTATCTCGTGATGCTCGCAATTCAGCTGCTGCGCCAGACGCCTAGGAACGGCAGGGTCGTCAAGCGTCGTTTCTCCAACGCGATATCTCTCCGGAAAAGTAATCGTGTAGGTGCGCGCCGGCTGCTTACGGGCCATCGCTGCCACGATGCTCGACGAATCCAGTCCCGCGCTGAGAAACGCCCCAATTGGAACGTCACTCACCATCTGCTCTTCAACCGACGAGCAGAAACGCTCGCGGATTTCAGCCGAGAGATCGGCCTCGCGATCGGTGAAACGATATCCGGAGGGCGGAAATGTGAGGTCCCAGTACTGTTTGATTTCCAGCCGACCGTTCTGCCAGATGGCATAGTGTCCCGCGGGAAGTTTGAGGATTCCATCGAACATCGTCAACGAGTCGGGCACCCAGAGAAATGTCAAATATTGGTCGAGTGCATCCGGATTTATGCTCGCATCGATCCCCGGCACTTCCAGCAACGCTTTTACCTCTGACGCGAAGGCCAGTCTTCCTGAGCGCTCACAAAAGTAAAGGGGCTTGATTCCGAAATGATCGCGGGCTAGCAGCAGTGTCGGAGTAGACCATCGCAGGTCGCAAATCGCGAACGAGAACATGCCGTTAAGGCGGTTCAAGCAATCGACGCCATACTCCTCGTAGAGGTGAATCACGGCTTCGGTGTCGGTATGAGATCGAAAACGATGTCCCTTTCCTTCGAGCTCGCGCCGAAGATCGGCGAAGTTGTAGACCTCGCCGTTGTAAGTCATCCAGATCGAACCATCTTCGTTGCTCATGGGCATGTGCCCATCGGGCGACAGGTCGAGGATTGATAGCCGACGGCTGCCGAGGCCGATATAGCCCCCGCCGGGGAAGTGCCGATCCCACAGTCCAGAGTCGTCAGGTCCGCGGTGGGTTTGGACGTGCGTCATCCGCGCCAGCGATTCGCCGTCCCCCCAGTTCACGAGGCCACTGATGCCGCACATGGACTCAGCCCTTCACCTTTCGCAACTCGTAAATCTTCGACTTAGTGTGGAACATCTGCACGGCTTGGAATCCGCAATAGATCAAACCGGGAGCTCCGTCAAGAAAACCGAGCCGCGCAATGTAGCGATAAAGAAACAGCAACACGGGCGAGCCCGGGAGACGATAGAGTTTTTTCTTGAGCCAGCGGCGGCGCTCAGCCTGGTTACCGAACAACGAAGCCTTCATTTCGTCCGAGCTATCTGCCTGTTCGAGCAAGACGCGGGCTTCCCAATTGGAATACTCGTTGTGCTTTTCGATGTAGTGCGATAGAGACTCAACGTTGTGATGCACAAGCGCATTGCATAATTCAGCCGTCGGACCATTGGCCACGATGTGCTCGTGCACTTCCATGTCCGCCATGGATTTGTCTTGATCCTTGAGGCGGCACTCGTAATGGGCTGCTCCCTTGCGAAACAAAGCGAGTTTCCAGAAGCTCGCATCGCAGTGGCGCAAAGTACGACCTAGGAAGCATATTTCCAGCCGAATCCGATATCCAGCGACGTCGGTCCTCCGGATTGCTTGTCGAATTTCATTCGCCAGTTCGGGAGTTACGACCTCGTCGGCGTCGAGCAGCAGAATCCAGTCATGCGCGATGTCGAGTGAGTCCATCGCCCATTGCCGCTTCTTGGGCCATCCCCCGCGATAGTGGAACTGAATGACCTTTGCGCCAAAGGATTCTGCGATGGCTGCAGTTCCGTCGGAGCTTTGTGAGTCAACAACGAAAACTTGGCCCGCTTCCCCCAGGGAACCCAGGCAGCGCGGCAGATTGCGCGCTTCATTTCGCACCGGAATGATCACGGTGATCGGCAGCGCGGATTCTGAGATTACGGCCGAAGACACTTGTGGCTGTGGTTTGGTTGCCGTCACGTTTGTCCCGGTTGTGGGCAAGAGTTGCGTCTATGTTAGCCGAAATCCGGGCGTCATGAACCGAGGTGAACCCGGATTGCTATTCGCATCAGAGAGCAAGCCGAGTCACAGATTCTGCTCGCACCATCGGTGTAGGACGAACAGGGACCACGGGCGGGACCAGGATGTTTCTCCACTAAGAAAGCGTTTCCATACAACACAGGCCGCTTCAGGCTCGACGGAATAACGATCGGTGTCTCCCTTTGCCAACGCGGTTTCTACCATGGTCTTCATCTCACTTTTCAGCCAACGTTCAAAAGGGAGCGTGAACCCGCGTTTGGGACGCTTCACGATCTCATCCGGGAGGTCCACTCCCAGGTTATCGAGCAGCAAGCTCTTCGGCCGATCGCCTGCCAGCTTGCGCTGCCCCTCAATCTGAAAAGATGCCTCCACCAGGTCACGATCGAGAAACGGGACTCGCAGTTCCAATCCATGGGCCATGCTCATGAAGTCAGAGTCCCGCAGCAAAGTATTGGTCATGTAACATCGCGCTTCGAGATACGACACGCGATTGACCGGATCCAATTTCTTGGCACGGGACAGCGGTTCCTGAAGCACGTCGTTCAATGCGCGCTCCGAAGCGTCGGCGTCTCCGGCAAACAGCGCGCGCCGTTCCGATGGACTGAACAAGGCGCGCGCCAGGAAATACGGGTGGATGGCCGATTCTTCGCCGGCAGCGAATTCAACTAGTTTACGCGAGCGATCGCTGAGGCCAGCGATCGCGCCGACCGAAGCCGCCACTCGGCGGGCAGCCGCCGGGACTCTCGCCAAGCCCGCGGAGAGCTTTTCCATCTTTGGAACCCGCCTGAAATTCGAATACCCAGCGAACATTTCGTCCGCTCCCAGACCAGACAATGCAACCTTGACGCCTGCAGCTCGCGCCTTTGCGGAAACCAGATAGGTGTTGATGCCATCAATCGTGGGCTGGTCCATCGCACGCAAGGCATAAGGAAGAGCGGTGAGCACATCCTGCTCGGATACGGCGATTTCCTGGTGATTTGTGCCGAACCGTCGTGCCACTGCGCGCGAGAATTCGCCTTCGTCAAATTCTTTCTCGCGAAAGACGAGTGAAAACGTGCTTGGCTGCACGCCTTCGTGACTCAGTATTGCGACCAGGCTGCTGGAATCTATTCCGCCCGACAGAAATATTCCTACGGGAACGTCGCTGACAAGATGGGAAACTACAGCTCGGCGCAGGGTTTCGGACAGCGACTTCAACGCCGATCCATGGTCGTTCGGATCGTTCGACGATCGCGCCGAATTGAGCGGATTCCAGTATTCGCGGCTTTTAGAAGCTACGCCTTCGACCGTTACGAGGTGCCCGGGCGCGATGGCGTGAATGCCATCAACAATCGTCCAGGGCTCGTATACCGATCCGAACGCCAAGTAACTCAGGAGGCCATTCGAATCCAGTTTTCGGGGCACCAGCCCCGATTGGAGAAAGGTACGAATCTCCGACGCGAAAAGGAAAACATTTTCGGATTGATAGTAGTAGAGGGGCTTGATCCCCATCGGATCTCGGGCCAGGAGCAAGCGATGTCGAGAAGCATCCCAGAGAGCAAAGGCAAACATGCCGCGCATCCGATCGAGAAAGCCTTCGCCCCAGATGCGGTAAGCGGCAAGCATCACTTCTGTATCCGACTGGCTGACAAATTCGGCTCCCGCGGCTTCCAGTTGCTGACGCAATTCGCGATAGTTGTAAATCTCGCCGTTGAAGACGATCCAATTCGGGGTCGCCGGATCTTGCATGGGCTGATGGCCAGCGGACGAGAGATCGATGATGGACAGGCGCGTGTGAGCCAGCCCTATCGAGTAGCCGCGATCCGAATCGATAACAACGTCGCCGCGATCGTCCGGTCCACGGTGGGCAAGCGAGCGCTGGGCGCGCATGAGCACCTCTCGCGACACTTCGCCTTTTCGCGCGACAATTCCGAATATTCCGCACATATCAAGCCCGGTGGTAAGTCGTCATGATACTCAATTGATGAACATCCTTCGGAGTTGCTGCCGCTTGCTGGTCCAAAATGGGTTACCCAGTCCCGAATACATGAACCGATATTCTGAAGGATCGTAGTAACACTCGATTTCGGTGCGCCAAAGCAAGCGCGGCGAATCTGACTTGTAGCGCACAATCCCCGGACAGGGCGAAAAGCAGAAACGATGGCTGCTTGTGATGAGTTCCCATGCCTCACGAGAGATCGCATCCCAGGCATACGGCCACGCAAAAGCCTCCGGTTGTTTTCCGATCCAGGCCGCGATTTTATCGGCGCTGCTTATGATCTGTGTCCGCAGATCCGAATCGGACAACCCGGTGAGTTGGATGTGCGAGAGAGTATGGTTCCCCACTTCATGTCCGCGGCGCACAAGATCGGCGAGTTGCTCTGAGCTCATTGGCGTCCAGATTTCTTCGTCGTTCGATGGAGGCAAATTGCGAATGTCGATGCGGGAATAATAGAACTCTCGCGCTGTTTGACCGCGCAGCCCGATGAATTCAGGAACAACGAAGAACATTCCCCTTGTACCGAACGACTCCAGAATCGGAACCGCCACGTTGTAGTTGCTCGCCCTGCCATCGTCGAATGTGAACAGGATGGAAGGTTTCGAGTTCTTTCCATGCGGTGCATCCGGTTGCCAGAAATCAAAAAACTGCCTCGGCGAAATCATGGAGAAATGCTGCGTCACCCAATCCAGTTGCCGACGAAGGCGATCCGCATCTCGGGCCATCGTTTCGTGCATTTCAACTACTAGCACGCTCGGATCGGGGCTATCGGGACTCCCATGCTGCAGCCGAAGGGAGAGTTCATCCAGCCTCAGACTGGCGCTTCCGTTGATCAGTCCTTTGCGAAAGATGTTTCTCAGAGACACAGTCGGTTGTCCGCTTCTCTAGCTGAGCCAGTCCCCGTCACCCGGGACGAAATAACCGTTGCGAGTCGGCAAATGTCCATAACGATCCAGTAGCCAGCCGTTGGGAGCTTCGAACTTTCTCCGTTTGAATCCCAGCCGCTGGAAGTACGCCTGCCTCTCGGGGTTCATTCCACGCAGCACGATCGCGTCAACACCGGTCGCATAGTTGCGCCACAAGGAGCCCACGATTGCAGCCGTCGTCTCAGGTGTCACCTGCGGGTAGATGTCGAGCAGGTTGAGCGTCTTGATCTGCTCGCGAAATCCGCGGGGACGCTGGTTCACAGCCACCATCACGCGATGGTTCGAAACTCGGCCGTGGAAAGAAAACACGGCCGATGTGGAATCGCGGCCGGAAAAGTAGCGCCAGTGCAAATACTCGCGGTTTCGATTTGCTGTGAGGACGTTGGGAAGATCGTCGGCTGTAAGCTTCGCCGCTTCTTCTGCTGAAGAAAGAGGCGTGAGAGTGCCGGATTCATCCAGATTGTTTCGCCCGGGGACAAAGGGTCCGATCACACTCGAAATCGGACCGCCTGCAGTTCGCGCGAGTCTTCCAAGACACAGGCTTCGGGCAAGCACTTCTTCGACAATTGGAGTCCAGCGAATTACTCCGAACAGTTCGTGATCGGTGTTTTCGATTGGGATAGCCCCGCGAGCCTTCCAGAGTTGAGCGGCGTCGGCGTTGGCGGAGTTTCCGAACAGCGGGAGGTTTCGGCCGAGGTCTGAATATTTGAGAAAGATCAACCCGCCATTTCCGCGAAAACCTTCGTCGACGTAAAACGAGCTCGAACCCATCAAGAGGAAGGTCTGGTTGCCGTATCGAAAATTCTGCGGAACGCACAGGATGCAACCGACCAACTCCCCTCCCGGCGCACGCAAGCCATGGCCGAGGAGCGTTCCGCCTTGACGAGCCGGATTCTCTAACAGGAACCAGCGGAGCCGGGCTTCGACATCGATGGCGGCTCGGGCTGATTGTCGGGCAATGAAACTTGATACCTCGGCGAGGTCAGCCTCAAGAAGAGTTATGAGTTCAGCCCGAGTATTCGACGCACTTCTGGCAGCAGACAAACTCATGCGGTCGCTTCAGCGTACACCTTGGCCAGTTGTTGCGCCTGATGGAATAGGGTCAGGCTCTTCAATATCGTGTCGCGTGCCGCCGTGGCGATCCGCGTGCACAACTCGGGCGAGTCCAGAAGGGTTCGCAATCCTGTTTCCAACTCGGCAAGACCATCCACTGGAACCAGCCAGCCGTTCTCACCGTGTTTGATGATCTCCTCGATGCCCTGGCCCAGACAGGCAATGACGGGCTTTGCACAGGCCATAGCCTCAAGGTAAACGCATCCGAGGCCTTCATAGCGGCTCGGCAACGCCATGATGGTACATGCGCGCATCGCGTCCGCAACTTCGTGGCGACTCCTTGCGCCAGCAAACTCGACCTGACTGGCGATACCGAGCGTCTGCGCCAGAGATTGAAATCGCTGGCGATCGGGACCTTCGCCGATCATTCGGCAACGCAATTCCGGGTGAGTTGGCCGCAGCCCCGCCATGGCCCGGAGAACGAGTTCGTGTCCCTTGCCGCGTAAGAGATTTCCGACAATCAGGATCTCCTGATTTCCACTGGACGGGCGGTCGGCCGGCGAGAACCTGTGAGTGTCGGCGCCGTTGTAAACCACGGTACTTCTCACATTCCCTTGGAGGCCTGTCCGCAACAACTGCTCGACCTTTCCGCTGATACAGATCACCTTGCGTGCCTCGCGATAGACCTCTACAGATACTTGGCGACGCCACTCCGCGCCGCGTCCGGCAAGAAAGCAAGTATTGAACACATCGAGACCATGCAAGGTGACGACGTAAGGAATCTTCAAATGGCGCGACAACAGCATGGCGGCGTGCCCGCAGGGCAGCGCAGCGTGGGCGTGGATGAGGTCGATCCGGTCTTTCTGATGCAAGTCCCGCACTCGCGCGAGCAGCCGCTGAGAGAGAAATCGGCCAGCGCTGGACAAACCCAGGTTTCCGGGAATCTGCGGATAGCGAACCCATTCGGCCGGCGATGATGTGGTTGGTGTCTTGCGGGGATGGTGCGCGGGTGTTGCAGCGATTACGGTCGAACGAATCGAATGCCGCCGTAATTCCGCGAGCGATTCAGCAATGAAACAACCACGGACTTCGTCCTCAGCAGAAGGAAAAAAAGGAGTGAGGGTGAGAACGTGGAGGGCGCTTTTCGGAGATATCGGCTTGCTATTGGTTGCCACATCCCCGATTTGCGCCAGCTTTACAGTCAAGTTCGTTTCTCAAGCATCGACCCGGAAGCGATTGTCGCAACCTACTTCTGGGGTTGAGCGGCGTGATCGGCAACCAATTCCGCGAGGCCGCCTATGGTCACAAAGCGAGGATCTTGAAAATCTTCTTCGGAAAAACGCACGCTGAACTTTTCCTCGATCTCCGTGACGAACTCGATGACCTCGAGCGAAGTCAGCAGCCCGGCCTCAAAATAATTTAACGTTTCGAGTTTCGCCGAGTCGCCGCGGTATTTCTTCCGTTCAGAGAACCAGCGTGCCAGCCATTGGACGACTTCCTGTTGCAAAACGTCACCTCTCGATCGCGATGCAGCGCACGGGAGACCCGTCACAGTCTTTCAATTTGAGCGGCAGCACAATCAGTTCAACTTCTGACGAAGCCAGCACCTTCAGGTTGCATACGTATTCCACCAGCACGACGGCCGCTCCCAAGAAAACCTTGTGATTTGGAGAATCTTTCGGTGTGCCACGCGAGTGGGCAGGATTATCGGGCGAAGGCGTGTCCATCGCGATCAGCCGAACGCCTTTTTCAACAAGCCATTTCGCGGCATTCTCTGATAGAAACGGGTACTGCGTGTAGAACGGCATTTGCCCGAAATGTTCCGACCAATCTGTACGCAAAATGATTCGGGAAGGCACCTTTCCGCCCAGTCTTGCTTCCAGGTCCGGAACATCAATTTCCTGGAGCGGACGGCAGGGGGTGAAATTCAAGATCTTCGCCGGCCCAACCAGCACGTCGAGCGGAACCTGGTCAATTCCCTTCCCCTGCGGAATGAAATGCCGGGGAGCATCGGCGTGCGTGCCAATGTGCGTTCCAAGTACTAGCTTTCGCGTTTCGCGCCCTTCAACCCCGTGACGCCCGAGAATGCTGATCTCCACCACCGGATGCCAGTGAGTGGGGAAGGTCATCATGCCTTCTTCGATGGTCAGAGAAAGATCTGTAATCTTCATGTCTTGATTCAGGAGATGCGGCAATGGTAGCAGCAGTCCGTGGGTCAGCGGGCACCCAGAATCTAGTCAAGAACCTTTGCCGGGTCAGGCGCGCGGCTGCGAAGCATCGTTCCCGATCCCATCTGCAGTTTGTTCAAGACCAGTTGCCGCAGCTGGACCTTTTGTACCTTGCCATTGGCGGTTCTTGGAAACTCATCGATCGCCATATAGCGCGCGGGTTGCTGCTGCGCCGCCAGCGATAGTTTTGCATGTTCCATCACCGCGTCGAGAATCGATTCCAGTTCGACTCCGGACTCCAGTTTGAGCACGGCAACGATGTCTTCCCCGTATAACTCGTGGGGAACGCTCACCACCGCAACGTCGGCAATGCCACGCGCATGAAGCAGAGCTTCCTCGATCGCGGCCGGGCTAATGTTGACGCCGCCTCGAATGATGATGTCTTTCTTGCGCCCGGTTACGAACAGTGCGCCCTGCTCATCCAGACGCCCGTAGTCACCGGTCGAGAACCATGCATTCGGATCGACCTCGATCAATTGGCCACTGTCGTCAAGGTATCCCGCCATCAAATCCGGACTGAGAATTTGAATCTCACCATCTTTGCCGGTTGGAACCGCACTGCGATCGTCCGCGGCTATCCGGAGTTCGATTCCCGGCAACGCATCACCGACATAACCTGGCTGCAGATAGCCAGTATGTGAGCGTGCTGTCACAAACAGCGTTTCCGACAGTCCGTAGTTTTCGATCAAGCGAACGCCATAGCGCGCCTCGAAGTCTTCCTTCAGTTTCACTGAGAGCGGCGCAAATCCAACAAACGTGTGCCGCACGGAGTTCCGGCAGAATTCCTCGCCCGCGTGGCCCCGATCCATTTTGAGCAGGATCGACATCACGGTAGGGGCGAACCAAAGGGTGTTCGCATTGTGACGTTTGGCCCGGTCCCAGAAATTCAGACTCGATCGCGCATCAAAAACGCCATCGATGACCACGCTCGCTCCGTAGAGAAACGGCAGGATCAGAATGTTGTAGAAGCCACCCATGTAAGCCATCGACAGCGTCAGGTAGAACCGCGCGGACGCATCAATCCCCTGCTTCGCCGCGAATGCCCTCGCGTTCCGAAACATCGATCCGATCCTGTGCGCAAGGCCTTTAGGCTTGGCAGTCGTCCCTGAGGTGTACACGATCACCAACAGGTCTGACGGGGTTGCATCTTCGAATGGATTGAATCCTTCCGCGTCACCCAATGCGGACAAGTCGATGGCGTCGATCGTGATTCCCGACGAGCCGCTCTGCTCGTGCGATGTAACAATGGAGATTGTGTCCACGCCGACGCTGGCGATCCGATCATGCAACGCAACTGTGGTGACTACAAATCGGGGACCGCAACTTGAAACGATGAAGCGCACGTCGCTCATGCTTAAGTTGGGATTGATCGGAACAATCGTGGCGCCCAGATATATGCAGGCGAAATAAAGTACTGCGAGCTCCCAGCAATTGGGAACCATGACACCCAACCGATCGCCGCGCCGCAGGCCACGCCGCCTCAGGTCCACAGCAAGCGCACAAGCCAGGTGATGGAATTCCGCATAGCTGATTTCGCGACCGCTAACGACGTCAATGACAAACGGCCGATCGCCATTTTCCTGAACAACACTGAGCACCTGTTCGCGGATTGTCATTGGAGCGCCACGGACCGGTCTAAGGCCGATTTCAGAAGACTGGAAATGCCTGCCCAGCGCGCCATTTGGCCCCGGTAAGCCTGGTTAGGATCGATGCGAACGATCGAACGATTGGGCAGGTCCTGCTCGAGACGCGGAAAATGGCCGGCCGTCATGAGGATGGCGTCGGGCAGAAGGAGTTGATCAATCGAAGCAGCATCTCTTGAATCCGGCGGGCAAACCAGCAACGCCACGCCGATGCCGAGATCAAAATGCATCCGATCCGAGAAATTTTCTATCGGCCAGCAGTTCGCTGGAGAGGCTGCAGGAAGATCGCCATGCACGGCCACGTTCTTGAAGTTTTCGGAGCAGGCGCGCAACAGCACCTCGTCAGGGCTGCCATAGATCAAGAGGCAGAAATCGCCGTACCTTTGCGCCGACGACGTAAGGATCTCTTCCATGTAACCCGAAAGCAGCCGCGCAGAGTGAATCGGCAGAATCCGTTCGATGCCCACCTTCTCCTTGATAGCGGAAGGCAACTCAGCGCTCCAAGGTGCTCCGTCGAGATCGACAAGATAAAGTGAAACGTCGTTCTTCGTGATCTCGAGCACCTGCTCAAGGACGTCAAAAGACCCATATGTCACTCTTCCGAGTACGACGCTATCCTCTACGAGAACAAGATCCGCCATCACGAGTTCCGGCAATCCCGAATCAGCTGCGACCAGTTCCAGGACGGGCCGGGCGCGGCGCTTGGCGCAGGTGACGACCATGCCGTCAACCAAGGAACGTACCGCAGAAAGCGAGTTACTGATGCTGTGCTCGGAAATTCCCGGCGCGCGGAACGAAGTGAGGACCTCACGGACGGTGGAAGACTTTCGCTTGGGAAGATTGGCTGCGACCCGTTCGAGAGTCTCATCGTTGAGGTTCACTGGATCCAGTTCTCCCATTGCGACGACCAATCGGCGCAGATCCGTTCCGTGTTTGCGCGCAGCGGCGGCAACTTTGGGGAGAAACGATGAATGAAACTGACTGTACCCCATCGAGACTGCCATCATGTCGTAAAGTTCGATCTGCGACATGAGTGGGCCCATGAACTCTTCGGCCGCGTCCATGATTTCGAAAAGATCGATTCCGGTATCGACTCCCATTTTGTGGAACACAGCGACCGCAACTTCGGTGGGCAGGTTGCCTGAGCTTCGACCGAGTCCGTACAGCGTCGAGTCAATCAGCTTTGCGCCGGAGCGGAACGCCTCCACGCTGTTGGCGACGGCGAACTGCAGATTACTGTGGCCATGGAAGCCCAGCATGCACTGACAGCGTTCGCGCGCCGCCCCAAGATAGCTCCTGACATCTTCCGGAAACATGCTGCCGGCAGAGTCAACGCAATATACGGCTTCTGCGCCTGCCGCCTCTCCGCCTTTGGCTTTTTCTCCAAATTGCACCGCGGTCACACCGTAGGTCTTCATGAAATTCAGGCACGGCACAAGGCCCAGATCGCGGGCGTAGCTTATGTATGGGTAGGACTCTTCGATATCAGGAGCGTTGTATCCGATCCGGACAAAGTCGAGACCCGCTTCGCGAGCCGACCGTAGTTGATCTCGTTTTCCAATACCGGGAATGAAGAAACTGCCGATCATCGAGTTCGGCGCGGCCCGTTTGGCCGACTCGATAAGACGCTCGTCAGTGGTAGGCATTGTCCCTTTGCCCGCCAGCGCAGCACCCAGGCCGAGACCATGTCCTACTTCGATCCACCGGAATCCGAGCTTCCCGAGAACTCCGGCAAGCACGGAGGTGTCCCGCTCGGTAAACTTGAAGTCCACCGCATAGCTGCCGTCGCGCAAGGTGCATTCCAGGATCTCGATGGACCGTGCAGAACCCGGCGCGCGCAAATTCTCCATCGTCATCGGTGAGAACTCTACTTGTTGGAATGGCTTGTTGGCACCCAGTATACTATCGGTTCGCTGATCACAAATGCTGACGCAGGGCGGCGGAATCGCTGCTGTTACTGCTGCCCTGCTTGCGCGGATCGATCAGTTCCTGCGCCAATGTCAGCAATTCTTGTACGTGAAGTTGCCAGCTGAACGTCTGAGCCCTGGTACGTCCTTCGGCGGCTAGCCTGGCCGCGAGTTCCCTGGACTCTATCACCTCTGAAATTCGCTGGCTCAATTCCTCGCTCGACCACGTCGAAAAATACATTGCCGCGTCGCCGCAGATTTCCCTGTGGACTTTCAGGTCTGATGCGATGACGGGTAAGCCGCTTGCCATAGCCTCTACGAGCGGATGCGCAAAGGTCTCAGCATAGGCCGCGGACACATAGACATTGCACGCGTGATAGAGCTCGTAGAGCGATTGGTAAGGAACCGGGCCTAGCTCGATTACCCGATCGCTGATGCCAAGCTCCCGGACTATCGCTCTTGCACCGACGGTCGAATAATCACCATCTTTTCTGCCATCGAGTGTGCAGGTGAGAAGCAATGCGATTTTCCTGTTCTTCACATGTCGTGACAAATGGGCAATCGCGCGGAATGTCGTATCAAGATTCCGGTAGTAGTTGTAATGGCTGACACACAGCAGCCGGATAGCATCCCGCGCTTGCTCGAGTTTCTGTTTTACGAATTCGGGCAAATGACACGTCTCATTGGCAAAAGACTCAGCATCAAATCCGTGATAAATCGCGAGAACGTTTCGTCCTGACCAAGCCGACAGTTCGCCGGCAAAAGCATGACTGGGAGCGACCGTGCGATCCGCCCAAGCGATCGACTTCTTTGCTAGCTGACCCTTGATCCATGTGTCCACCAAAAGGCGGTACTCGCCACGCTGCCGAAGATCTCGATAGAACGCGGCAGAAATGTACAACGCGTTGCGCGAAAGAAGGATCTGGGGAACGGGAGAATTCCGCAAAGCGATATTTCCTGCAGAGAGCAGCACCTGCGCACCACTCCGCCGAACGAGCGCGCGAAGTCCTCTTTGCTCATAGAGAGCGCGTTCAAAGACGCTTAGGCGTTGCGGAGCGTCGAGGAAAAGCAGATTGGGGGCGCCCTCGATCTCCGGACGCAGTTCGTTGCGGGCCAGCACGGTGGCCCTGACCTCTGGCCTCTTCGCCAGGTGCCCAAGAACATTCCGCAGGTAGGTGATCCCACCGCCAGCGCTTGCGGCAAGTCCGTTGATGAAGAGGTGCATTATCGTTTGGACGCGGCGGGCTGTAGCGGATATGGCCAGGTCGGCACAGGTCGAGCTGCTGCGACAGGGTGAGCTGAGCGTTGCGGCACGAGGTCAGCCAGAATGAACGCCATACACCAGAAGTAAACCGACATGTACGATCCAACCGCGAATAACCAATCCTCGAATCCAGCGTGCACCAACCCGGCAATCACGACCATGGCCAGAGGAATTGAGTAGTGCCGCGCATTTCGCGAATTCATCATCCACAAGCATGTTCGTCCAGTATTTATGCCTAGGGCGATCGAGAGCGCAATGAAGGGCAGCAAGCCGAGAAGCCCGACCCACTCCGCAATCGCCAGGTAGCTGCTGCCATGTTCGCGGCTCAGCTCAGAGGTCGAGTGAAATTGCCCCAGCACAAGCCCGGGATCTTCTCCGGTGGGGCTAGTGCCGAATCCGCTACCAAAATAGGGATGATCTCTGATTTCAGAGACCGCACGATCCCACGGCGATTGGCGGGATCCGAGCACGCCCTGGTCTCGATGCCCCTTGTAGAACACATCGTTTTGGAACTCTGTGGTTTTTTGATCGAAATACGCCGGAGCGACAATCGCGACTACACACATGATGCAAACGAAAGCGACGGTGGCCTTGAACAGCAGCTTGTATTCGCGAAGAGAAAGGCAAAGAACCAATCCCACTACGGCGGATGCCAGCATGGCCGCCCTCGTGACACTGAACATCAGAAGGCCCAAGCACACGAGGAGGCTAATCCCGCGCCTCAGTCGGACACCCCCTTGGCCGATCAGAAACGCCCACAACAGTACGGGAAATACGCCAACCCCCATGATGGCACCTAGTGAATTGGGATTGCCATAAAGTTTGATACCGAGCCCGAAGTAACAGACCGCTGATACATAGACCACGATCTCGAGCGCTAGCACCAGTTTCTGAAAAAATCGCTCTTCGCGTCCATGGACAGCCAAGCGAGCGCCCGCCGAACCGTAAAGAAATAGCAAGAACAGGCTCCCGGTCTTGGCGATCGAAATCTGCGGATACGCGGAGACGATGCTGGAAGCCGCCGCTGACAGCACACAAGAAGCAGCAATCATGTGGAACGTACCGAAGCTGCGAAAACTGCTTTTCATCCAGATGATGCAACCGACTATTGCACCAACACCGAGCACGACCCAGCGCACAACGTTGAATCCGTCCTGCAGTGGCAACATCGCTCCCGCCCATAGGAACGAGAGCATCACGACGGCGAAGAAATAACGCTCGTAGTGCCATACAAAGAGAAACAGCAGTTCGACAAAGAAAATTCCGCCCAACAGTTGAAGGTTGCTGAACCTTCCTGGATGGAACCATGTCCATAGAATTGCCAGAACAAGACCAGCGCCGACCGCAATCTGGAGAATGGTTTGTGTCAAGTTGCGCACTATCGGTTCTCCAGGGTCGACGCAACTGCGGCAAGGCCGCCGGCCCAATCGACGGGCCGGAAGTGCTGAATTTTCGCTAGGCTGTTCGCTCCCATTGAGGCTCTCAGTTCAGGATTCGTGGCAATTCTGCTTAAAGCTTCGGCCCACTTCTCCACGTCGCAGGCAGGGATCAGATAGCCGTTGGTGCCACTCTCCACCAAGTCCCCTGCGCAGCCGGCGAGGTCTGACAGCAGGACGGGCAAGCCGCACGACATCGCCTCATTCACAACAAGCCCCCAAGTATCGCTGTGTGTTGGTAAAGCAATGGCATCCGCCAATGCGTAAATGCCGGGAAGATCATCGCGCTGCAAGAAGCCAACGAACCGGACCTGGCCCTGGACCGAGGCGGCCCGCTGTTCGAGCGCTTGCCGCGCATTGCCATCGCCCGCAAAGACCAATCCCACCTCACTCCGCACGTCGTTCGCGAGTCTCGCATACGATTCCAGCAATTCAAAGATCCCTTTCTCTCGCACCAACCGGCCCACGTAGAGAAAATAACGGCCGGGAAGATTCCACCGCTGCCGGATATGATCGGCATTCCTGCGCGCTTCCGTGGATCGCTCGGAGAAAAACTCCACGTCGACTGCATTTGGCGCTGTGAAAATCCTCCGTTCATCGACACCCTGCTGCTCGAGATATTTTCGAGCTGAGCGGCCGGGAACTAAGAAGGCATCCGCGCGTCGAATGAAGCGCTGCTTCGCGTACTCTACCAGCCAGTTTCCCTTGCGTGCGTCGCTGGCGGTGCTTTCCGACCATAGCAAGAAAGGTACCGCATGTGTTCGGGCCCACGACGCAGCCTGCCATGAGGCCGGGTAGTTGTAACCTCCACAAACGATGACCTGCCCCCTGGCTCGCGACAGCGTCGCATCGATGCCACGATTCAAAAGCAAATTTGACTGTCCGAATCGCAATCGCAGATTCGGCAATACCTCAAAAGAAAACCGAATCTCTTTCTTGTACACCTGCCACTGGCGTAACTGAGGATCGTTCTCAGCCAGAAAAATAACGTGCAGATCGAGATCGTCCCGCTCGGCAGCGGCGTTGAAGACCGGAATTCGGTATGGTGCGATGATCTCGGTGATGATGACTACACGCACACGTTTCGTTTCCGGCCGAAACGGAACTTTGACGGGTTCACGCACTTCATTGCCGACCGAATTCATCGCCGCTGCGCGCGCTTTACAGCCGCACTCTCCAGAATTTCCTGCCACTGTTTCGCGACCGCATCCCATTCGAATTTGGCCGCGTGTTTTACTGCCGCCTGCGACATGCATGAGCGTAACTCCGCTGAACTCAGCAATCGACTGAGCGCTGCGCTCAAGTCAGCGTCGCTTGCCGCGAGCAAGCCTGTGGTCCCATCGATCACATAATCCGGGTGGTAGGAATCACGTGCGACGCACACCAGTCCGGACGCCGCCGCCTGACCGAGCACCTGCGGATGCCCTTCGATTTCGCTAGGAAAAAAGAATACATCAGCTTTTCGCATCTCCTCGCCCAAAGCGTTCGCATTGAGGTGACCGAGCAACGCAACGTTCTTAGCGCCCAGTTTGTTCGCCAGAGTGCGGCATGCATTCTCCTCTTCCCCTACGCCAGCGAGACGAAAATCAGCGTCGGGATGCTTCGCAGCTTCACGAATCACAAGGTCCGCACGCTTGTAGGGCCGAAAGGAGCCTGCGAACAGAACACACAAGCGCGCGGAAGCGGACCGTTGCTGGGCAGGTGGATAGTAGTAGCGACGGTCAATGCCGTCATAGACGATATGGACGTCTCTTCCGCCGAGCCTCTCGGCCGTCGTCGCCATATGGATACTGTTCGAGGCGATGACATCGCCTTCCCGTATTGCGCGCATCAATATCTCGCGGTCGGTGCCATCGCCGAGGCCGCCCGAAATTACATATGTCACGAGCGCGGTCTTCAGGCTGAGCCGGGCGCGAACGGTCAGAAAGGCGGAGTCCAATGGACCTTCCCGCGGAAAGAAATAGACGTCCGGAGACCGCGCAATCAAACGAAAAAGGAGACGTAACGTGTTTCCGCGTTTTCTCCAGGGAATAGTTATCGTGTTGGGTCGTGCTGCGATCCGGGGGTCTGGTTCCTGATCGTTGAGCATGATGACCCGAATCCGTTCAGGATCAAGGCGCGCAACGACCTCTTTCACCGTCAGATTCTGCGCATTCGTGTTGCTTTCGTCGGCAAAGGATGGCGTGAAGACCGTAATCATGAGCCCGTTTGTTCCTGGAGTGCGCGTGCTTCATTCCGAGCTTGGAGATTGCCGATGACCTCGTGTACTTGCGAGCGCAACCGCAGAACTGGGTCTCGGTCAGTCGAACTGCGCACGAGATGTTCGTGGGCCGCCTGCCATAAGCGCGCGCGGACATCTCTTCTCTCGTCGGGCTCGAGCGCGTGCCGCTCCGCAGGGTCGGACTCCAAGTCATAGAGTTCTTCCTGCATCGGAGAACTAAGCCGGGCTACGAGTTTGTAACGGCGATCACGTATGGCCAGCAGCCGATTTCCGATTCGCTCTCTGGTGTCGAGTGGGTTCTTGCACCCATACACGCATTCAACAACTACAGGTTTTTCGCTGTTCAGGCTGTCCCCCAAGCTTCGCCCTCGAAACTCCGGCGGACACGGAACGCCCGTTGTCGCCAGCAAAGTCGGCGCGAGGTGCAGGAGGCTGAACGGCGTATCCGAAACTGAGAACGCTTGCTTGCCCGGAACTCGCAACATAAGGGGCACAAGAATGATTTCCTCGAACAGTTTCACGGGAGCGTGAAATCGTCCCCCATGATCGAGGAACTCTTCACCATGGTCAGCCGTGAGCGCAAATACACAGTTTTCCCACTCACCGCTTTTCTTTAACTGCTCAACAAGCCTCGCACATTGGCTGTCAACCCATCGGATTCCCGCGTCGTACAACTCCTGAACCTCGTCGCAATGCCGCGCCAGCCCCGAAGTGTCCAGGTCGCCTCGATTCCAGAAGGCATTCAGGTAGCGGGCTCGATCTGGCGACAATTCTTTTCCCGTCAGCTCGAAGTAGGGCTCGGCCAACGGATAGTAGGGGGCATGCGGATCCATCATGTGGATCCAGAGAAAAAACGACCGATCGCCGATCGTCGCCAGCCACGAGAGAGCCTGATCCACCATTACGCTCGCATCAGGAAATCTGCGTAACTCATCGAGGCTCCCTGGAGATGCGGCAGCAATACGGCTGCAATACTGGAAGTAGAGCTCATCGTAAGCGCGACTCAGACCCAGCGCGCTTGCAGCATCCTTAATCCGTCGATTGAGTAATGTCCTTCTCGCGGGCGCGTCTGAAAGAGGGCCCGGAGCTGTTTGTGCCGCTTCTTTCGTTCCCGCATCGCAATCGAGGAAGTCGCGGAATACTTCAAAGCCTTGGTCGTAGCCAAATCTCGGAGAGATGTAGGGATTTGCCGCAGAAAACGCCGCTGTCGCGTATCCGGCATCGTGGAGGCAGGTGGCCACAGTGGGTTCGCCTGGGCCAATCCCGATGATATCTCGGCCGAGCGCGAGCGGAGAGCGCGAGCACATGATCGCGGGAAGTGAGTAGTAGGTCGGCCCGCCTGCGATCACCGCGTTCGGGACTACCGTGCTCTCCCCAGTCAGCGAGTCCAACAATGGGGTGGTTTGGCGAGAATAGCCATTGAAGCCGCAATGATCGGCGCGCAGACAATCGACCGTGATGAGCACTAGAGATCGCGAATTCATCTACGTGCCCCTTCCGTGCCTGACGCAGCAGTGCCCAGATCCTCCTGCGCGTTTTCGGTGGCAATCCGGTACAAATCTCCATCATGGATGTAGAGCACATTCGGCCATCGTGTCTCGACGGCTCCCAGGAACTCATCGAGCAAATGCAATGTTGGCGTGCGGAAGTCTTTGAGCGTCGAATGGAAATTGATGGAATGAATCGACACGACTGCCGGCACCCGGTTTCCAAAACAAATCTCTACCTGGCTCAGCAGGGCTTCCAGAGTGCACTTGGAGGTTGCCGGTTCCATCTCGACGTTACGAAACGTCGACAACATCCCGTTCTCGTCGAATGATGGCGCCGTTGGACCACCCGGTCCGCATTGGACAACTCTGACGCCTGCTGCGAACCACGCCTGCATCGTGTCGGCGTTGGCACGATAACCAGGCGCACAGGCACTGATAGGAGTATCTCCGAACAAAGAGCGATAGAGCTCCACTGCTCTCCCAATCGCCGCTGATTGCTCTTCGATGGATAGAAATTGCTTATCAGAAGATTGTTCTGGATCCCAGTACTCGTACCCGATCCATGGCATACGCCAATAAATGTACGGAGTGTGCGCGCGCCACATAGTACTGAGCAAGTCTGCACGCTCGCCATTCGTCACCAGCTCCCTTGAAATGGCGCGCTCACAGAAATGCGAGGACCCATGGAGAGCGGGAAAAAACAGTCCTTCGCGCATGCCATTTTGATAGGCCGCCAATAAACCTGGCCGCTCCCACGGTGCGGGTAGCCCTTCACTCAGCGGCCTGAGGAAAACACGCCCGGTCTCGAGGCTCCGCGCGAAATCCACGTTGGCTGTGATGAAATTCATCACCACGGAGGGCTTGCGGCCGACCGAGTCCTGATGCCGACGCAACACCGCACTCAGCGCCTCCAGATCGTCGGCCGCTTCCAGGCTATAGAAATCGTACGGCTTGGTTCCGAGATCGATGCCGGCACTCCGGAGAGCCTCCCAGCCATCACGGTCACGCACTCCCACGCGGCCCCAGTCGTCGCTCTGAAAAAGCAGCAGCGGTTGCTCAAAATGGAGGTCGCGACCACGCGACGATCTCTTCAGCTTTCCCACCGATTGACGCAGCCGCTTGATCATTCCCGAAGTACTTCCTGTTTCTCAAACCGGCGACTCGAAAGCCCTACATGTATCCCAGGTCGCGAAGACGTTTCTCGATCATCTCCTGTTCCGCCTGATCGAGCGATTCTGTTTTTTCGTCAGCAATTTCTCTGAGTACGAATTCCAGCAACTTTTCGAAACTCCCGAAGCGCGCGCCATACCGCTTTTCCACGGACGCGCATAACTCCTCCGGCAAGCTGATTTGTCGTCTGACGTTCATGGTGAAAGTGACCGAAGTCCTCAACTAGTCGCAGTTTGAATTTCTCGGTGATTGAATCAGATTATCGCAGACGACCGACAACCGGTCCGCACAAAACCTCTGCCAGCGCCGTTGCGGTAATGGGCTGCATGAGATGCTGCGAAACATGCGCGGCGGGCGTGGCGGCCGGCAGATTTTCCGGAATTCGCAACAGATCGTCCGCAGAATCGAGGATCATTCCCACTCCATAGCGCGCGTATTGCGCCGCATAAGCTACGTACGCATGACGCAGCCACCCGCATAGGAACACCGGAATCCCGAGCGCAGCGCATTCGAAAGCAGTCGTGGATTCCACGGTCACAGCACACCACGCTTTTTCGAAAATGCTTCGCGAAAGCGCGCCCTCCTCGATCCGGACTAGCTCCAGATCCGCACCACTGAGCATATGTTTCAGCATCCGCCTTCGCTGACGCCCGCTCTCAAAGGGATGGATCTTTACAACGACGATTTTTTCCATGCGCCTCGCGACTTCAACAACGCGACTCAAAATGTCGCGATAGACAGATTCGCCGCGCCACCCGTCCGACTCATATGGTTCCGTGAAGACGACAATCCATGGAGCATTCCGATCCCAGAGCGCAACGCCGTCCGGGTCGACACGCGCTGCCCCGATACGAATTTTTTCTCGATCCACGAGGCATACCCGCTCCAGATAATCTTTTTCCATTCCTCCTTTTGCGAGATATGTAGAGAACTGGTGGCCCTTGTACATCATCCGTGCGTCCAGCGCACCGTGATGGCATGCCACGGCGGGAAGATCGCGCTTCAATGCCAACAGGAGAGGGACACGCGTGTAAGGATTCGAGTCGTCAGCACTTAGACAGCCGACCACCGCTTGCGTCTCAAAAACTCGAGCCCACGCGTCGCGCACCGCAAGGCCCCAGCGCAACCACTTACGGCCGCGTGTCAGGACACCAAGTTCGCATGCAACCTTGTAATCGGGATGAGTGTTTAGAGCGCGCTCCATCTCCGTCCATTGGTTCTCGAGTCCGCGAAGTTCTTGCGCGTCAGAAGAGTCCTTCGCGAAGGCAGCGAGGCTTGCGGCCTCAACGTTCTGAGGAACCGCCGATGGCGCGGCGGATTCCCGCGCGATGACAAGCAAGAATTGCTGCTCTGGCAACAGCTCTGCATAGCTCAAAGCGGTTCTGGTTACGTTCGAATATGCGGTCGGAAGCAAGATGACGGGATCGGTGGAAAGCCGCGCCGGTCGCGCTATCCGGCGGCGCCATTTGTACGTTGGATCGTATTTGTCAAACGCGACCTGGCGTAGTTGATCGAATTTCAGATTGCTCAATGCTCGGCCGTAGCGCCCAAATTGTTGCTTCAGACGGCGCTGCCTTCCGGGATGAATCTCTCTGACGGGAATGCCCAGGTGAAGACCAACAGCAGCGGCGACGAGCGATGGGCGACTCGTTACGATCTCATGAGTGCCCCTGATTTTTTCCGCCAGTCGTAGAGCCAACCGCACGTCCTGCACCTCAGGCTGCATGAGCATCCCAATCAGATCCCACCAATCGATGCCGGAGCTATCGAGCAGGTAGCCGCGGCCGAGATCCATGATGCCGCGCCACGAACGAAAATCCTCGATCTCCCGCGCCAGTTCGAAAATGCTGAACGCCGGGCACCCAAATCGAGTTGCCCACTCGTCATAAAGAGATTTTGGGGCGCGCCCCAGGTCGACGACCATATCCCAACGCGAGTGCCGAGAGGAACCGGCAAGGTCGTCTTCGGGATGCAACAGGAGTATTGACATGAACTGATCTGACATTACCCGGACAAAAAGTCAGCGTGCCACGAGACTCCAATCAAGCGGCGTACCACACTGAATGTCACAGGCCGCGCGCGCGCCGAGTACTTCGTTCAGATGCCGCGGGTGCAACCCGTCCGACGGCCGAATCGATCGTACGTTCTGCGGAGTAAACAACTCACCCTCCTTAACATCTGTGACGACAAAAAGAGAGCGACGAAATTTTCTGCTGGCGGCATCACTGTCGGAAGCGGAAAGGCTTTCGGACCCGAGCGCATTTTCCGCGACCCGCACCGCGTCAACCATCGCTTTGAATTCCTGCGGCTCAAGGGAGAATGCGCTGTCCGGCCCGCCGTCTGAACGGCGCAAGCAGAAATGCTTCTCAATCATGCCGGCTCCTACCGCAACGGCCGCAACCGGGACGGCGATACCCAAGGTGTGATCGGAGAGTCCCGCAGGACAATCGAATCTTCGCGCGAGCGTGGGGATCGTCAGCAGGTTGGCGTCTTCGGCCGGGGCAGGATAAGCACTTGTGCACTTCAGCAGTACTATCTCTTTCGCGCCAGCTTCGCGTGCCGCCTGCACGGCCTCATCGATCTCTTCCTCAGTCGCCATGCCCGTCGACATAATTAGTGGCTTACCGGTTCGCGCCATTTTTTGAATGAGAGGAATGTCTACAAGCTCGAACGACGCAACCTTGTGCGCCGGCACGTTCATCTTTTCCAAGTAATCGACTGCGCTTGCGTCGAAAGCGCTTGAAAAACAATCCATGCCAAGTTGTTCAGCGACTTCCTTCAGCTTGGGTTGCCACTCCCAGGGAGTGAACGCTTCCTGATACAAATCGTGCAGGTAGCGGCCGTCCCAAAGCGTGCCTCCGCCGATGCGAAAACAGTCTTTCTCACTCTTCAGGGTGATGGTGTCGGCGGTATAAGTCTGGAGTTTGACAGCATCGGCGCCGGCTTCCTTCGCGGCATGGACGATCTCCACGGCGCGCTCAAAGCTTTGATTGTGGTTGGCAGAGAGTTCGGCGATGACGTAAACGGGGTGGCCGGCGCCGACTCGCTTCCCGCGGATTGTGATCTCAGTTGGCATCGGTCTTGCATTCCCACGAGAAGATCAATGCTGGCTGTCCCGCAATAGTCTTCGTTCCTATTTGTCTAAAGCCGCTTTTCTGGAATAACCGAACGGAGGCATAGTTGCCTGGTTTCACCAGAGCATCAACTCGCGTGACGGGATGATTTCGAATCAGGGACCGGACTGAAAAGCCAATCAGTTCCCTGCCCCACCCCTTTCCACGATGTTCCGGCGCAACGTTGATGGAAAGGACCGCCCGTTCTGACTCCAACTCAAAACGCACGTGGCCGACCGCCACACCGTCGACGTTTTGTCCAACATAGAAGAGGGAGTTGGGATCATGCAGTTTCTGCGCAAACCACTTCGTATGTTCGGCCCAGGAAATCTGTCGCGGCTGGAAGGAGGCCGAGCGCGTGACAGCGTCATTGGCCCATCCAAACAGCAACTCGCAGTCTTTTTCTTCGAGAGGCCGAAGCCAAAGGCCGCGCCCCAGCGCTGAGGCACGGACGCGCTCAGCGCCCATTCCATCAACCAGCGCCCGACCTTTTTGCGACATCTGCTCGCGCCGACTTGAGGACTCCAGCAGGTCGCTAAGCTGTTTCGCAAGTCGATCCAGGTCCAATTCCCCGCCAGGACCAGCATTCGTGGCAATTCCCAACTCCGCCAGGCTTTCAGCGACGCGCCGCTGATTTTCAGCAGCAACAATGAGAATCGAGGGCAGGCCCATGTAGCAGAGTTCGTAGGAAGTTCCGCCAGCCGCCGCAATGGTGAGGTCCGCCCATGCCATCTGTGCAGGCATATCCAGCGCATTCTGAACGGCGCGAACTCGCAGCTGACTCTGTTCAATGCTGCGCCGCAACGCCGGCCAATGCGGATTGCTTGCGCCAACAACTAAAACTACATCGAGGGCTGGCTGGTTAAGATCAGATAGACATTTGAGAATACGCGCGCTCGCATTTTCTGCGTCGCTTCCTCCCATCGTCACCAAGATTTTGGTCGCGCGCTCCGGAATTGTCCTCTTCCAACCCATCCATGGAAGAAATTCCTCACGCAGGAGGGCATATTCTGGCCCAAGCAGAAGTTCTGTAGTCCCATTCCGGCGGGAATACATCTCGGGCCGCGCATACGAATTCTGGTTCAACACCCACCGAGCCGAGTAGGATTCCGCATGCCCATAGTCATCCAGAAAAAGCACGGGGACGCCATTGCGGCCGAAGATGTCTTGTTCCGTCCGTCCGAAGCTGTAACCGTCGAGAACGGCCAGCTGACAAGCCTTCCCTTGGCCGATAACGACGCCATCCTTCCCAGATGGCTCTAGCATGCCGACTTGGAAACCTGCAGCGCGGATGCGCTGTGTAATTCCCAGAGAAGCCTCGGGGATCATGAACTCGGCAGTTCCTTCGGCGCGCCTCCATGCCTGAGCCAGAGCCAAGCAGCGCATGATGTGGCCGGTTCCGATCTGTACTCCGCTTTCAGCATAGATGATCATGTGCCCGGGATTTGCTTGATCGGGTATTGGCACACCCACTCCCCGACCTGTCATCCACGCACTCGAAACACCGGCTCGATCATGACCCCCTCCAGATGTTTTTCTGGATCGGGATCGGCGAAGTACTTTTTGATCGTCTTCAAAACCTCGGCGTAGACCTGCAATGTCTGTTCGATGGCTGTTGTGTCGTGCGCGGCCGTCATATTGTGCGTCGCCAGCATGAGGATCCCACGTTTGACGCATTCCTGGGCAAACAAGCTACGAACGAGAAGGCTGTCCTTCCCTTCCGCATCCAGAAACTTGACCAATGACCAGAAGGGATATCCGATGCACTTAATTCGTTCCTGCAACCCCGCACATTGTGCGAGGGTGTTCAGGCCGTCCTGCAGAATCCTCCCGTTCGCTGCCATACGGGTGAGGGCGTCCGTAGTTTCCAGGATGTCGAGCACCTTCATCGCTGCCGCCATTGAGGCCACTTCGCCGCCGAAAGTGAAACTGAAAAAGATTTCCTGGAAGACCTTCATTACCTCAGCCCGACCCACGACGCACGAAATCGGAAAGCCATTACCCATCGCTTTGCCGAAGCACGCCATGTCGGGCGTCACGCCAAACTTCTTCTGCGCGCCACCCAATCCAAAATGAAAGCCACTACAAATCTCGTCGAATATCAGCACTGCTCCGTTTTCGTGAGCGATTTCCTTGACGGTCTGAAGGTATCCTGCGATCGGAGGCCAAAAATTCACGGGCTCCATGATGACGGCCGCGAATTCTCCTTTGTGTTCATCGAGTACTTTCCGCAGCGCATCGAGGTCGTTGTAAGGGAAGGAGTGTGTCAATTCGCGCACCGCATCCGGGACCCCGGCGTTGCGCGTAGTGCTGCCGATGTACCAGTCCTGCCAGCCGTGGTAGCCACAACAGGCAATGCGCTGGCGGCCAGTGAGCGCACGCGCCGCACGCACTGCGCCGGAAGTCGCGTCGGAACCGTTTTTCCCGAAGCGCACCATCTCCGCGCACGGGATTAGCTGCGTGAGACGCTCGGCGAGTTCGACTTCAATCGGATGCGGCATCGAGTAGCTGTGTCCGCGCGCAAGTTGGCGTGCGACCGCTGAATTCACCGCGTCATGGCCATAGCCGAGAATATTCGGCAGCAGTCCCTGTATGTAGTCGATGTATTCGTTCCCATCTACGTCCCACACGCGGCAACCCTTGCCGTGCGCCAGGAATGCCGGAGCGACGCCCAGAACGTGCTGGTTCGCGCCTTTGCTGAAGGTTTGGGCGGAACCCGGAATCACTTTGCTAGAACGCTGCAACCACGCCTGTGATTGATCGATCGCCCGTTTCGGCGCCGGGCCACCGGTTGCTTCCGCGTACAGGCTCTTGTAGTACCCGCGATTGGAGATGATGGAAGAGTTCAAATGCTCCAGTTCGGGCTTGTCTTGGATCAGCCGGACTATGTCTTGCATCCCGAAACCAGGTCGGTCTTGAAAAGCACGGTATACGGCGCGCACAAAATCCAGATCTTCTTTTTCGTCGACCGTCCAGCGGTAGCGGAGGTGAGCAAGGCCTGATTCGTTCTCAACGTTGGCGGTACGAAACTTCTCCTGCCGCATATACGGCGTCACGTGTTCGCGCTCCGAAACCTTCCGCGCCTCCCGCCAAGACTGCTCGAGCGCAGCAAAAGAGAACACTTCAGTGTCAAGCCCATCAGGAAAGCTACGCACCATCGCGTTCGAGGCGTAGTCGACGTCGCCCCGCTTAAAGCGGCGGATGACCCGGTCGACGATCTCCGGATCGATCAGTGGGCAGTCTGCGGTAATGCGTACGACTCTGGTCGCCCCGGCTGACCGCGCCGTCTGGTAGAAACGGTCGAGCACATCCTCTTCGCTGCCGCGACAGCATGTGATCTCTCCATCACGACAAAGTTGCTCGATGGCGTCGTCGCAGGAGTTCGTCGATGTAGCGACAACAACCTGGTCGACTAGCGTGGCCCGTTTCACGCGGTTGATCACATGCCACAACATCGGCTTACCTTCGATGTCGGCGAGGCTCTTTCCAGGCAACCGGCTGGAACCCATGCGGGCCTGAATGATAGCGACGGTCCGCCCGGTTTCGGTGGACCTCTCCCAATTCAGTTGCTGAGCTTTTCCATCCTGCGACGAAGCCTTGGCGGCCTCGACGAGCTTCACAATTGCTTCCCCTTCTTCCAGATCGATGGCAGGGGTTCCGTCGTGCAGGGAATCGAGAAAATGCCGGATCTCAGCCACATAGGTATCGTTTGATTCAAACGAATAAGAAATTGCACGCCAGCGTTTTTCCCGGGCAGAAAACCATTGCACAGCGTGAGAGGAGTAGTCCCATAACGCCGTTCCGCCTTCTCCAACGACTTTGCACGTCCGAGTGTAGGTTCGTTGAACAAAGTCGAGGTGAAGTTCGGCACGGCGGCGATCGCCAAATCTCATGTGAATCCACGCCGAGTCTTCCACGTCGACATCCAGATTACTAATTCGTTCGGCGCGACAGGCGAGTTCGGTCGGATATCCAAGAATCCAGCAGATGTAATCCAGTTCATGAGAACCGTCGAGCAGAATGCCGCCGCCCATCTCGCGGATTGCGGTATAGCTGTTCCGGTAGTTCTGCCAGGGCCGCCAGTCAGGAAGGTATTGCCCAGCCTCTGCGCTTAGCCAGAGCACTTTCCCGATCTTTCCCGAATCGATCAGATTCTTGAGTATTTTCAATCCAGGATGGAATCGGAGGTTGTATCCAACCTGCACTTTGCGGTTGCGGTGGGCCGCCTCCTGGATCAACTCCTGGATTCCGTCGCTCTGGTGCGAGAGGGGTTTCTCGATAAAAACGTGCGCACCGGCGCGCACCGCTGCCAGCGCCTGTTCGACGTGGAAAACTGGTGGAGTGCAGATCAGCACCGCATCGGGTTTGTGCTTGGCGAGTGCTTCGGTAAATTCACTGTACGAATCGCCGTCGATTTCGGCACGGCATTCGCGTAACCGATCAGCATCGAGGTCGCAATACGCAATGTGCTCCACGCCGAGCCCGCGAAGATTGCCTGAGTGGCGTTTTCCGATCGAGCCGCAGCCTACAATAAGAACACGGTGCCGGGCGTAGTCCGGGTTCCTCGTCGTGACGTTACTTCGAATCTCGTTCTGAATTGTTCCCAATTCGAGCCTAACCTCTCGCGTAATTCGCCGTAACCTTGTGCACCGCGTGGATGACATCCTCCGCATCCTGATCTGTCATGCCGTGGAACATGGGCAAGCTGATGAGGGACTCGTATGCCGCTTCCGCGATGGGAAACTCTCCACCGCGGTAGCCGTAGTGGTCGCGGTAGTACGGATGCTGATGGACCGGAATGTAATGGACGTTCACCCCGAGATTTTCCGCTCGCAAAGCTCGAAAGATCTCACCGCGATCGACCGACAGCAATTCGCGTTTGAGCCGTATCGGATAGAGATGCCACGCGGGATTCAGCTCGTCGCGTACCTCGGGCGCAATCACGGCCGGAATCTCCCGGAAAGCTTTTGTGTAGCGGGCGGCGATTTCGCGCCGCCGCGCAAGGTTGGACTCCAAGCGATCCAACTGGTTCAAGCCAAGAGCGCACGCGACGTCGGTTAGTCGATAGTTGAAACCTAACAACACCATTTCGTAGAACCACTGCCCGCTCTGCTGCCGTTGCCGCGCCTCGCTGCTGATACCGTGATTGCGAAAGCGGCGCAGCGTTTCTGCCAGCTTCGCGTCTTGCGTCGTGACCATGCCGCCTTCACCGGTAGTCAAATGCTTCACCGGATGAAAGCTGAAGATGGTCATGTCGGCGAGGCTTCCAACTCGCTTGCCGCGGTACTCGGCTCCCAACGCGTGGCAAGCATCTTCGATGAAGATCAGCCGGTGTCGTTGTGCCTTTGCGCGCAACTCGTCGAGGTCTGAGGGCTGGCCCGCATAGTCGACCGCGATGACCGCCTTCGTTTGTTTCGTGATTTTCTCGGATACGCGTGCAGGATCGAGATTCAGCGTGTCCGCGCTCACGTCGGCGAACACTGGAGTCGCTCCCTGATACACGACGCAATTCGCGGTGGCACAAAAAGTGAGGGGTGTAGTTATTGCTTCGTCCCTCGGCCCAAGGCCCGCCGTGAAGGCTGCCCCGTGCAAGGCCGCTGTGCCGGAACTGAAGCTCACGGCGTGTTTGGCGCCTACCCATTCCGCAAATCTTTCCTCGAATTCGGCGACTTTCGGTCCGGTGGTCAGCCAGTCGGATCGCAGCACTTCCACCACCGCCTGGATATCCTGCTGGTCGAGGCTCTGCCGGCCGTAAGGAAGCAGCGTGTCGCGCACAGGCTTCCCGCCGTGGATTGCGAGGGTCTCCAACTTTGTGGGCGTGGCGCTCATAGCCTAGGCCGATGTTGTCACAGCTTCGTTGGCTTGAGATTCCGGCCCGACGAATTGTTCCAGCTCATGCCGAGTCAACCAGCGCTCGTTCGTATCGCTTGAATAGCGAAACCCTTCCGGTAGAGGCTTGGCGTGGACCCAGTTCTCCGATTTCCACCATGAATGTGCCGGCTGGATGACGAACATCTCGTCGGTTTCAAGGGTATTTCTGGATTCGTCCTCGGAAACGAGGACTTCGTGAAGCTTTTCCCCTGGACGGATCCCGATGTACTCCACCGCGCAGCCAGGGGCGATCGTTTCTGCCAGGTCGGCGAGACGCATGCTTGGAATCTTCGGAACAAAGATCTCTCCGCCGTGCATCTGCTCCAGGCAATGGATGACAAACTTCACGCCCTGCTCGAGCGTCAGCCAGAAGCGGGTCATGCGCGGATCGGTTATAGTAATGCGGCCGCGACGGCGCTGCTCCAGGAGAATGGGGATTACGCTGCCTCGGCTACCCACAACGTTCCCATAGCGCGCGCAACTGAACCGTGTGTTCTGGGCACCCGCGTAGGCATTCGCCTGCACGAACATCTTTTCGGCGCACAATTTCGTCGCGCCATACAGGTTGATTGGATTTACCGCCTTGTCGGTGCTGAGCGCCAGAATCCTCTTGACGCTCTGATCGATGGCGGCATCGATCACGTTGCGGCCACCCATGATGTTGGTCTGGATAGCCTCAAACGGGTTGTACTCGCAAGCCGGCACCTGCTTGAGCGCAGCCGCGTGAATCACGACCGTCACTCCGGCGAAGGCCCGCTTCAGGCGATCGACATCGCGCACGTCCCCGAGGAAATAACGCAAGCTGGGATGATCAAAACCGGCAGACTTCATTTCGTGCTGCTTCAATTCGTCCCGGCTCAAGATCGCCAACCGGTGCGGGTGATAGTCCCGCAGCATGATCTCCACGAATTTCTTGCCGAACGATCCCGTCCCGCCGGTGACCAGCACTGACTCTTGCGACCAGTTCAACATCCGTATCCTCGTTGACCTAATTCGCCCGGACTTCGTCCTCAACTTCAAAGACACGCCGCTACAGTGGGCCAGTTACAGCGGCAAGAGTGTCCGCGCTCCTGCGCCCGCTGTTATGCAGCAGACCGCCCTCAAAGTCCCACTGTCAGAGAGCAAGGTCGCTTCTAAATTTCGGAAGATCCGTGCGTCCGCTAGTATAACGGAGCTTCCGCGGAAGCGTTTCCACCAGGAAACGAATCGGTAAGCATAGATTTTTTGGCAGCAGGCTGCAGTTGTGATGCTAAAATCAGGGGCAAATTCCTCAGAACAGGACGCTTCACGTTATCGGTAGCCTTCGGGCCGCCAGAGTTTGTGTTCCTGTGCCATTGTGTGTGGTCTCGAAGGAGTAGGAATGGGATCCGGTCCCCTCGTTCCACAAAACAACGGGTTTCAGATACAACCGGCGGAACCGACCGATCTGATCAAACCGATGGGTTCCGGGCTGTACGCCGTCCTTCCTTCGCAAGAGTCCACGCTTCGTGAATATTTGCGGGTTCTGATCAAGCGGAAGTGGACGGTCCTGACTTGCCTGATCGGAATTTTCGTGGTGGTCGCTATCGCGAGCCTGCGCCAGACGCCGGTCTATGAAGCCGTTGGCCAGATCGCCGTCAATAAAGCCGATTCCAGCTTGATCACATTCAAAGACTCCGTGCCGGTGATGGATTACTACGATCCCACCGATCTCGACACGGAAGTTCGCATCCTGCAGAGCGACCTTCTGGCGTTGCAAGTAATCCGTCAACTTAATCTCGACAAGCGGACCAACCAGAAGCTGCCCAACTTGGTCGCAGATCCCATGCAGGCCGATTCGGCGCATATGACAACGGTGCTGGGAAACTTTAAGAGCAACCTCAAGGTGTCGCTCGTTCCTAACACGCGCATTATTGAGATTCACTATCGCAGCACCGACGCGTCGCTGGCTGCCAATGCGGTGAACACATTGGCGTCAACCTACGTTGAACAGAACTTCAAAACCAAGTTCGAGTCGACGATGCAGGCGTCTGATTGGCTCTCTAAGCAGCTCGTCGACCTGCAAATGAAGGTTGAGACTTCTCAGGAGAAGCTGGTTCGCTACCAGAAAGAGCATGAAATTCTGGGCATCGACGAAAAGCAGAACATCATTACGGCCAAGCTCGATGAATTGAATAAGGAGATGACCTCGGCGGAGTCAGACCGCATGCAGAAGGAGGCGGTCTACCGGCTGACGCAGTCGGGCGATGCCAACGCGGTGGCTTCCGCGGTGACCGCCGACGTCACGCCCGGTTCCAACGGAACCCTGCTCGATCGATTGCACGGACAAGAAGCCGACCTGAAAATCCAGATCGCTGAATTGAGCACTCAACTCGGTCCCTCGTACCCGAAGGTTGCTCAACTCAATAATCAGCTCAAAGAGATCGACAAGCAGATCCAGATCGAAACTCAGAAGGCCGTTGAGAGGTTGAGAGGCCAGTATCTGGCGGCCCAGCAACGCGAAGACATGCTGCGGGAGGCGCTCGAGAAGCAAAAACAGGAAGCTAACAAGCTCAACGAGAGCGCCATCGAATACAGCCTGCTGAAGCGCGATGTGGAAACGAATCGTACGCTCTACGAGGGATTGCTGCAGAAAATGAAGGAAGCCGGCGTCACCGCCGGATTGCGTTCCAATAACTTCCGCATTGTGAATGCCGCGCGCGTTCCTAACGGTCCGGTCGAGCCGAACATCCCGCGCAATCTGGCTTTCGCCTTGGTGCTCGGCCTTACCTCTGGCGTGGGGCTCGCCTTCCTGCTCGAGAACATGGACAACACAGTCCGAACAACCGAGCAGGCCCAGATCATCTCCGCCCTGCCAGCCCTTGGCATGATCCCGCTCGGATCGAAATCGAGCAATAACGGACCAGGACAGAAGCGTCCGGAACTTGCATCGTCGCGCGAGGCCGTAGAGCTCGTCACACAAGTGCGGCCGCAGTCACAAATGGCCGAGTCTTACCGAGCGTTGCGCACTTCGCTGCTACTCTCGAACCTCGGCGCGCCTCCCAAAGTCATCATGGTGACCAGTGCCAGGCCGCAGGAGGGTAAGACTACCACCAGCATCAATTCTGCGATTGTGCTTGCTCAAAAAGGAGTGCGGGTTCTGCTCATCGATGCCGACCTGCGGCGGCCGAGTGTCCACAAGACCCTGGGTATGGGACCGCGCAGCGGTCTGAGCAATGTTCTGACGGGTAGCACGACCCTGGAACAGGCGATCACGCCTTCCCCCATTCTGCCAAACCTTTTCGTGTTGTCTGCGGGCACGCCGCCCCCGAATCCCGCCGAACTGCTGGCATCCTCGAATATGAAAGATGTTCTTGCCGAGTTGCGAGGCCAGTACGACCACATTGTGCTCGACACGCCGCCGACGTTATCCGTCACCGACGCCGTCGTGCTGTCTCCGCGTGTGGACGCGATTATTCTGGTGATTCGCTCAGGTCAGACGACGAAGCAAGCCCTGCGCAGAGCTCGCGACATCCTGATGCAAGTGAATGCGCACGTGACCGGCGTGCTACTGAATGCAGTCGACCTGAGTTCGCCGGACTATTACTACTATTACGAGTACCAGGGTAAATACAGTCAGTACTATCACGACGAATCGTCGGAGCCGGACGACGACAAATCCGAACGATCGAAAGTGGCATCTGGAAATGCTTAGTCAGCACGCTCGGACGTTCCGATTAGCGGACTGACGAACTCTATCGATGGTCATTGCGCTCGAAGGCCGGACGCGTCCTCTATTCCTCGCGGGATCGTTGCTACTGGTTGTTGTCTATATCGCTCTCGCTTCCAAAGAGTTCGCCGCCAGCTATTTTGCAGCGCGCCCCACACTCGCGCATTTGCAGCGCGCAGTCTGGCTTTCGCCCTCAAATGCAGATTATCGCCACCGGTTGGGACGCTACTTCGCGTTCGTGGCTGCCAATCCGCAACTGGCCGTCGAAAATTATCTGATCGCGGTTCAGTTAAATCCTCATGAAGCCCGCTTCTGGTTCGACCTTGCTTCCGCTCAACAGGTCGTCAACAATCCCGATGGCCAGCGTGTGGCGATCGAACGGGCGGTCCAAGCAGAACCGACGGCTCCTGATGTCGCATGGGAGGCCGCAAATTTCTTTCTCGTCACCGGCGACAACGATCGTGCCTTCCACGAATTCCGCGCTGTCGTCGAAAACGAGCCGAATCTGAGCGACGCGGCGTACCAGGCTGCCTGGCGGGCTTCGCCTGATGTCGAGGCACTCCTCCGCGAAGTCGTGCCTCCCCGTACCAGTTCTCTACTCTCTTTTCTCAATTTTGTGACGACCAAGAAAGACGCAGACGGGGCAATCAAGGTTTGGGACCGGATCATGGAGCGGCACGAATCGTTTGAGCCGCGCTTCCTTTTCGATTATGTCCGGTTTCTGGTGCTCAATCACCGCACTGAAGCAGCGAGCGCTGCGTGGGAAGAGGCGTCGGGTCCACTAAACCTTTCCTCGTATCTGCCGAACTCAGACAACCTCATCGTCAATGGCGATTTCAGTTTCGACATTCTCAATGGCGGCTTCGACTGGGTCTACATAAATCGCAACGGCGTTCATTTACAACTCGACCCGAGTGACTACCACCAGGGGAATCGTTCGCTTTCCATCACGTTTGAGGGGCCGGGCATCGCGGACGCTGGAATTGGACAGATGATCGCCGTCCACGGCCTGACCACCTACGAGTTCACGGCATACTACAAGTCGGCTGAGTTTCAAGGTGCGGGCGGACCACAGTTAGTGTTGCGCGATGCCTATACCGGGGCGTTGTTGTTTGCGAGCGATCCGCTGACCGATGCCGACTTCTGGAAGCCTGTTCACGCAACGTTTTCAACTCCACCGACCACGGACCTGCTCTCGTTGAACGTCGAACGGTTTCCGTCGGGCAGCCCGATCCGCGGCAAACTCTGGCTCGATAACTTTTCGCTGTCCCCTACGGGCGGCGATTCGAAGGATGAATCGAAGGATCACCTGTGAGTTCTGCATTAGCCGTCAAGCCTGAGCCCGGTCCGTCACCGAACGTCGCTCGCATCCACATTTCGAGCACGGGACTGTTCACGGCTGCATTTGTAATCCTGCTGCTTGCGCCACTCGCCTTCGGCGCGGTCGAACCTTGGGCAGTTTTCGCTTTGGAAGCGAGCTCAGCCGTACTTTTCGCAGCGTGGCTGCTACGGCAGTACCGTGGCGCCGAATTGAGACTGGCCGCAAATCCGGTCTACCTGCCGATGCTCACCTTCCTGGCGTTGGTTCTCCTTCAGTGTTTAACCGGCATCACAGCCTATCGAACCGCCACGTACTCACTGCTTCTGCTGTATCTCAGCTATGGCGCGATGGCGTTGGTTGCTACTCAGAGCTTGCGCCGCTCCTCCCAGGTTCGCTCACTGGCTCCCGTCCTCTGTATCTACGGTGGCGTGCTAGCGTTTTTTGCGCTGCTTCAGGGCATCGCACCGAACGGCAAGTTGTATTGGATCTGGTCTACGCAAGGCGGGGCCATTTATGGACCCTACGTCAATCACAACCATTACGCCGGATTGATGGAGATGCTCACGCCTTTCCCGATCGTTCTAGCAGCCAGCCGCTTGACGCACGGGAATCGGAAGATCGCGGCTGCGGTGATCGGGGCGCTGATGGCGGGCACGATTTTTCTCTCCGAATCTCGCGGCGGCATGATCGCATTCGGCGTGCAGATGGCAGCGCTGCTGGTTCTGCTTCGGCCCAAGCAGCAGAATTGGCGACAGCCCGCCGTGTTCGCAATCTTTCTTGTCGTCATGATTGGTTTGTTGGTGTGGGTGGGTGGTAACGAACTGACCCGCCGCCTGGAAAGCATTCATTCTGAGGCACAGCAGGAAATTAGTGGAGGCGTGCGCCTCACCATCATTCGCGATAGCTTCCGCATGTGGCTGGTCCATCCGCTGTTCGGATGGGGGCTCGGCACCTTTTCGACCGTGTATCCGCAGTTCCGCAGCTTCTACACGACGTTTTTCGTGAACCAGGCGCACAACGATTACATGCAGCTTCTGGTCGAAACCGGTGTCACCGGAGTTGCAATTGGAATATGGCTCCTCGTGGCAACCTTCCGAACCGGACTCTCGAAGCTTGCAAATTGGACGGAGAACGCAAACGGAACATTAACCGCAGCCGCTCTCTTAGGAGTGATCGGGATTCTGGTGCACAGCTTTCTGGACTTCAACCTTCAAATTCCTGCAAATGCCGCCATGTTTTACGTCTTGTGCGCCATCGCCGCGGCCGGTTCAGTGGAAGAATCTCATCGTCAGCGCCGCCGATCGCAGCGGCATTCTCTGATATTGGAGCCGACGCAGGAAACGCCTGCTTCCTAGACCGCAAAACGCGCCTGCATCGATCTAGTTTTTCGGTATCAGTTGATGCGTGGGCACTCCGACGAGTTTCTGCACGAGGTGCACTGCGCTGACTGCGTCTTTCGCGAAGCCATCGCAGCGGAGCTCCTCCGCCCACTGCCGGGTGACCGGCGCTCCCCCAATGATGACCTTAATCTGCGGACGAAGCCCTGCTCGTCAAAGAATTCGACGACTCTTTTTGCCCCTTCATGGTCGTGGTCAACAAGGCTGATACCCGACGACGTTCGCGTCCAAATCGCGTGCCACCGTGGCAAACCTCTCCGCCGAAACATCGACCCCCAAGTCGAGCACGCGGAATCCATTGGCGCCAAGCAAGGTTCCCACCAAAGTCTTACCAATCTCGTGGATGTCTCCTTTCGCAGTGCCCAACACCACAGTTCCAGCCGATGGCCGGCTCTCGCCCTGCCGTTTCAGTTCCGGTTCCAGGACCTCCATGGCGGCCTTCATCGCCTCAGCGGACGCTACCATATCGGGAAGGAACATCCGGCGCTGTGCGAACTGATCACCCACGTAGCTCATACCCGGAACATATCCGTCGTGGATGGCCACCAGCGGCTGGACACCACCCCGGATTCCCGTCTGGGCTAGAGTCCGCGCCGTTTCCGGCGCGCCGTCGATCACGCTCTGGCGCATTGCCCGAAGAATCTCTGGTTCCGGCATTGCCCACCTCGCCCGTCATTCTCGCTTTTGCTTGAACAACATGCTGTGATGTCAGTCACTTCCCGATTATGAATACTCCCCCAATACGGCCTGATTCTTACCGTGATTCCGGGCTGGATTCGGGCTTTTATGCTGCTGTGTTCCGTGATATAACGCCTCTAAGCTGCTCATCAGGCTCTGGGTTAGGAACTTGCACAACGCTGCTGGACGAGGCTTTGAGCCAGGGCAGAGGAGGGTTCGTGTCTGACGCACGTACCGGGAAAAGATTTCCGCTCGAATTGCCGATTAAGATTCATAAGGCCGACACCGCCGGCGAAGCCAGCGGCGTCACCGGCAATCTGAGCGCTGCTGGTGTCTACATCCGAGCGGACGCTTCTCTGGAAGTCGGCTCGCCCGTGGAATTCGAAATTACACTGCCGCCTGATGTCACTGGCGGCAAAGAAGATGTCGTAATCCAGTGCCGCGGCCGCGTCGTGCGGACCGATGAACCGGCTGCCGGCACTACCCCTGGCGACAACCGGGGCGTCGCGTGTGTAATTGATTCGTACGAGTTCGTTCGCAACACCTAACTTGGAGCGCTATCCATGTTGAAGCTCATTCTGGCCGACAATCAGGCGATTTTCCGGGCCGGCATCGCCAAAGTACTGGCCGTAGAAGACGAAATGCGCATCGTCGCTCAGGCGCAAACCACTGAGCAGATGTTTATGGCGCTCGACAAGTTCAGGGCCGCCGTCCTAGTGATTGCGGGCGGCTTTCATTCCGATTTCAATGCCATTCTATCGGCTGCTAATCGCAACAAGACACGGGTGGTCGTTCTGGCTGACACGGGCGAGAGCGCGCAGCGCTACATGGCAGGCGGAGCGCACGGGGTCGTTTATCGTAACGTAACGAGTTCGGCCCTGGTTGATTGCGTCCGCAAGGTCGCGCGAGGCGAAACGTGGGTGCAGGATATGGCCGTGCCCAGCGAACTGACCGAAAACGATATGGTCGGGTTGCGCGTCCGTGACCGGCTGACTGCCAAAGAACTCCGCATCGTGGCGCTCATCGTTCAGGGATACAAGAACAAGGAAATCGCCACCCAACTGGGTACGACTGAGCAGGTAATCAAGAACTACCTGCGCAACGTCTATGACAAGATCGGCGTATCGGACCGGCTGGAATTGGCTCTCTTCACCATCCACCATCGCATCTTGAACGAAGCTGCCGCTGCCACAGCTGCCGCTGCAGTTCCACAACCTCCACAAGGCGCGGGGATTACAAACTAAGAGCCATCAAGTTCGAAATTCAAAAAGGCCGCGATCGCGGCCTTTTTCTTTGTTACGAATCTGATTGCACCGAGAATTTCGGGCCCTAAGCTCTCATGGGCTGCAGCTGCTCGCCGGCGCCGCGTGCAGTACGATGGAAACCGAAGCGCCTTTGCAGAAGCCTTGCGGATTACACTTTGGATCGAGTGCCGCCTCACCCGGCTTGGATAACAGGAAGCTGTTGTTCACTCCGTATACGCAAAATGGCTGTCCATTGGCTAGCGTTATGCTGAAGTTCTGGCCGGTAACAGAAGTCAGTTGTGCGGCAATCGAGACGCAGCTTTGCGTCAAATTCGATTTCGCACACTGTACGAGCGGCAGGCCATTCCCGCCACGAAATAGCAGGTCACACGCACTACCTCCGCTCAGTCCGCAGCCGGGTCCGGTGGTAATTTGCGGGAAGCCGCTGTCTTGTGTACTGACGGAGCTTCCTTTCACGATCAGGATCACGTTGCTGAATGTGATCGGTTCCTGGGTGACGCCGGTCGTATCGAGAACCACCTTATAGCTGGAAACTACAGACCCATTCTCGATGGAAGAACCAAGATAAGTCAGCGTGCCGATCTTGATCGAGTGCGTTTGCGCACCCACGCGAGATGCGGACCATGCAGTTACCAACAGCAGACAACTCCATCGCACAATATTTACAGCACGCATAGGCATTCCGACAGCTCTTCCTACTTCAGAACTTTCGCTTTCCGAACAATTTTTCGGTTTTTCTGCACCGCACTATACCAGCAGTAAGTGGAAAAGTGGATGGCACGTTTGAGGGATTGCTATCGCGCCATTCGCCCTCTTGCCCGGCGCGTAATCTCGATGGGGGCGGTGTCATCGTCCTCGAACACTGATTGTCGTTCATCCGACAAAGGGTGCTCGATCTTCTCCAGCAGCCGGACACAGCGATTCCAGCGCAAGACCGCGTCATCGTTATTGGGCGGATGAATCTTCTCTGCTTCCTCGAAGCATCGCATCGCTTCATGAAACGAACCCACTAAGATCTGGGCCGTCTGTCCTGTTCGCATCTGCGCTTTCGCTCTCCGCTCCAGGAGCAACCCCCGGTAGTAGGTCCGTTCGTAGGGATCGGTCAAGGAGTCGAAAACCTTCTCTGCCTCGGCGAAGCGATCGGTGGGACGCCCCTCAAACTGATCCGTCAAAGTCAACCCAAGCAGTCGAAGCGCGAGTTGATTTTCCGGGTCGGCTGCCAGGATGTCGTGGCAGATCGATTCTGCCTCCTCCGGCTCGTGAAGGTATCGATACAAGTCGACCTTCGAGAATGCCTCTGGAATGCCGTCTTTTGAAATGGTCTTGAGCGCGATTTCCATGTCGACCTCCGGAAGGGGAAGTTCCTCAAATCACCGGGCCGCGGTTACTGAGGCGACTTCAGTCGGTCCTAGATTTTCCATAGCAAGTGAGCGGCAAGGACGGTCCCGAGCAACGCCCCGCCATAGCAGAACGTAAAAATCACTTCGTTCAGATGCTTGACCTGCAACCCGTCGTAAAGCGTGAAGCGAAAACGATGAGCCCAGTGAAATAGCGGCAATGCGCAAAACACAAACAGGTAGAGCTTTGCGATTGGAGACCTGGCCAGCGACAACAAATATTCATAGCTCGGCTGCGGCAGCCAACCCAGCGGGAAGGCCAGCCCGAACAGAAAGAGGTGGATGGGAATCAGCACCGCTGCTACCACTCCCCCAGCGCTGAACAACAGCCAGAAACCAGCTTCATTGGACGGTTTGTGAGCCGCGTATTCCATCACGGTGTCCTCAGGAGCAACCAGCCTACGAAAACCGACACGACCACCCAAAGCGCGTAATTCGGAGCCGCTACCAAGAATTCCGGCACACGCTTGCCGCCCATCCGGACCGGCATCGCTCGAGGTGCCAGGTTGAACCACGTAATGGTGTGGAACAGCACAAAACAAAATGCGATCGCGTTGAGCGCTATCATCAATGGAGATTGCAACCGTAGCGTGAAGCGCGCATAGGCTTCAGCCCCGTGCAACAGAGCGCGCAATTGAAAGAGCGTCAGCACGACGAACCATGCAACAGCAATGCTGCTCAATTCCCTGAGAATAAATTTCAGGTAATGCCACTCGCCCAGCCACCACCAGGTCGAAACCCGTTTGCGAAACCATCGCGGATGAAATTCGGCTGGCGCCGCTTGCGTGCTCATGCCGCCTCCTTTCGCCGGTCCTCCCGATGATCTTCATGTCCCCGCGGGAGCACGAACGACTTCACCCAGTCGAGCGCGGCCTTCAACTTGTACTGCTGAATCGCGCCGGCCGGATCGACATGCTTCGGGCAGACCCGCGTACACTCTCCCACAAACGTGCACCCCCAAATTCCGTCATGGTGAGCGAGGGTACCCAGTCTTTCCTCCGATCCCTGGTCGCGATTGTCGAGGTTGTATCTTTGTGCGAGCGCCAGAGCCGCCGGGCCAACGAAATCCTGATCCAGCCCAACCACCGGACACGCGGCGTAACAGAGCGTACAGTTGATGCACATACTGAATTGCTTGTAGAGATCAAGCTGTTCGGGCGTCTGTAGATATTCTCCGGCAGCGAGCGGAATCTCATCGTGACGAATGAGCCACGGCTTCACCTTCTGCAGCTTCACGAGAAAGTCGCTAAGCGCCGTTACCAGATCGCGCACTACGGGGAAATATCGCAGCGGCTCAACTCGCACTTTGGCGTCGCGCCCATAAGCTGAGAGGAAGGTTGCGCAGGTGAGTTTCGGCTCGCCATTGACCATCATCCCGCAGCTGCCGCAAATTCCCATGCGACACGACCAGCGGTAGGTCAACGTGCCATCAACCTTGTCCTTTATGTAGTTCAGCGCATCCAGCACCACCCATTCCTTGCGAAACGGAACTTCGAAGCTCTGGAAGCGCGGGATCTGATCCCGGTCCGGTTCGTAACGCGCAATTTCGAGAACGATTTTATCCGCCATCAGCTCACCCGTTTCAGTTGTTCCGGCGCCGCGGCTGCCTGCGAGGCCTCTCCATAGACGCGCTCTCCCGGAGGCCAGCGCGTGATCTTGACCGGCAAGTACTCGACCTGCAGCGAATTGTCCGCGGCCCGCCGCACGAGAGAATGTGACAGGAAGTTTCGGTCATCGCGTGCCACGAAGTCTGTTCGCTGGTGCGCGCCTCGCGACTCGGTTCGATGCAGAGCGCTCTCCACGATCGATTCCGCAACGTCGAGCATGAAACCGAGTTCCAGCGCCGAGACCAGTTCCGTGTTGAAGGTGTGGCCGCGGTCATCAAGGCTGATGTTTTGGAATCGTTCCTGCAATTCGTGCAGTTTCTCCCCTGCCTGCTTGAGCGATGATTCCTGCCGATAGATTCCGGCTCCGCTTTCTATCGCCGTCTGCATTTCCTCGCGCAGAGTCGCGATGCGTTCGCTGCCGCCGCTCTTGTTCAGATATCCCCGTTCCAATCTGAGTTGCTCATCTGCGGCCTGCGCCAGCACATTGCCTTTGGGCTGAGCTTGTCCGGCCGCAAATTCAGCCGCGGCGCGTCCAGCACGTGCACCAAAAACCAGGCACTCCGGCAAGGAGTTGGAGCCGAGCCGGTTTGCGCCATTAATGCTGACGCATGCAACTTCACCGGCGGCATACAATCCGGCCAGCGGAGTGGCTCCGTGAATGTCGGTGCTAACGCCTCCCATCATGTAGTGCACAACCGGGCGCACAGGGATCAATTCCCGCACCGGATCCAGATTCTGATACTTCATGCATAGCTCGCGCACAAATGGGAGCTTGGCGTTAATCAACTTCTCTCCCATATGCCGCAGATCCAGGTGAACAACCGGACCGTATTCGGTCTGAATAGTGCGGCCCTTCTGATCCTCTTTTACAAATGCCTGCGATAGGCGGTCGCGTGGCCCGAGTTCCATCGAGCGCAACACCGGCTTCGGTTGCGGTTTGCCCAGGTTGTAGTCTTGCAGGTATCGATAGCCATCTTTGTTGATGAGGTATCCGCCCTCCGCACGCGCCGCCTCGGTGATCAGAATTCCGGTGAAAGGCAATCCAGTCGGGTGATACTGCACAAA
>Ga0126369_10000033_pt1 | contig 73591 bp, 55 predicted proteins | sample PanSoiMetaPlot_1_FD_109646 | JGI IMG/M metagenome (GOLD analysis project Ga0126369, IMG submission 109646) | Tropical forest soil microbial communities from Panama - MetaG Plot_1 | ecosystem: Environmental > Terrestrial > Soil > Tropical forest > Bulk soil | place: Panama | collected 2016-02-17
CGGATCCAGTAATCTACGTTGCGCCATCGAATCCGCCTCCGCCCAAACGTGAGGAGCCAAATCACAAACGCAGTCGCATCCCAAACGATGATGAGCGGCATCTTCTTCCAGAGTCCGTGCTGCTGCATCCCCCACACCCCGACGAGCCAGGTAATCAGCAGCCGAAACAACAGATACGCGCCAATGTAGGCGACGCCAATTCCGTCAGAAGGATGCCCAAGAAGCACCGCCAAACTCCAGGGCAGCCCTTGGGTAAATGCAAGTCCGATGTGCCCCCACGGGCGCATGTGCCGCATCACCGTGAGCCAGCGCAGTCGCTTGATGAACAGGTCCTTGAATGAGTCATAATCGGGAACGGTTTTCACGGCATACGGCAGCAACTCGACTTCATATCCCTGTTGCGCGATGTATCGCCCAACCAGCAGGTCGTCGGCCGGGCGATTCTCAATGGCCTCATACCCGCCAAACGCCTGCAGGCAAGACCGCGTCGTCACCAGGGTCTGGCCAAAAGCGAACTTTATTCCGTCCAGTTGACGGGCCACAAAAATTCCAGGAAAAAAATCGCAAATCATCCCGATGGATTGCAGCCGTTGCGTGAAAGTCTTGTCTTCTGCGGAAACGTAAAGGCACGTCACGCCACGGACTTTCTCGCTTCGCAGCGGCGCCACCACGGTGCGCAAATAGTTCGGCTCCACACGAACGTCACTGTCGTTGATTACCAGAACTTCGTGACGCGCCTCATTCACCATGCGCACAAGCTTGGCTACCTTGTCGTTGATGGCCGTGCGCCCCGATCCGAAGAGAATTCGAATCTGCCGGCCGGGAAAATCGCGTTTCAGTTTCTCAAGCACCGGAACCGAAGGGTCGCGCTCATCGCCCACGCAAAAAATCAGCTCATATTCCGGATAGTCCTGTGTGCAATAGCTCGCCAGGTTTTCGTAAGCCTCTGGATCCAGCCCGCGCAAGGGCTTCAGGTTGCTCACGGGTGGCGTGAAACCGGAATCGGGACGCAAACGCTTCTCCGCGCGCCAGAAGAACCGCCAGGTGCTGAATAGGACGAGCAAATAGTAAATATAGGGTGAGGCTGCGAGGATGAGAAAAAGATAACCGGCGGCCTGCGAAATCATTGCACCCCTTGCGCGGATATACCCCGGCGCTGAGCCCATTTGTTCAAATGTTTCATGGCGAAGCAAAAGAATAACAAAAACCGAACGATTTCGCCCTTCAGCGCTTTAGGTACGAGCCTGACATCGAGTAAGATGGAACGGGCTCCAGTCTCCAGAACAAAAATCATCCCGCGCGGGGGCAAACCTCAAATCGCATGAAAGACTCTCCAGGCCTGCACCTGAAAACCTATGTCTTCCTACTCTTGATTGTGTTGTTCGCCCCGCTCGGCAATGTGCTGCTCGGCAAAGGAATGAAAACGATCGGCTCCGCGCGCAATTGGGCACCGCAGGAGCTATTGCACATTCTGCTCCGGATTCTTACTTCCGGCTACATCTGGCTCGGAATCGCCTGCCTGCTTGCCTTTTTTGTCGCCTATATGCTCCTGCTGACTTGGGCGGATTACAGTTACGTTCAGCCCGCCTCCTCCTTTTCCTATCTCGTGGTCGCCGTTCTCGGGCTCCTGCTCCTCGGTGAGAAGGTGAGTCTCCTTCGTTGGACAGGCATCGCCATAATTTGCGTGGGGGTCTTCATCGTTGGTCACACCCATCCACGAACCACGGAGAAGACCTGACGCGTGCTGGAATTCATTTTTCTATTCTTAATTGTAACGGCAGGAACGGGGGGAGAGCTGTGCGTCTCTCATGCTATGAAGACTTTGGGTGAAGTTCACGATTTCCGCCCCTCTGCCCTGCTGCAATTCGTGTGGCGCGCCGCGCGTGTCGGATGGATGTGGATTGGCGTCGCCTTCATGGCCTTGGCGTTCGTTTCACTGCTCGCGATGCTTTCTATGGAGAACGTGAGCTTCGTAGTCCCGGTGACCGCGTTGAGTTACGCCGCTGGTGCCATCGGCGCCACGTTATTCCTGCGCGAGAAAATCAGCAAGCAGCGATGGCTCGGCGTTCTGGTGGTTTGCATTGGCGTCACGCTCGTCTGGCTAAGCCGCCGTTAGCTTTCCTTCGAGCACTCCACGGCCTTACGGCTTCTGTGGCTCCGTCTGCGTTGCCGTGCCGATCTTGATCGTCGAGCTGAACCGCTTGTAGTTCGAATAGTGAACGGCGATCCGTACACGCACATCCTCGCCGGATTTAAAATGCAGCACATCGTCCGCGCGCGTATAAGTCGGAAACCAATAGTGACCCTCGATATTCTCTCGGTAGTTTTCGAAATGCGGAAACGCCTGGTCTTCTTTCTTCTTCAACAGGCCTGTTGAAGTGCCCGAGGTCTTCACAATCTGCAAATCCTTGTCGTCCACCCAAACGCGGCCGCGAAAATAGCGCTGCCCCTTCTCCAGTTTCTTCGGCTCCAGGTCAAAAACGTAAGTGTCCAGCTCATCCACGCGCTCGCGGCCGACATACTTCACGTCGTACTTGGGCAATTCCAGCGACGTCATGACGAAGGGCCACACCTTTTCGATGTCGTCGAAATCCTGTTGCGTCATAATCAAGCGCGTAATCGTGGTCACCGGAGCGAAGGTAACCTTGTCGAAGCGTTTGCCATCTGGCGAGAACAGAATGTCGCGCACTTCTCGAAATTCTCCGTCCACTTGGCCGTCAGGGTCGATGGTTTGAAATGTGACGTCCTGCGTATACGTAAAGTTGTCGCGTTCTTTCCGGAACTCTTCTTCCCGCTGCGTGAATTTCTGGATGATTTGGTCCACGGGGATGGCGGGCGGCTCGTTGGTGATATGAGAACTTTTCTCGCGCGGCCCTGCCGACGATTGAAGCGTTGGCGATGACGCGGTTACCGTTCCTGGAGGCGGTGGGGTCATGGGCCCGCGCTGCTGCGCCGCAACCGGAATCGCCGACAAGGCAATTCCGACAATTGGCCCGATCCAGCCCCAAGCGCTCTTTCGTCGACTGGCGAACATTTCCGCTGGGCGTCCAAACATTTTCGTCTTCTCCTAAAACGCTTCTCCCATTGTACTGCAAGGTTCGATGCGAACTCTGCCCCGCGCGTGGCCAAGGTTTCGTAAGCACATTCCACTTGGCAATACTTCGTGCGCGATTTTCGCTACTGGCATTACAATCAGTTCCCTGAAATCAGGCTGTCCCTACTCGGAGGAAAATTGAACGCAAACGCGAGCGATCATGGGCCATCCTCTTCTTGACCTGGCGACCAAGACCGCCGTCGTGATTGGCGGCACCAGCGGCATTGGACTGGCCCTGGCCCGCGGCCTGGCCCAAGCCGGGGCAAATGTCGTTCCCACGGGACGGCGCGAAGAATTGGTGAAAAAAGTCGCCGCGGAAATTGTGGCTCTGGGCCACCGGTCCCTCGCGCAACCCTGCGACGTCACCGACAACGCCAGCATTGAGCACTTGCTCGAATCCGCCTGCAAAGAGTTCGGCAGTGTCCAAATCCTTGTGAACTGCGCCGGCCGCACAAAAAAACTGCCCACCCTCGATTTTCCCGAATCCGAGTGGAACGCCATCCTCGAAACAAATTTAACTGGAACTCTTCGCGCGTGCCGCGTCTTCGGAAGTTACATGGTCGAGCAGCGCTACGGCCGCATCGTCAACATCGCTTCCATCTCTTCGCTGGTCAGTCTCTATCAGGTCGCTGCGTACAGCGCCAGCAAGGCCGCCGTCGCTTCTCTCACGAAGAGCCTCGCCATCGAATGGGCTCCGTCCGGCGTTTGTGTGAATGCTCTCGTTCCCGGCGTCTTTCGAACAGACCTGAATGCCGGACTCCTCGACGGCACCGAGCGCGGCAAGGAATTTTTAGTCCGAACTCCCATGCGCCGTTTCGGTAAGGTTGAAGAACTCGTCGGCGCAGCCGTCTTTCTTGCCTCCGATGCTGCCAGCTACGTTACCGGCCATCTATTGGTGGTGGACGGCGGCATGCTCTGCAGCGGCGTCAATCAATAGTGTTCTATTGGCTGTTTCTGGCGACCTCTTTTGCCGACGCGATCTTTTCCCGCGCTTGATTCACGGCCGCCGCAAACTTCCTGGCATTCTCGACAATAATTTCAGGTTTATTGGCCTTCAACGCCTCTGCCTGCACCAATTCTCCGCCAGCTCCCAGTGCCGCCGCCCCCGCTTCTATGAACTCCCCTGCCGTGTTGAGATTGACGCCGCCCGTCGGCACAAACGGAACTTGGGGAAATGGTCCTTTCAACGCCTTGATGTATCTCGCCCCTCCGACTTGCCCGCAAGGAAATACCTTCACAAAATCCGCCCCCGCTTCCCAAGCCGCCATGATCTCCGTAGGAGTCAGCGCTCCGGCCATCACCAATTGCCCTTCTTTTTTCGCAAGCTCAACCATGGGCAGGTTCAGCCCCGGACTCACCAGGAACTGCGCGCCCGCATCCAGGCATCGTCGCGCTGCCTCCGCATTGAGAACGGTCCCGGCGCCCACAAGAACATTCGAAGAACCGTTCTTCCTCAGATCGCGAATCACCTCCAAGGCTCCCGGCACGGTCATGGTAATCTCGACGATCGGAATCCCTCCTTCACAAACGGCGTCCGCGGCCATTCGCGCTTCCCGCGGAGACGCTGCCCGCACCACGGGCACAACTCCAATTTCAACGATCCGCGCTCGAACTCTTTCCTTATCCATTTGCCTCGACCTCAAACGCAATTCTTCGCTCTACCGCGCAATCCGTGCTCCCACGCCTTTCATCACCTGCATCACTTCCTGGAACGTCACCATCGAAGTGTCGCCCGGAGTGGTCATCGCCAGGGCCCCATGCGCAGCTCCGCATTCCACACACCATTGCGGCTCCTGCCCCGCCAAAAATCCGTAGATCAAGCCGGAAGCAAACGAGTCCCCGCCCCCAACGCGATCAAAAACCTCCAGATTCTCCCGGTTCTTCGCCTGATAAAACTTTCCATCGCAATAGCAAATCGCGCTCCAATCATTCAGCGTTGCGGTCTTTGCCTTTCGCAGCGTTGTGGCCACCACCTTGAAGGGATAATCCTTTACCACCTTAGCGATCATCTGCTGGAATCCCTCGACCTCAAACGCCGAAAGATGCTCGTCCATCCCCGGCACCTGGTAGCCGAGCGCCGCCGAAAAATCCTCCTCATTCCCCAACATCACATCCACGTAAGGCGCAATCTTGCCGCTCACTTCCTGCGCTTGCTTCTTGCCGCCCAGCGATTTCCAAAGAGACGCCCGATAATTCAGGTCGTACGAAACAATCGTCCCGTACTTCCGCGCCGCTTGCATGGCTTCCACAGCCACTTCCGGCGTGGTTCCAGAAAGCGCGCAGAAAATCCCGCCGGTGTGGAACCATCGCGCGCCGAGCTTCCCAAAAATCTCGTTCCAGTCAATATCACCCAGCTTCAAATTCGATACCGCCGTGTGCCCGCGGTCATAACTTCCCAGCGCCGCACGCACGCCAAATCCGCGCTCCGTAAAATTCAGTCCGTTGCGTGCCGCCCGCCCCACGCCATCATGTTCCACCCATCGAATCAGCGACTGGTCCACTCCGCCCTGATAAATCAAGTCTTGCAGCAGGCGCCCCACAGGATCATTTGCAAACGCCGTCACCACTGCCGTTTCCAAACCAAAGCAGCGCTGCAATCCGCGCGCCACGTTGTACTCGCCACCGCCCTCGCACACTTCAAAGCTTCGCGCCGTCGCGATCCGCCGTTCGCCGGGATCGAACCGCACCATGACCTCGCCCAGGCTCACCAAATCCCAGCGGCATTCTTTCTTCGGTTTGACGGTCAGCGCCATTCCCTCTCCTCGACTCGCTCTTTCTGCCCTCTTCTATTGCTCCCTGCCGCTTGCCTGCTCTGTGCCCCGTGTCTCGGCGGCTCTCTTTCTGTCTTTAATCGATCCTTGCCGGTTCCAACCTCGGTGCCAGAACATGAATTACCCCTAGTGCCACCAAATAGGTCGAACCTGCCAGCGCAAACGGAATCTCGTAACTCCCTGTCCACTGCAGTACATGCCCCACTACCGTCGCGATGAACAGTCCGCCAAGCGCGCCAACCATCCCGCCCATTCCCACCACCGAGCCTACAGCCCGCGCGGGAAACATGTCTGAGGCGATGGTGTACAGGTTTGCCGAGAATCCCTGGTGGCACGCGGCCGCCAGCCCAATCAGCGCCACCGCAGACCATGTGCTCTCTACACGGTACGCGAAAACCACCGGAATCACACCCAACGCGCAAAGCAGCATCGCCATCTTCCGCGCAGCGTTAACGCTTCGCCCGCGCTTAATCAAAAAAGAGGAGGTCCAACCGCCAACCACGCTTCCCACGTCCGAAATCACGTAAATCACCATGATGGGGATCCCGATTCCCGTCAGCGCCAGTCCGTGTTTGTCTTGCAGGAAGCCGGGCACCCAAAAAAGATAAAACCACCAGATCGGGTCGGTCAGAAACTTCCCCAGCGCGAACGCCCACGTCTGTCGCAGCGGAATCAGTGCCAACCACGCTAGGAATTGGTGCCAGAAAGACGTTTTGGTTTTGCTCGGGGCTTCTTGTAGGTCGCTGCGGATGTAAGCCAATTCCTGTCTCGAAACGCGCTTATGCTCCTCCGGCTTGCCATAAACGAGCAGCCACAGCAGCAGCCACGCAAACCCGATCGCGCCGATACCCACAAACGCGCTTCGCCAGCCCCAATGCACCACAATCCACGGCACGATCAGCGGCGTAATGATGGCGCCCGCGTTTGTTCCCGCGTTGAAAATTCCGGTCGCCAGGGCCCGCTCTTTCTTCGGAAACCATTCAGCGACCGCCTTGATGCTCGCAGGAAAAACAGCCGGTTCTCCCAATCCTAATGCGTAGCGGGACAGCGCGAAGCCTCTCAGGGAATTTGCCAAAGCCGTTCCCATGGATGCCAGGCTCCAGAAAATCATCGCCGCCGCATAACCCAATCGTGTGCCCAGCCGATCGACAAGCCAGCCCATCGTCACCATGCCGATGGCATAGGCAACTTGGAACGCTTCTACCAGCTTCGCGTAGTCAATTTCTCCCCAGTGAAATTCGCCCATCAGCGTGGTCTTGAGCACCCCCATGACCTGTCGGTCCATGTAGTTCTTCGTAACTCCCAGCAGCAGCAGCGCACAGATCACCCACCGGAAATAACCAGCGCGCGAGGAAACCCTCGCTCCAGTCGCTTCTTCGGCGAGGACACCCTCGGCATTCGATGCCAAGCTTTCGTTTGTTGGTGTGGGATCCGCTGGATCCATATGCTCCGACGGAAAGCTGTTCGTTTTTGCGGCGAGCTTGGCCCAGCTTCACTATAAAAATCGCGGGCGCTGCCGTCAAACTCTAAAAAACTGCGCTCACAATTCAGCACTACTCAACAACTCGCTCCGCGGCTCACTTTGGCGAGCAGGCCCCTTTCCATTTTCATTTTTTCTATTTTCTCTTTCTTACCAACTATGCACGGTCCCATCCAGCTTGCGATTAATCGGCAAATACGCCCGCTTGTAGGGATACTCCGCCGCCAGGGCTTCATCCATATCGACACCCAGCCCCGGCGCATTGCCAGGATGCATCAACCCGTCCGAAAAGCTGTATTTGTGCGGGAAAACTCGGTCGGTCTCTTCGGTGTGTCGCATATATTCCTGAATCCCAAAGTTGTGCACGCTCAGGTCAAAATGCAGCGCCGCCGCCATGCACACCGGACTCATGTCCGTCGCCCCGTGGCATCCCGTTCGCACGTGATACAGCTCCGCCAAACTCGCGATTTTTCGCAGGTGCGAGATCCCGCCCGCATGCACCACCGCGGTTCGAATGTAATCGATCAACTGTTCCTGGATGAGCTGCTGGCAGTCGTAAATCGAGTTGAACACTTCGCCGACCGCAATCGGCGTCGTCGTGTGCTTTCGAATGAGCCGAAATCCTTCCTGCAACTCCGCCGGAGTCGGATCCTCCAGCCAAAACAAATGATAGGGCTCGAGGCTCTTCCCAACCCTCGCCGCCTCGATGGGCGTCAGCCGGTGATGCACGTCATGCAACAGCGGAACGTCCTCGCCAAATTCCTTCCGCAGCCGTCGAAACAATTGCGGCACAAAATTCATGTACAGGTCCGAGCTCCACACATCTTCCTGCGGGGCGTCTTTCGTCGCAGGCTCGTAGTACATCTTCCCGTGCCCCACGCCGTAGGTGCTCGGTATTCCCAGGATGCCGCTCTGCGCGCGAATCGCTTTGTAGCCCAGCTTCATATACGAGGCCACGGCCTTCACCGTATCCTCGATGTCCGCCCCGCTGGCGTGCCCGTACACCAGCACGCCCTCGCGCGAAGCGCCTCCCAACAATTGATACACCGGCACGTTCAGCGCTTTGCCTTGGATGTCCCACAGGGCCATATCTACGGCCGAAATCGCGCACATCGTCACCGGCCCGCGCCGCCAGTACGCCCCTTTGTAAAGGTATTGCCACGTATCCTCGATCCGCCGGGCGTCGCGCCCGATCAGCAACGGAATTACGTGGTCGGTCAAGTAGCTGGCCACCGCCAGCTCCCGCCCGTTCACCGTGGCGTCCCCCAGCCCGTAAAGCCCGTCTTCGGTCGTGATCTTCAGCGTCACGAAGTTCCGCCCCGGGCTGCAAACAATCACTCTCGCATCTTTGATCTTCATCGGTATCTCGTCCGCGCTGAGGGGTGCCGCGCCCTTCGGTTCGAAGGGTGCGGGTTCTAATCGCGTTCTACGCGGAAACATATATCAGTTGCCCCCGTCACTTTCAAATCCTAACGCTCGAATCCCACCGCTTTCTCCGCCGAACGGCTTCCGTTTCAGCGCCTTCCGCGCTCGCGTCGCGCATGGTCCCGTTCTTAAGTGTCAGTAATGACGTGGGCACAGATGCTTTACCTGCCAATTGCCCCAGTACTATTACCACCCTATTCTGAGCGAGCAGAAGGCGTCCTCGAAGGATTAGCGCGCACAACTCTCTCTCTTGACGCAGCCAGGCATGGTTGCCATCCCGGCGTGCAGCCTTATGCGGGCGGAGAAAGCCCCAGAGGGGGTCACTCCACCGGAGATTCGAATGACCGGCGAGGGTCCAAGGAGAATTACCGTGAGGAAATTTGCCCCGAAGGCTTTGGTGTTTGCCAGCCTTCTTGTTATTGCCCTGTTCGCGAGCTCCTGCAGCCTGAAGCGTCCGACCGGCGGAACCGGCGGCGGTGGGGGCACGGGAGGCGGTGGCGGTACAGGTGGGACCACGGGTGGGGGCGGAGGCACATCCACCGGTCCCTTCACCATCGGAGGCTCGGTCGTTGGCCTGTCCGGCACCGGCCTTGTCCTTCAGGATAACGGCGGAGACGACCTCACCGTCGCCGGCACCGGCACGGTGACCTTTACGTTCAAGACTTCCATCGCCAGCGGCGGCACTTATGACGTTACCATCAAGACGCAACCGTCGGGTCAAGTCTGCAGCGTCAATAATGCTACCGGACCAGCCACCGCAAACGTCACGAACGTTCAGGTAACCTGCGCTGCTACTTATACCGTCGGCGGGACCGTTTCCGGGCTCCTGGGAAAGGGCCTCGACCTCCAGGACAACGGCGGAGACGACCTCAATGTCAGCGGATCGGGAACCGTTAACTTTACCTTTGCGACGCCGCTTCTCGCTGGCGCCACGTACGCCGTGACCATCAAGACCCAGCCAACAAATCCCTCTCAAACGTGCACGGTCACTAACGGAACCGGCACGATTATCGGCAGCGTCAGCAACGTCCAAGTTTCCTGCTCGCTGCCCAAGTTCCCGATTGGCGGCACCGTCGTCGGACTCGTCGTGGGTACCGGTGACACCTTGGAATTGCAGGACAACGCCGGTGACAATCTCTTCGTTACCGGCGACGTGGACTTCACTTTCCCGACGCAGTTCTCCTCAGGATCGATCTACAACGTAGATTTGTTCCTGCCTCCTTCGAGCCAACCGCAGACCTGCAACATCTTCAACGCTACGGCCGTCGTGACGGGCATCGTTTCCAACGTGATCGTCGATTGCCAGCACAACGATTGGGCCTGGATGTTTCCGGGACCGGCAGCCCCGGGCCTGAATTCCTACGGAGGCGCCAAGCTACCTACTTGGACACCTGGAACTCCGATCCCACCACCACCTTTTGCCTCTGAGAACGACAACACTCCAGGTGGGAGAGATTCTGCCATGACCTGGACCGACAAGAAGGGGAACCGCTGGTTGTTTGGCGGCGCCGGCTTTGAAGTCACGCACCAGAACAACAGCGGCATACCCGGCCTTTTGAACGATATGTGGGTCTGGCCAACAATTCCAAGCACCGGTCTGGACGACGGCTGGTGGCTCCCAGGCGCTTGGATACCTGCTAATCTGCCAATCGTCCACAACATTCTGGCGAATAGTTATTCGGCGGATATCACCTCGCTTCAGTTGAAGAACTCCGGGGCCTATTACGGCACTCAGGGTACAGGGATACCATGCGCGAATGCCACTCCCCCTGTCGTCCCCTGCACCATGCCTGGAGCCCGCTGGGGCGGCATCACTTGGACCGACACCACGGGCAACCTCTGGATGTTCGGGGGCCAAGGCGCCGGGCTGCTCAATGACCTCTGGGAGTTCGATATCACCTCCGGCCCTTGCTCTTACGACACTGCGACTGGCACGGGCATCTTTACGAACTGTCAGTGGATCTGGCGCGGCGGATCGTCTACACCCGATCCGCCAACGACCGCCACCACCGTAGGCTCCACAGGCTTCCCCGGCGGACGCTGGGGCGCGGCCAGCTTTACCGACAATGCTGGCAACGTCTGGATGTTTGGTGGCCAAGGTGTTGATTCCGCAAATACGGTCGGTCTTCTGAACGATCTTTGGAAATACAACATCGCCGCCGGCACCTGGACTCTGGTCTCCGGCACCACATTGGCCAACCAGAACGGCGCCTACGGTACTCAGGGCACGGCTGCGGCAGCCAATGTTCCCGGTGGCCGCCAAACGTCAGTGCTCTGGGTTGATAACACAGGCAAGATTTGGCTCTTCGGCGGTTTCGGCTTGGATTCCGCCGGTACCAGTGGTACCACACAGACCGGATCGCTTCAGATCGGGTCAACTCTCAATGATCTTTGGAGTTTCGATCCCCTCGCAGCCCAGTGGACCTGGGTCTCCGGCGGCAACTTGGCCAACCAGTACGGCGTTTACGGAACGCAAGGCATTTCCAACGTCACCACCAACGCCGCACCCACGAACGTTCCCGGCTCGCGCTGGGGCTCCATGGGCTGGGTCAGCCCTGACGGCAATCTTTTCCTTTTCGGAGGATTTGGATACGGCTCCAACGGTACACAGCCTATCGGCTTCCTCAACGACGTTTGGGAGTTTCAACTCACCGCGAACACGAACCAATGGATTTGGTGGAAGGGCTCGGTAGACGTCGATCAACCTGGAACCTATATTACCTCCCCCTTCAGCTACTTCCAGCTCAGCTACGTGAACAACGGTGTGGGAGCACGCCGAGGCGCGGCTCACTGGGCGCCGGATGCGGGTGGGTTTGTCTACATCTTTGGCGGCGAAGGCTACACGGCGTCCGGTGGTCCCTACGGCGAACTGAACGACGTCTGGCACTATCTGTCGTTCCCGACCCCCTAATTCATGGCGCGGCGCTACGGCCATTGCCGCCGCAACGCGGCAATGGCAGGGCCCGTAGTTACATCCATCTCCCCGTAGGGGCGGGTTTCAAGCCGCCCCTGTTTTGTGTGCCGAGAGCGCCATTTTCGATCTTGCAGCTTGTTCCCTTCGCGCGGCTTTTCCCGTCTTTTGCTCTCTGTTCTGATTCCGGCCTCTTCTCTTCTTAGCGCTTACGCCTTCGCGTAGTTCTTCAGTCGCTTGGCCAGCTTCTCGATCTCCTGGGTCTCCTTGAAAATGCTCACCGAAAAAACCTCCGCCGTTTGCACATGCTCGAGTTCCGCGCGAAGGTCGCGCACGCGGACAAAAAGCTGCTCCATGGTTTCGCGAAACTCTTTTTCCAGAGCGCGCAGCCTCACGCTTGGCGAAACAGGCGCAGGCTTCTCCGGGTCCTGCTTCTCCAAAGGCTCGGGAGGATCCACCGGCGTCCTGCGTCTCGGCGTGGGTATTGGGGGACAACCTTGAAAGAACAAAAAAGCACAAGACCCGCCAGCAAAATCCTTAAGGAACGAGCGGCGCGTATCCATGGCACTCACCCCCACAAGAGGAAACTGCATGATATTCCAACGCCCCGCCAGTGGCGCCTTGTTTCCGCCCTCTGCTCTGCGCCTTTCTGCCTTTCGTTCGCTAGGTGTAGTAGGAGGCGAGCATGGAGCGGCCGCGGACCGGAAGAAAAACAGCGGATTGGCAGATGCGGGAGAATTTCGACACCAAGGCAGGATCCAGCCGGCCCTCCGCGGCTTCGAGGCGAAGAATTTCCAGGGCCTCCTCCGAGCTGAGGGCTGCGCGGTAGGGGCGGTCTTTGATCAGCGCATCATAGACGTCGGCAACTTGCAGGATGCGCGCCGGGAGCGGGATCTCTTCCCCGCGCAAGCCGTCCGGGTACCCGCTTCCATCCATTCGTTCATGGTGATGGCGGATGATGGGAAGAATCCGCCGAAGCGACTTCAGCGGCGCGCAGATTTTTTCTCCGGTGACGGGATGTTGCCGCACGATTTCAGTCTCTTCGGCGTTCAGGCGTTCTGGCTTGAGAAGGATGCTGTCGGGAATGGCAACTTTGCCGATGTCATGAAGCAGGCAGCCGAGCCGCAATTCCTCCAGCTCTTCTTCAGTCATGCCGAGGTTCTGCCCCAGCTTCGCCGCATAGTCGGCAAGGCAGCCGGAATGTTGCGCTGTAATGCAGTGCTTTGCCTCAACGCTGCCGGCCAAAGCAAGAACCACCGCCTGTGCCTGCTCGTCAATGTAGCTCTTGAGGCGCAAGAAGGCTTCGATGCGGCCCAGCGCGTCAGGCAGAGAGCAGGGCGTGTCCCAGAAGTCGGCCGCACCAGCTTCGCGCCCGCGCGAAACTTCTGCCGGAGTCGCCGAGGAGGAAATCAAAACGATCGGCGTGAGTTTGTTGAGAGGATCCTGCTTCAATCGGGTACAAAGGTCAGCGCCGACGAGTTGCGGCGGATGTTCGTGCAGGAGCACCAGGTCCGGCTGAACTTGCCGGCAAAGCTGTTGAGCGGTGTCCTCGGTTTCGGCGATGAGCACTTCGTAGCCTTGATTCGCAAGGAAGGCATGCCGGTTTTCCCGGTCATCCGAAGCTACGTCCACGAGCAAGATGATGGGCTTCATGGGTCTCAGCCTCGACGCGTTTTTGCTTTCTTGCCGCAGGGCGGACACACTACGAAACCCGGGCCCTGTCACCCGGGGGTGGCCTCCCCTGGTTGGTACGGAACGCGAGGTCGCTTGGCGTTACAAGAGTTTGCGTTTCAGAGGCCAAAAGCGCGGTCTCGTAAGTCCAATGGAACTCTCATGTTGCAAGGGTTTGGCGGAAACGATCGCATAGCAACGCCAGCGGAAATTTTTACGAAGGTTGTAAACTTTACGCAATCGCGCCTGCGGTTTTCGCCATGGGTTATGAATGATCGCAGTTCTTCGACCGCTGTTCGCTTCTTATCGCGGGAGGCGATAACGGGTTCGATATCTTTTCACCAACGCGCCCGCCTTCCGCGGGCCGGCAAAACCCGTGCATGGGGCGGTGATTAGCGGGCGGAGGCGCGTGCCACGATGCGTTCGTCGACAAACTGCAGCCAACCTTCAGGATCGCTGTGCGGTGCGTTGTAGTCCGCGTTTGGCAGTGGCTGATGCGGCGGATTCAGGGCAAGGATTTTGACGTCGGGGTATTTCTCCTTCAGCCAATCCACCATTTCGCGCCGGGATTCTTCAGGGGCGGCATGACCGACGATAAAGAGGTCATATCTTTGCGTGGAAGCTAAGAGAACTTTGGCGGCTTCGTTGCTCAAAACCGAGATGACGCCGTAGCCGCGGCTTCGGAGCAGTTCGGCGCTGCGCAGGCGCGCGTCTTCATCGTAAGCGATTTGAAAAATGCGCTTGAAGGTTCGCTTGGCAGGAGGGATGTTCATTTGCGCGACAACTTGATGCGTTCTTTCGTCGGCGGCGATGCATTCGTTGGCGGTGCGTTGGGATAAGTCTTCGAGGGTTACCTTGGCAAATTCCAGCCCGCGCACGAGGGCTCTCTTTACCGTGGAACCATCCGGCATGACCTCGACAATTTCGTACGACCGGTACACGGCACCCTCTTTCCGGGCGTGGGGAGCAGAAACAAGTAAAAGTGCTGTCACCCGCCCGGAGGCGGCGACGACTCCGCGCTGCTCCGGCGGCCAGAAAGCCTGCAAACCAGTTTTTCGAACTTGCGCTGTGTGCTAGGTAACGAGGAATGTAAACCACAAAATTGGTGACGTCAAGGTCCTGTCGCTGACGCCATTCTGTCGCTCTCGACAATGCTGCACAGTTGGACATCCGCACTCGTATTTACCTAATGGAATGTTTGGAGAAAACTGGTCCCGCTTTTACCCCGAGCCCGGCTGCCCAGGCACCCTCGGAGGGACCACCTCCCTATCGCTCGAGCTTGAAGATTCGTTCCATGAGCATCCACTTTTCGCCGGGCTTGCCGCCGGGTAACGGCTTCTGAAATCTCCACATCAGCTCTTCCCATTCGCGGACCTTTGAATTCGCGGCGTCCGCTTTGCCTCTTGTTTCGAAGGAAAACTTGTCGTTCACTTCCATGATCATGAACATGCGCGTACCGATGAGGTAGATTTCCATGTCCTCGATGCCCGCGTCACGGACGCTCCTGGTGATTTCAGGCCAGATCTTTTCGTGATAGCGGCGGTATTCGGCGATGAGCTGAGGATCGTCTTTCAAGTCGAGCGCAAGGCAGTAGCGTTTGGTCATGGGACCTCGAGAGTCATGAATTTGTCATCCTGAGCAAAGCGAAGGATCTCAATGCAAAGTTCGCGATTTTCGACTCGGTTGAGACTCTTCGTGCATCCTCATCGGATGCACTCAGTATGTCAAGCTTTTTGGCGGGGGCCCACCTCAGAAAGCGGCGCTACAACCCTGCATCTGGTGCAACTTCGGCCACCGCCAATGCCGCGTTCGGCTTGTAACCGGCGATGGCGAAATAGAGGACGTAGGCGTAGCAAAGCAACGGGACCCAGAACGCGCGCTGGATGTTCGAAACGTCGGAGATTTTGCCCATGATGGGTGGCACGACGGCAGCTCCGATGATGGCCATGACCAAGAGCGAGGAGCCGCGCTTGGTGAAAGGACCGAGATTCTTGATGCCAAGCGCAAAGATCGTGGGAAACATGATGGAGTGGAAGAAACCGATCAGCACAACGGCGTAAATCGGGATTTGACCGGTAGTGTTCGTAGCCACCAAGGCGCAAACAAGCGCCCCCAAGGCAAAAGATGCGAGCAGGCGCGCCGCGGGGATGGACTTCATGAGCGCGGACCCGGCGAAGCGGCCAATCATGAACCCTAGCGCGTGCATCACCAAATATTTTGCTGCCGCGCGGGGCCCGAGAAACGGTTGGGCGTGCATCACAAAGCGAATGACGAAGCTGCCGACGCCAACCTGCGCTCCGACGTAAAGAAACTGGGCGATGACGGCGTGGTCGAGATGTTTGTGAGAGAGCACGCCACGCCAGCTCGCGGAAGCTTCAGCTTCGCCGGACGCGGCCTCTTCGCGGATTTCCGGCAAGTGCGCAAAGTAAATGATGGCGGCGACGGCGAGAAAAATTCCGCCGATCACCAAGTAAGGAATGCGAACCGTGCCCGTTTGGGCAGCGCGATACGCTTGCAGGGCAGCGGGGCTGAGACGCGCGAGTTCTTCAGCGCTGGGCACCGTCGCGGAGAGGACCATGGGACCGATGACATACAGCGCCACGACGTAGCCGACTCCATTGAACGACTGCGCGACATTGAGGCGGCGCTCGCTGCTTTCCGGCGCGCCGAGAATCGTGGCATAGGGATTAGCGGCGACTTCGAGGAAGCTCTGGCCGCAGGCCAGGACGAACGAGGAAAGCAGGAAGAGACCGTAGACGCCGAGCGAACCGGCAGGAACAAAGAGGAGGGCTCCTGCGGCGCAAAGAAAAAGGCCGCTGAGAATTCCGCGCTTGTAGCCGATGTGCTCCATCAAACGGCCGGCGACCAGCGCGGCAAGAAAGTAGCCGCCGAAGAAGGCCACTTGAATGAAAGAGGATTGAAAGTCGCTCAGGCTGAAGGCGGATTTGAAGTGCGGGATCAGGACGTCATTCAAATTGACGCCGAAGGCCCACAGAAAAAAGAGGCTGGTGATCAACACGAAGGGGAAAATGTATTTTCGTTCGGTGAGCCGAGCGGATTGCGGCGCCAAGTTTCCTCCGTGTTGCCGGTCTTCCCTTCAAAGACTTACTGAACAGCCGCTGGTCATCCGAGGGATCCTGGCTTGCTTTCTGCGCCATTCGGGACGAGGAGAGCGACCGGAGCCCGGACTCCTCGTCGCTTCGCTCCTCGGAATGACTTTGGGTACATCACGTCAGCGCGCGGTCGAGATGGACGTAGCCGCCGTCGACGAGAACGTGTTGGCCGGTGATGTGGCTGGCCTGCGGCGAAATCAGGAACAGCACCATGGCCGCGATTTCCTCGGGCTGCGTCATGCGCTTGCCGAGCGGAATTTTCGAAACGATGTGCTGGAGCTTCTCTTCGGGATTGGGAAACGTGCTGAGCCACCACTTGTAGAGAGGAGTCATGACTTCGGCGGGAACGAGCGCGTTGACGCGCATGCCGTAGGGAAGCAATTCGCAGGCCCAGTCGCGCGTGAGGGAGAGGATCGCACCTTTCGCGGAAGTGTAGCCGGAGGTTTTGCCCTGGCCGGTCATGGCGACTTTCGAGGCGATGTTTAGAATGCATCCGTGCGTTTTTTTGAGCGCGGGGAGTGCGAAGTGCGCCATGTTGTAGTAGTGGAGCAGATTCAGTTGGAGTGACTGGACGTATTTTTCGGGCGACCCGGTTTCCAGGCCGACGTTGTCGTTCACGCCGACGTTGTTGACAAGGACATCGAGGCGGCCAAATTCGCGAAGCGTTTGATCCACGATCGTAGCACAAGCTTCGGGGGCGATGATGTCGGCAATGATGAGGCCGCATTTCGCGCCGGAATCGCAGAGTTCTTTTTTGAGTTGGTTGGCGGCTCCCGCGTCTTTGTCCACGAAGACGGGAACGGCTCCTTCACGCGCGCAGCCGCGGACGATGGCCGCGCCAATTCCCTTCCCGCCTCCAGTGACGAGGACGACCTTGTCTTTAAGCTGCAAGTCCACGTTTCGCCGCTTTCAACTGATAGAAGTCTGACGCGTTCCCGCCGAAGATTTTTTCTTTGATGTCCGCCGCGCAATCCTGAACATAGTCCTCGATGATTTCGAGCACCTGCTGATAGCTGGCGGCGAGCAGGCACACGGGCCAGTCCGACCCGAACATCAAACGCTTCGGGCCGAAGGCACCAAAAACTACATCCAAATAGGGGCGAAAATCCTCTTTCTTCCAATTCTTCCAGTCGGCTTCGGTGACGAGACCGGAGAGCTTGCAATAAACGTTGGGCTTTGCAGCGATGTTTTGCATGAGGGCGGCCCAGCCGGCGCGCGTGCGCGTTTTGATTTCGGGCTTGGCGATGTGATCAACAACGAATTTTTGTTCAGGAAAATGGGCAACGAGTTCGACGGCGGCGGGCAAATGTTCGGGATAAATGAGGATGTCGTAAGTAAAGCCGTATTGCTGGAGAGAAGCGATGCCGCGGACGAAATCGGGGCGGACGAGAAAATGGTCGTCGGGTTCATCCTGAGCGATGTGGCGGAAGCCGCAGAGCTTGTCGAACTGAGAGAAGTGTTTCAGCCGCTTGGCGGCGTGAGGGGAGCAGAGATCGACCCAGCCGACGACGCCGGCGATGCTGGAATTGCGCTGGGCAAGCTGGAGCAGGAAGAGCGTTTCCTCTTCGGATTGGTCGGCTTGCACGGCGATGGTGGCGTCCATGTTGCTGGCTTTGCGCTCTTCGTCCAAATTTTCTGGCATGAAGTCGCGCTTCAACAGAGACATTTCTTCGGTGATCCACGAATGCCGGACGGCGTTGTATTGCCAGAAATGCTGGTGCGAATCGATTTTCATGTTTCTTCGAGACCACAAACCCTACAGCCTCAGCCGTGGAGATTGAAAAATCCTCCGTCGATCGGATAGTCAGTGCCAGTAATGAAAGCCGCTTCCTCGGAACACAGAAACAGAGCTAGCGCGGCGACCTCTTTGGGGTCGGCCATGCGGCCGATGGGCTGCGTTTCGGAAAGCTTTTGAAACATTTCTTTTTCGCGGCCGGGATAATTCTTTTTCAAGTAGCCGTCCACGAATGCGGTGTGAACGCGCGCAGGCGAAATGCAATTGCAGCGAATCTTGTGCGGCAAATAATCGCGCGCAACGGAAAGGGTCATGGAGAGGACCGCACCTTTGCTCATCGAATAGGCAAAACGATCCGCGAGACCGGCGGTCGCGGCGATGGAAGCCATGTTCACGATGGCGCCGCCGCCGTTGGCTTTCATGGATTCGATGGCGGCGTACATGCAGTTGTAGGTGCCTTTCACGTTCACGAGAAAAATGCGGTCAAAGTCGGCTTCGGTCGTGGATTCGAGCTTGCCGATGTGGGAAATTCCCGCGCAGTTCACGAGGATATGGATGGGTTTCTGCGCCGCCAGCTCATGAAACAGTTCCGTCACGCCGCGCTGGTTTCCAACGTCGCAAACGTGAGCCGTGGCGCATGCGCCGGTTGCGGTGATTTCTTGGGCAGCCGCGCTGGCGTCTTTTTCGTTGCGGTCTACGACGCGCACGACGGCTCCTTCTTGCGCGAACCGCTCGGCGATGGCGCGTCCGATGCCGCTGGCGGCGCCGGTCACGACGGCCACTTTCCCGTCGAGGCGAAACCCGTTCGATTGTTTCTCGGCGTGTGTCAGAGGGAGACTCCTCTCTTCCAGGGAATGAAATCGTCTTGCGCCAGGAGTTCGGCTTTGGTCCGCGCTTCTCCGCTGGCGACCTGAATGACGCGGTCGAGAATCGTTTCGCCCATTTTCTCAATGGTGGTCTCACCGGAAATGATCCCGCCACAGTCGATGTCAATGATATCCGGCATGCGCTTTGCGAGATTCGAATTGCTGGAAATTTTCAAAACCGGTGCGATGGGATTACCGGTGGGCGTACCGAGGCCGGTGGTGAACAAAACGACGTTCGCGCCTGCTCCCACCTGGGCGGTCACACACTCGACGTCATTTCCCGGTGTGCATTGCAGGTTGAGGCCGGGCTCGCTCGAATACTCCGGATAATCGAGAACGGCGGTGACCGGAGAGGTGCCGCCCTTTTTGGCCGCGCCGGCGGACTTCATCGCGTCGGTGAGCAAGCCGTCTCGGATGTTCCCGGGCGAAGGATTCATTTCGAAACCGGAAAGAACGGCTTTGGCGCGGGCGGCGTAATCGCGCATCAGTTGTGTGAAGCGATCTCCGACTTCTTTTCGAATGCAGCGATCAATTAATTGCTGTTCGACGCCGCAGAGCTCGGGAAATTCGGAGAGGATTCCGCGGCCGCCAAGCGTTGCGAGTAGATCGGCCGTATGACCGATGGCGGGATTGGCGGAAAGGCCGGAAAAACCGTCAGAGCCGCCGCACTTCAGTCCGAGAGTAAGGTGCGAGAGGGGAGCGGGCTTGCGCTCGGCGTTGTCGGATTCGACGAGACCGAGAAAAGTCTCGCGGATGGCTTGGGAAATCATCGAGGCTTCGGAAGTGCTCTTTTGCTGCTCGAAGATGAGCAGCGGCTTGCAGAAATGGGGGTCGCGGCGCTTGATTTGCTCGAGGAGGATCGGGACTTGCGCATGCTGGCAGCCGAGGCTGAGAACGGTAGCACCAGCGACGTTAGGATGGTGAATATAACCGGCAAGCAAGCTGCAGAGATTACCGGAATCCTCGCGCGTGCCGCCGCAACCGCCTTCATGCATCAGAAATTTTATTCCGTCCATATTGCGAAGGACCCTGGGAGATGGCTTTCCCGGCTGCATCTCACGAAAGGAGAACGACTTTAATGCCTCGGACTTTCCCTCGCGATAAAGACGTACTAATTCGGCAACCTGGCGGCGATAAACTTGAGGGGTGGCGAAGCCCAATTCTTCTTCAAAGGCCTGCTTGAGAACGGCGAGATTGCGGTTCTCGCAGAAGACCAAGGGAAGGACGAGCCAATAATTGCGTGAACCGACTTGACCGTCGGCGCGATGGTAGCCAGAGAAAGTTTTGTTGCGCCACGCGGAAACGTCGGGCGGCGTCCAGGCGCAGCCGGCATTTTCGGATTCGTGAAAAGCAGCCGCAGCGTGGCGAATGTTGTGGGTGGAGAGCAAATCACCAGCCTGAAGAGCTTCGACCGCTTTGCCAACGAGGACCCCGTACATGATGATGTCGGCGCCTGCGGGAACACCTTGGCTGACGAACTTGTGCTTGGCAGGAACATCCGAAGACAAGAGGTAATCTTTTCCCTGAAAGCTGATGCGCTCTCCCCTGTGCAGATCCGTGAGGGCTACAAGAACGTTGTCGCGCGAGTCCAGCCGCAGGACTTGGTTTTGCGTTGTACCGTTACTTGACATCTGGGCCTTGTCTTCGTTGTTCGCTCATTCTAGTGCCGACCAAGCTCAATTCGTCGAATTCATTTCTAGCGACGCGCCAAAGGGCACCTCCGCCAGCTTGCCAACAGAACTCTACCTCACACACCTGGTCCAAGAACGCCTACGGCTTTAGCTTGCGGCGCCGCAGACGCGGTTGGTTAGAGTTCCAATCCCTTCAATCCTGACGCTGATTTCGTCGCCATCCTTCAGCCACAGGGGTGGGTCCTGGGCCATGCCCACACCGCTGGGAGTGCCGGTGAAAATCGCCGTGCCGGGGAGAAGCGTGGTGCTTTGGCTGAGAAATGCGATCAGAGCGGGCACGTCGTGGATCATGTCGCGTGTGTTGGCGTCTTGCATGGTTCGCCCGTTCAGAACCGTTTCAATGTGGAGCTTGCCGGGATTGCCGATGGAATCGGGCGTCACCAGGCACGGACCGATGGGTGCAAAGGTGTCAAAACTCTTGCCTCGACACCACTGGCTGCCGCCCATTTTCAATTGCCAGTCGCGGGCGCTGACGTCGTTTCCGCAGGTGTAACCGGCCACGTATTCGAGCGCACTCTCGCGCGAGACGTCTTTGCATCTCTTCCCCATTACAACAACTAACTCGCCTTCGTAATCGACTTGGCTGCTTTTGGCGCTCATCGGGAGGCGAATCGGCTCGCCGGGATGCTGGGCTGTGTTGGGGCCCTTGGCAAAGACAACCGGATATTCCGTGACGCCCATTCCGACTTCATCGGCGTGGCGGCGATAGTTCTGGCCGATGCACCAAATCATCGTCGGGACAACGGGAGCGAGGATCCTTTGGACCTTTGCAGGCTCCTTCGTCACCTGGAATCCATCATACGGGTCGCCTTCGATACGCACGTAAGAATCGCCTTGTTGCTGGGAGGCGTAATGAATCTTTCCCGACGGATCTTCGTAGCGGAGGATTCTCATGTTCCTCTTAAGGCGTTGAATCTTAGCAAGAACGCCACCTTCTGAAAAATGAGCATTCTACTTTATTATTTGAAATGCCCGCTCCTGGTCAAACCTGAACGTGAGTCGCGAACGGCTTTCGGAGAGTGCTGATGGACGTCCATCAACTTGAACTGTTTCTCGCGGTGATGGACTCGCCGAGCATGACGAAAGCGGCGGAGAAGAGCCATTTGTCGCCGGGCGCCGTGAGCCTGCAACTTCACAATCTCGCTGAGGAACTTCATACCGAACTCTTTGTGCGGCGCGGGAAACGACTGATTCCCACGCCCGCTGCGCTGCGGCTCGCGGAACGCGCCAAAGAAGTTGTGAAACTGATGGGGCACATCCAGCAAGAGTTTGAGAACGACGTGACGAAGGACAGTCGCCCCTTTCATTTCGCAACCGGGGTCACCACGCTCATCTACCAGCTTGGTCGGCCGCTGCGACAATTGCGCAGCCGCTTCCCGAATGCCGAAATTCGTGTGACCGTCAGTGTGACCGAGGAGATGATAGCGGGCTTACACGACCGCCGGTTCGACCTCGCGCTCATTACGCTGCCTGTTCCCGAAGACAATCTCGAAATCATTCCGTTGTTTGATGAGGAGCTACTCATTGTCCGCCCGTCGGCAAAGAGAGCAGCGAGCCATCATATCCGTTCGGTTCGCGCCGAAGAGCTGGCAAACGTGCCGTTTCTGCTTTATCCAAAGCGAAGCAATGTGCGGCATACGATTGATGAGTTTTTCCGAGAGATCGGCGTCCAGCCGCGCGTGCAAATGGAGGCGGAAGACACAGAGGGCATCAAACGGCTGGTGGAGTCGGGGTTTGGTTATTCCGTTCTTCCGGAACACGCTTTGCGCGAGCGCTCGCACTTTTTTGAAAAGCTGCGGGTGGATGAGCGACGCCTGACACGAAAGCTGGCGCTGGCGATGGTTCGAACAGACAGCCCACGGAAGCTGACGGAGTCGGTTGCGGAGTTTCTGCGAGACGCGCTCATTCAAGAAAACTGAAGCGTTTGGAAGGGCTGTCGTTGAGATCCTCAGGACGACAGCTTCTCCGTCACGGGGCCTCAACCCGCGCGGAGGCCGGTCCACTTTTCAAAGTTTGTGCGAAAGAGACGGTTTACATCGCGCTGAATCTTTTGGCGGGTGATTTCGGCGCCGTCAGCCAGTAGCAATTGATAGGCATTCGCTAGAATTGGCGAAAGAGTGCGCCGCGTGTTGCGCCACTTGTAGATGACCTGCTCAAGGACACGAGCATCGGAATGCTGAGGGATGAAGCTGGTTCCGAGCAGCTCGATGCGCTCTCTGGTGATTTCCTCGACGATGGAAGGATTGTTGAGGAACCACCAGCACCCAAAAGGCATCAAGTTATTGAACTTGCGGGCGTACACCGCGAGTTCGTGCTGGTTTTCGCGGCTAAGGACGCTTACCAAAAACCTGTTGTCAGGAAAATCGCGGCAGAGATTCTCGATGGAGCGCAGGTCGGCTTTGCCAACGGCGTCGCCCGCAAGACGCAGCCGGGGGTTAACTTGCCGGCGCACGCCAATCATCAGGGACATCGGGAGTCCAAACTCACGGCACGAGGGAAGGACGGCTTCGCTCAGCAGCTTGCTAGTGATGCTCCTCTCCTCCGGAAATTGGAAGGTGTCGGCTAGCGAAACGGCCATGTACAAAGGCCGCATGCGTTCGTGCCAGTCGGCCAGGAATCGGCGCACTTCGTGTACGGATTTTGCCGAAGCGCGCTCGTCCACGGAATAGCCTTCGTTCGCCAATTGGTGCCAGTGGTTTGGCCAGCCCCAGAGGATGCGGTCCAAGCGTAGGACAGCATGAAATTGCGGATGATTTTGGCCGCCACTCATCCAAGCGGGACGCTCGACGGGATCGAGTGGATCGTTCGTCATCACCACATCACTTACGCCGGCGATCTGAAGCACTTTTTGAATGTGGCTTTCGACGGATTGCGATGCGAAGAAGCGCCGCGCTTCTGGTAGCCCCGAAACATCCGTGGGCAGGCCAAAGGCGTTCAAAACGGCGACGACGCCGCGCGTGGATTCGGAAATGGGGCTGTTTTCGACGAACAAGGCTTGCCAGATGGCTTCGGCGCGCTCGGTCTTCGAGAGTTTCGAATATTCCTCGGGAGTCGTGTCCGAAGAACGGAAGAATTCGGCTTCGAGATAGTGATAGGTGAGAAGCTCGTCAATGCCCCACAAACCGATCTTACCGAAGGCGGGCGAAAACAGATGGGTGTGAATGTCAATGACTTGCGTGGAAGCCAGCGCATCCTGCACTTCGCCAAGAATCTGCTCGGACTTCAGTCGGCGCGCTGAAGCTGCGGAGGAGCCATTTTTGCGTGTTGGTGATTTGACCGATGTCGCTGCCATTGAGGCGAATATAGGAGCCGACCGGAAGGGTGTCAAACCGAAAAAACTGAAAGGAGCTTTCAGCCCGCCTTAACGTCGGGCGATCGGCATCCATCCCGGTACATCCCTTATCCGGCCTAAACAATGGCTTTAAGAAGTCTCAATGCCCGTGTTTTCTTAACTTGGATTAGTATTGGCAGGTCGAAACGTGGCTTGCCATGTCCCTGTGGATTTTCTTGGAGGTTGTATGAGCGCTTCTTTTGCTTCCCGTCGCGAGTTTCTCAAGGTTACAGGTGCCGGAGTTGCTGGCGCCGCGCTGGTGACTACCCCATCGGATTACTCGGGGATCTTAGGCGCAAACGATCGTGTGCGCGTGGCGGTCTGCGGAGTCCGAGGGCGCGGCCACGATCACCTCCGCGGCTTTTCGCGTGTGGCAAACACCGAGCTTGCGGCGCTCTGCGACGTGGATGAAAGCGTATTGAACCAGCGCTTGGGCGAAGTGGAGAAGATGGGATTGCCCAAACCAAAATCGTACGTGGATGTTCGCAAGCTGCTTGAAGACAAGAATATCGACGCGATTTCCATCGCCACCCCCAATCATTGGCATTCGCTGATGGCGATTTGGGCCTGCCAGGCAGGGAAAGACGTCTACGTGGAGAAGCCGTGTTCGCACAACTGGTTTGAAGGCCGGCAACTGGTGCGCGCAGTGAAGAAGTACAACCGAATCTGCCAGCATGGAAGCCAGTCGCGCTCGAACCCAGGGATGATCGAGGCAATCCGTCATCTCAAAGACGGCACCATCGGAGACGTCTATCTGGCGCGGGCCATCTGCTACAAGTGGCGTCCATCGATTGGGCATGCGCCTGAAGAATCCGTTCCGGCTGGCGTGCACTACGATTTGTGGACCGGCCCAGCGCCAATGAAGCCGTTTACGAAGAATCGTTTTCACTACAACTGGCACTGGATCTGGGACACGGGAAACGGCGAAGTGGGTAATCAGGCGATTCATGAAATGGATATCGCACGGTGGGGGCTGGGAGTTGGCTTCCCTGTGCATGTGGCCGCGATGGGCGGACACTTCATGTTTCAAGATGACCAGGAGACGCCGAATACGCTGCACGCCACTTTCTGCTTCGAACGCGACGGCAAACGCAAGATGATGGAGCTGGAGGTGCGACACTGGATTACCAATCACGAAGCGGAGATTGGCACGGGCGCTTACGGAACCGGCGGAGTTCCTGCTGCGGGATTGAACGTCGCTGCAAGCACCGCAAACAAGAAGAGCTTCGATAATAGCACGAGCAAACCACAATCCTTGGGTCCCAAAGACGCGAAGACCAATACCGTCGGGAATATTTTTTATGGATCCAACGGGTATCTTGCCGCTGATGGATACGATTCTTACAAGACCTGGATTACAGACCAATGCGAACCCGGGCCGTCCGGCAAAGGATCTGGGGATCACTACGCGAACTTTATTGATTGCGTTCGCAGCCGCCGCATCGAAGATATTCACTCGCCGATTGAAGAAGCGCACATCTCGACCACGCTTGTGCACTTGGCAAATGCGTCGTACCGGCTGGGGCGGGCGCTGCGGTTCGACCCGGAGAAGGAGACGGTGATTGGAGATGACGAAGCGAACAGCATACTGCGCGGGAGTTACCGCGCGCCTTATGTCGTGCCGGAAGAAGTGTGAGTCGGCAGAAGAGTTCGACCACTGATGGTGCGAATTCCCGTTATTATTGCACTCGCCTTTTTTAGTGTGGCGGCGTTTCTGTCCGCGCATCCCGGTGAGCGCATTTCCGTCACAGTGGACGAGCAGGTCCGCCGCGTGGACATTTCCGTTGATGGCCAGCCGTTCACGTCGTACATCTGGCCGACCAAACTCGCGAAGCCGGTCCTTTATCCACTGCGCACGGCCAAAGGCACGATCATCACGCGCGGTTATCCGCTGGAGCCGCGCCCGGGCGAGCGCGTGGATCATCCGCACCACGCCGGAATGTGGCTGAACTATGAGAGCGTGAACGGCATTGATTTCTGGAACAATTCCGAGGCTAGCAAGCCGCAAGACATGCCGAAAATGGGGACCATTCAGCAGCGCGCGATCCTTTCAACAAAGGGTGGGACGGACCAGGGCGAGTTAGAAGTGGAAGCGGACTGGCTGGCTTTCGACAAGAAAGTCTTGCTGCAAGAACGCACGCGGTTCGTTTTTCGCGGCGAGCCGAATTCTCGGAGTGTGGACCGCATCACCACGTTGCAGGCGCAGGATGAAAAAGTTGTTTTTGCTGACGCCAAAGATGGCATGCTGGGCTTGCGTGTCGTGCGGGCCCTTGAGGCTCCTTCGGATAAGCCGGAAGTGTTCAGCGATGCTAGCGGGCGCGCAACGACCGTGGCGAAGCTCGACAGCACGGGGGTGAACGGCGTCTATCTGACGAGTGAAGGCAAGAAAGGCGAAGCGGCGTGGGGCACGCGGGGGCGGTGGTGCAATCTCAGCGGAAAGGTCGGCGAAGAGCCGGTCACGATTTCGATTTTCGATCATCCGTCGAATCCGGGCTTCCCTACGTACTGGCATGCCCGTGGTTATGGACTTTTCGCGGCAAATCCGCTGGGCGAAAAAGTCTTCAGCAATGGCAAAGAAGAGTTGAACCTCACCCTGGCTCCCCACCAGAGCGTTACGTTCCGCTATCGGGTGCTGATTTCATCGGAAATCATGACGCGCGAAGGCACCGAGGCCGCGTACAAAGCGTTTGTCGCGGCTTATCACTAGTGCTTTAATGCACTGACTCCCATGACCTTTCACGTCGGTTTAATCGGCGGCAGCAATATTTCGGAGACGCATGCACGCGCGGCGCGAGCCATTCCCGGCGTGGAGATTGCCGCAGTGTACGGAACGAATTCTGAAAAAGTTCGCAAGCTCTGCGCCGACCATGGAGGGGCGCCCTATACAGACTTTGCGACGTTTCTGGCGCACCGCCCGATGGATCTCGTGATGATCGGGAGTCCTTCGGGGCTGCACGCCTCCCAAGGCATCGCCGCGGCTAAAAATGGGTTGCACCTCTTGACGGAAAAGCCGATCGACATAAGCACGAACCGCGCGGATGAACTCATCGAAGCAGCCAAACAATCGGGTGTGAAGTTGGGAGTGATTTTTCAAGACCGCATGAAACCGCACATCCGGCAACTGAAGGATTGGATCGATCGCGGGCTGCTCGGGAAGCCGCTGCTTGTAGATGCACGCGTGAAATGGTACCGACCGCCGGAATACTATGCGAATTCGCGCTGGCGGGGCACACTGGCCCTCGATGGCGGCGGAGCTTTGATGAATCAAGGCATCCACACGATTGATCTGCTGCTTTGGCTGCTTGGCGATGTAACCAGCGCCCACGCGCGCGCGGCCACGCAGCTTCACCGCATCGAGTCCGAAGACACCGTGACAGCTCTACTCGAGTTTGCCAACGGAGCGATGGGCGTTTTTCACGCCACGACGGCGGCTTATCCCGGCTATCCGCGGCGCGTGGAGATTACCGGCTCGCAAGGCACCGTAGTGCTTGAACACGACCGCATGATTGCTGTTGATCTGCGCAGCGCTCCTGCCGAGGGCGCTCGGTTCGCGGAACGGGATGAGAATCAAAGCGGCTCTTCCGCTGTGGTCAGTGATTTTCGTGGGCATCAAGCGGTGATTGAAGATTTCCTTTGCGCTATCCAGAAGAATACGGCACCCGCATGCGACGGCCGCGAAGGACGACGCAGCCTGGCTCTCGTCGAAGCCATCTACCGCGCCGCGCGCAGTCCACAGAAGAGGGCGACCATGTGACGATCGCTTGATCGAACAACCTAGGTCGAGAAGACGACTCTTCAGAGCTGCCGGACAGTACCGCGAACCACAAACTCTGTCGGCAAGATCCGCTGGCTATATGCCATTTGAGGATGATGGAGGCGTTCGAGGAGCATCTTCATGCAGGTTTGCCCGATTTCCTCCTTGTGAACACGCACGGTAGAGAGCGGAGGGTCCATCAGGACCGCCTCTTCCCGATCATCGAAACCGACCAAGCTGATCTCGTCCGGAACTTTCACACCTTCCCGGCGCAGTGATAACCATAGCCCGTATGCGGTTTCATCGTTGCCGGACACGACAGCCGTAGGGCGCGGCGCGCGTGCCAAAATTCGCTCCGCGCTCCTTTGGCCAAAATCCACGAAACCGTCCGCATTTCGCGGCAGAATCGATACCGGTTTCAGTTTGTTCTCGCGCATCGCCTGACGATAACCGTCGAATCGCCGTTGAATCCAAGGGAACGAGGTGTCTCCCGTAAAATCAATCAGCCGGTGTCCCTGCCCAATCAAATAACGTGTGGCCTGGAGCGTTCCGTTGAAGTCATCGAATCCCACCTGGTCGTAGGAATGCTCTCCATCGATGCCGACAACGTTGTTGCTAAAAGCGACGAAGGGCATTTGAATGGCTTCGATTCGGCGGAGCAGATTTGGATAAATCGTGCCGGCCAGGATGACCCCGTCAATCAAACCATGCTCCTGGAGAACGGGAGGCAAGTCGATCTTCTCCGGCGCCACCCGCGGCGAATAGTGCAGCACGGCAAAAAGCACGTGATGTTTCAGGCTGCTGGCATAAGACTCGACACCTTGCAAAATGCGCGCGTGAAAGGGGTGGAGAAAATCGCGGTTGCTCAAAAGAAAGCAAACAATTTCGGAGCGGCGCCTGAGAATTCGCCGCGCTTGTGCGTTGGGCCGGAACCCTAAGCGCCGGATCGCTTCGTTCACGCGAGCACGCGTCTCCCGGCTCACTTGAGAACTGGAATTGAGGACGCGTGAAATTGTTCCTATGCCTACACCGGCGGCTCGGGCCACGTCGCGAATCGTGTTCTGGTGTGGAACTGTTTCCAGTCCTGTTTCTACCTTCCGCGACTTTCGCATCTTCCTCGACCTTGCTGGAATTCCTGGATGGGCGCAAGTCTAGCATACGTTAGGCGGACGTGAGTCCGCTTTTGTCCCATCCCTTGTGCACGAAACAGAGGGGATTCGAAAACAATTCGCTCGAGCGGCCCGCTTGGGAGCTTCGACTTCCCAACAGACCAAAGCCTCGTGAAGCCGATTTGATTTTTGAATTTCGGCTTGACAGAGACCTGGCGCAGGACTAAGGTGTGGAACCAGTTCCATGAAAACGGTCGGCTTCCTCAGGTGCGAGGTGGAAAATTCTCGGAATACGCGGGGGTGTAAGTCATGAAGAACCTTGCTGGCACGTCCTTGGAGTTGAAAACAGGGAGCAACTTTCAAAAGGATCATCAGCGACCGGCATCGCGTATCGCACGCAGCCTGGGCGAATGGTTCTGGCTTAGCGTGATCGCTCTGCTCGTACTAATGGGTTGGACCTCTGGGCCGGCGAGGGGGCAAGCCGTCAACGCAACTCTCCTGGGTACGGTAGCGGACAGCAGCGGTGCTGCGGTTGCGAGTGCGAAAGTTACAATCACGGAGATGAAAACCGGTGTCAGCCGCACAACCACCACAAACGAAGACGGAAATTATCAATTCCCCGATCTTCCCCCTGGCCAGTACGAGGTATCTGTTGAGAAAGAAGGGTTTAAGAGAGCCGTCAGATCCTCTATCGATGTGTTGGTGAACAGCGACGTTCGCGTCAATATAAGCCTGCAACCCGGGACCGTTCAGCAGACCGTGGAGGTGATCGCCGATGTTCCGATCCTGCAAACTGACCGGGCGGACGTCGGCGCGAAATTAGAGAACCGGCAAGTGGTGGATCTCCCGCTCGGGAATAACCGCAATTTTCAGAACCTGATCAATTTGGTTCCCGGTGCCACGCGCGCTCATCGCGTCCATTCGGAATTCTTCAATGCCCAGGACAGCTTGTCCACGGAAGTGAACGGCCAGACGCGGTTATTCAACAATCTCCAGATCGAAGGCGTGGATGACAATGAGCGCACGGGCCTGTTGCAGATTTATATTCCGCCAGCTGAGGCGATCCAAACCGTTGACGTGAGCACCAGCAACTATACGGCAGAGTTCGGGCGCGCCGGCGGGGCCGTGACCAACGTCATCTTGAAGTCCGGTACGAACAACCTCCACGGAGCAGCTTACGAGTTCAACCGCATCAGTGCCCTTGCCGCTGTGCCTTTTTTTCAGAACACGGCCATTACACCAAAGGCGTCCACTACTTACAATTATTACGGCGGGAATGTCGGCGGGCCTATCATTAAAAACAAGTTTTTCTTTTTCGGCGACATCCTGCGAATCGACGATTCACGGGGAAAGTTTGACAATCTGTCCTTGCCTACCGATGCCTTTCGGGCGGGAAACCTGCAAGCCGTCGCGCCGGCTACTTGCGCAACGACTAACGTGGGGTGCACCATCTATGACCCGTACCAGACCACGGACGCCACACACACGACCCTCGTCCTAGATGCTAGTGGGAACCCCATCCCAGTAGCGCCCGCAAGTCGGACGCCATTCCCCAATAATATGATCCCCGCGAGCCGCATCAGTTCTTTCGCCCAGAAGATACTCGGGTTCGTTCCGCACACCAATGTTCCGAGCCCGGGGCTCAGTAACAATTATCAACAGACGACGCGGTTTCTGAAAAACACGACAGCCTTCGACAGCAAATTCGACTTTAACCGAAAGGACAACGACCGTTACGCGTTCCGGTTCAGCCGAGCGGTGCAGAGCCTCACCGATCAGCCCATCTTTGGCCTACCCGGAGGTCCGAAGGGTGGGGGCTTCCAGGGCACTGGCAACCAACACGTTCAAAGCGGAGCCCTCAATCACACGCACACGTTCTCTCCTACCTTGCTTGCGGAGACGCGTATCGGAGTGAGCCACTACCGAAACATTGCGCGTAACTCGGACTACGGCTTGACGGACCTCACTGGTATAACCGGTGTTAATCTGGATCCCTTCACCAGCGGCACTACCGCCATAGACATTCAAAACGGTTTCTCGAGCCCGATGATCGGATACTCGGCGTCTCTGCCGTGGGACCGCGGCGAAACCAATATCAATGCGGTGACCAACTGGACGAAGATTCATAGAAATCACGCCTTCAAATGGGGGGTGGACTTCCGGCGTCTGCGTGACGATTTGGTGCAGGCACAAACGTTCGGACCACGTGGAGTTTTCCGTTTCGGAACCAGCACCACATCTACTTCAACGTCCGCAACTTCACGCGGAAATAACTTCGCTGCGTTTCTGCTCGACGCACCTACGGAGGTGGGCCGCGACGTCTCGGTGAGATCCGGATCATGGCGAGAGTCGGAGCTCTTTAGCTATGGACAAGACAAATGGCAACTGAACTCCAAATTAACTCTGGACATCGGACTCAGATGGGAGCTCTACTTCCCAGCGACGCCAGCGCACAACGGCGGGTATTCCAACTTCGATCCGACAAACAACACCCTGGTGCTCGCCGGAATTGGCGGCAACCCGCTGGACCTGAGCCGCAATACCTACTACCATTATTTTGCTCCGCGATTCGGCATGGCTTATCGGCTCACCGACAAATTTGTCCTGCGAGGTGGATTCGGTATCAGTTACGAGCCGTTCCCCAATAATGCATACGCCTTTAACTATCCCGTGCGCCAGGCCAATGGCACGAACCAGTTGAGCTCCGGGGCGCTGCCGACCTGGCCGAGCGGCCAGATCGCTAACATGAACTTTGGATTTCCGGCCCCAGCCCCGGCAGCCATACCAAGTAACGGCGTGGTGTCGGGTGTTTGCCAGGTTCCACCAGTCCCCGGCGTCGCCTGTATTGGCCTGAATTCCCAATACAACGTGATCGACAAAAACTTTACGCAGCCTTACGTCGAATCGTGGAATCTTGCCTTGGAGCGCGCGCTGCCCAAGAATTTTGTGCTGGACGTCGCATATGTCGGCAACCACGGCGTGGATATTCCCATGGATTATGACCTGAACGCTGCGACTGCGTTCGGCCCCTTTGATTTCACCACGACCCCTCCGAAGCCCCTCAGCAACTGTTCGGTGCGACCCTTGTGCGCCCTTTACGGAAGGACGGCCAACACCGACTTTTTGTTCAAGCCAACTAGCTCGAATTACCACGCCTTGCAGACGAGGTTTAACCACAGGACAGGATACGGGCTGATTCTGACCACATCCTATACATTCGCAAAAGCCTTGGCTTTCAGATCCGACGTCGGAGATGGCGGCGGAAACGACGCGGGCAGTCCGTCCTTCTATCTGGACTTCCAGCGTAATTACATGGAGGTCAGCAACAGCCGCAGGCACACTCTCGTGCAAAGCGTCGTTTATGAGCTGCCGTTTGGCAAGGGCAAGCCTTTGCTGCATTCCGGCTGGGCGACCTGGGTTGCCGGCGGCTGGCAGGTGAGTACAGTGATGACTATCCTGAGCGGAAGGCCACTGGACTTCAGCGCCAATGGAAACGGACTCAATGCGCCTGGCACGCGCCAGACGCCAAACCAAGTGGGTCCGTTCCGCGTCCTCGGTGGCATCGGGCCCAGCGTTCCGGGTCAGCCAACCGCTAATTTGTGGTTTGACACTTCGGCATTTACGCCCGTCAGTACGGTGCAGACGCTGGGGAGTATGAGCCGCTACAAATTCGCTGGGCCGCGCTATTTCAATCTGGATGCCGCGATGTTCAAGAGGTTCCCGGTAAGCGAGCGAATCGGTCTGGAGTTTCGCGCTGAAGCGTTCAGCGTGACCAATACTCCGCAATTCGATCAGCCGAACGCGAACACGAGTGACGCCAACTTTGGCCACATCACTAACACGATAGGCGGCAACCGGACCGTGGAACTCGGAGCCAAGCTGACGTTTTAGCCGACTCGAAAATCTGGGCGCCCTCTGCAAACGTACTAGCATAGTGTCCCAGCATTGAGGAGAATCAGTCATGCAGTGTCGAATGCCGCGCCGCGACTTTCTCTGGGGGATGGGCGCTGCCGCGGCGGTCACGGCAGTTCCCTCCTTTGTTTGCACGCGGCTACTCCTGGCTGCGCCTCTGTATCCACCAAGAGACTTGTCGTACTTCGATACGCCCATTTCGCCTGCCCCCGGCGAAATTCATTTTGGATATGCGTCCATCACCTGGAATGGAAATGACCGTCAGGCGATTGAGGACATTGCCGCGCTGGGCTTTCCCGGGATTCAGTTGCGCTCCAATGTCCTCAAGGAATTTTCCGGACCTACCGAGCTACACGACTTGCTCGAAAAGCGTCGGCTGAAAATGGTTGCGCTTTCGAGCGGCGGCGTGCGCCTCGATCCCGCCATCGAGGCAGATGAAATCGCCCGCCACACCGCGAATGCCAAGTTTGTCCACGACGTGGGAGGCTTGTACCTGCAAGTCACCGACGAACGGCCCAAAGACAGAGCTGTCACTTCAGCCGATTATGTGCGCTTGGGCAAGCTCATCACAGAAATCGGAAAGCGCACGGCCGATTTGGGGGTTTCGCTCGGGTATCACAACCACATGGGCACGCTCGGACAAAGCCCCGAAGAAGTAGACCAGATCCTGCAAGCGGCGGATCCGCGTTACGCGAAACTGGAGCTTGATGTGGCGCATTACTTCCAGGGGGGCGGCGACCCGGTCAAAGCCATAGAAAAGTACGCCGACCGGCTTTTGTTCCTGCATATCAAAGATGTGGAACCTTTGCCCGCCAGCGAGAATTCTAAGCGTGCCTTCCGGTTTGTCGAATTGGGCCGGGGACGCGTGGACCTTCCTGCCGTGTTCGCCGCCCTTCAAAAAGTGAATTTCCGGGGGTGGGCGATCGTGGAGCTTGACGCCGTGCCGGACAAGACCCGCACACCAAAGGAATCCGGCGAAATCAGCAAGAAATATCTGGAAGAAAAGATCAAGGTGACGGTATGAAGTCGCCATTTCGCGTTGCCGTCATCAATGATGAGATCACGCAGGACTTCGGTCGCGCCTGCGAAATTGCCGCCAAAGAATTTGGCATGGATTGGATCGAGTTGCGCGGCATGTGGAACAAGAACCTTCTCAAGCTGGACGCCAAAGAAGTCGAAGAAGCACGGCGCATTTTGGAAAAGAACAAGGTTCGCGTGACGGACATCGCCAGCCCACTCTTCAAAGTGGATTGGAAGGGCGCGCCCATCTCGAAATTCAGTCCGAAGCGCGACCAATTCAACGCCGATTTTACGTTTGACCAGCAGGACGAGGTTTTGGAGCGCAGCATCGAGCTCGCCAAGGCGTTCAACAGCGACCGCGTGCGCTGCTTTGACTTTTGGCGGCTGGATGATCAAGCTCCGTATCGCGAGGCCATCAACGAAAAACTGCTGGCCGCAGCCAACGCCGCCGGCACGCAAGGCATCATTCTGGTCCTCGAGAACGAGCCTTCCTGCAACACGGCCACGGGCGCGGAAGCCGCGAAAGTTCTCAGCGCGGTGAAGTCGCCGCATTTGTGGTTGAACTGGGATCCGGGAAATGCGTCAGAGCTGGGGGAAAAGCCTTATCCCGATGGCTACAATCTCTTGCCCAAAGACCGCATTGGCCATTGTCATTGCAAGGACTCGGTGAAAAAGCCCGACGGCAAGTACGCCTGGGCGCCCATGGGCGGAGGTATGATCGATTGGGTCGGCCAATTCAAAGCTTTGAAGCGCGACGGCTATCAATATGCCGTCAGCCTGGAAACTCATTGGCGCGGCGCGGGCACGGCGGAGGAATCGACGCGGCAAAGCTGGGCCGGGATGAAGAAAGAACTGCAAGAGGCTGGCGCGTGGTAACCTAGGTCTGAAATCAGCGCCACCTGCAAATAGCGCGATGGGCCGTTTCCAACTGGATTCTTTAGCAACCTTGGTCCACAAATCAATGACGAGCGTTGACATAGCACGAAGAGAGTTTCTTCAACGACTAACCGTGGTAATGGCGGCGTTGCCCGCGGCTCTGCGCGCAGCGGTCGACCGTTTGCCCATCGGCTTTTCCACGCTGGGCTGCCCGTCATGGGGCTGGATTAAGATTCTCGACTTCGCGCAACAGAATGGTTTTGCCACGGTTGAGCTTCGCGGCCTCTCGGGATCCATGGACTTGCCTTCGCGCACGGAGTTTGCCGACGGTCAAATGGAGCAATCCAAAAAAGAAATCGCCTCCCGGGGGCTGCGCATTTCGTGTGTGAGCAGCTCCGCCAACATGCACGACACCGGCCCCGAGCATGAGAAACAGCTGGCCGACGCGCGCAGGTTCATTGATCTGGCTTCGCGCCTGGGCGCGCCTTATGTCCGCGTTTTCGGTAACAAGCTGGTCGGGCCCCAAGCCTCTGCCGTCGAACGTATCGCCGGCTCGCTTCGCGAACTGGGAGACTATGCTGGTCCCAAAAGCGTGACGGTCATTCTGGAATCGCACGGTGATTTCACGAATTCCCCCGTGCTCCGGGAAATTCTAGAGAAGTCCGCTTCCCCGCACGTTGCGTTGCTGTGGGATGCGCACAACACTTTCGTAGAAGGCAAGGAAGATCCGGAGACCACGGTTCGCCAACTCGGAAAATACATCCGCCACACGCACTTGAAGGACGCGCGTCTAGCAAATGGCCAGGACAATTACGTCCTGACGGGCCGTGGCGATGTTCCCGTGAAGCGGCAGGTCGAACTGCTCGCAGGAATCGGATATGCGGGTTCCTACTCCTTCGAATGGGAAAAAGCGTGGCATCCCGAAATCGAAGAACCGGAAATCGCCATTGCCGATTATGCGAAGGTGGTTACCCAGTATCTTGCGGGCACCAAGCAAAAGCACTCCTGAGAATTTTTCGATCTTTCGGGAGGTTGGCCCCATCCCGCGGAGGTAACCATGTCCCTGACCCGGCGTGAACTTTGTCTGCTCCTTCCACCCGCGCTGCTACCCGCTGTTCTAGTCAGACCTGAACCGCAGTCGGGTGAAGCCGCTTCGCTTCCCTCGAGCATGTATCCTTTTCCTAAGCTTGTGTTGCACACGTCAGAAACGGCCGCGACCCGCTCTGTCTTGAAGGGAAAACTGGCCACGGGGGAATCGGTCGAGGTCCACGAGACAACGCTTCCTCCCGGCAATGCGCCGCATCCGCCGCACCGTCACCCTCATTCGGAAATGTGGCTCATTCGCGAAGGCACAGTCGACATCACCGTGAATAATACGACCACGCGGTTGGGACCGGGTTCGGTGGGCTTTGTCCGTTCGAACGACGAACACGGCATCAAGAACGTGGGCCTGAATCCTGCCACTTATTTTGTCGTAGCCATCGGACCTGGCGCTTCGTGACATAAAGGCGCTCAAATCACCGTTTAACCGCGCTGAAACGGCTATTCAGTATTTTCAATTTGACGTTCGAAACCTCGCTTCCTATGATACTTTGCGAAGCGCGAATGAATAGCATGAGCGCGGATTCGCGCTCGTGTCGGAGCCGGTCGAAAGAGAAAATGAACTAGATTTTTTGGCCGCTCGGCAATATCGTTTTCCGAACGCCGGGGGATGCTTGCCTGGCGACTGCGAAACGTCCCACCCTCGGCGCGACCGTTTCGGCATTTCTCGAAGCACCCGGAGGTCACCGCATGACCAAAGATGATGATCTCAAGGCCCCTAAACACGGCTCGAAAAACGAAGACGAGAAGAAGCGCGGCCTGCAAAGACGTGAGTTTGTTAAGTTAGTTGGCGGAACGGGAGTCGCGGCTACCGCTCAGGTTTTGGCAGGGCACAAACTCGCCTCCGCAGCAACGACGGTTCCCGAGGAAGTCATCGCCGGCTCAACAGGCGAAGTGATTGGCCCCGGCCTCGTCGCAATGACTCTGCGTATTAATGGCGAACCCAAGAAAGTAACGATTGAACCGCGCGTCACGCTGCTGGACGCCCTGCGCAATCATCTCGACCTCACCGGCGCGAAGAAAGTCTGCGACCGCGGCACCTGCGGGGCCTGCACGGTCATCGTGAACAACAAACCTGTCTATTCCTGCAGTGTGCTGGCCATCGAAGTCGCTGACCGCGCGGGCAAACCCGGTGCCGACATTCGCACGATCGAAGGCCTCGCCCCCGAAGGCAAGCTTCACGCGGTTTCCGCATCGTTTGTCGAGAACGACGCACAACAGTGCGGCTTCTGCACGCCCGGTTTCGTTATGTCCTGCAAAGCCTACCTGGACGCGCACCCAAACCCCACGATCGAAGAAGTGAAGCATGCGCTTGGCGGCAATCTCTGCCGCTGCGGAACGTACATTGGCATGAGGAACGCCGTCGTGCAAGCGGCAATGTCAATGAAAGGAGGGCGCGCCTGATGGCTGACTATCATTGGCCTCCCACAGACAAATGCAATTTGATTGGCAGGCGCATCTCGCGCCTTGACGGTCCCTGGAAGTCCTCAGGTCGCATCAAGTACAGCTATGACGTCAATCGCCCCAATATGCTGCACGGCAAGATGGTGTTCTCGCCGTACGCTCACGCCAAAGTCGTGAGTATTGACACGAGCGCCGCCGAAAAAATGCCCGGCGTGAAAGCCGTGGAAATCATGACCGAGCCTGGAAAGGAAGTCTTTTGGGTTGGACATGAAGTCGCAGCCGTCGCCGCGGAAACTGAAGAGCAGGCGCGCGACGCCGCGCGCGCCATTAAAGTTCGTTACGAGAAACTTCCGCATCTCGTTTCCGACGCCGCGCCAGAAAAGGCTGGCGAACACACGAAACAACTCGCCGAGCAGACTGACGGGAATCCTGACCAGATGCTTCAGCAGGCCGAAGTTGTCAGCGAAGGCGAGTACGGCTCTCCGGTGATCACCCATTGCTGCCTTGAAGCGCACGGGCAAGTGGCAGAATGGGATGGCGACAATCTCACGCTCTACGCATCCACGCAAAACGTGAGCGGAATACCTGGCGAAATCGCGCGCGCAAAGATCGTCGACGCCGCTGACAAAGTGCGCGTGCTCACACCCGTGATGGGTGGCGGCTTCGGAAGCAAATTTGGAGCAGACACTTGGGGACTGGCGTGTGCGCGTCTCGCCAAGAAAAGCGGCCGCCCCGTCAAGATGATGCTCGAGCGAGACCAGGAATTGCTGGCCGCCGGCTCGCGTCCCTCCATGTATGCAAAGGTGAGAGTCGGCGCGAAGAAGGATGGCACACTGGTGGGCTGGCAGTCCGAATCCTGGGGCACCGGCGGCCCGGACGCTCAAGGTGGTGCGCCCAATTTACCTTACGTCGTTCGAATCCCCGACCGTCGCGTACGCCACACTGCCGTGCTGACCAACATCGGCCCCGCTCGCGCATGGCGCGCACCCAATCACCCGCAAATGTGCGTCATCACCATGTCGGCGCTTGACGACCTGGCGGTGAAGCTCGCCATGGATCCCGTCGAGCTCTTGCAGAAGAACATTCAGATGACCGGGCAGCTCGCCAAGACTTATTCGGCGGAATTGGACAAGGCCGCTGAACTGATGGATTGGAAAAAGAAATGGCATCTGCGCGGCGACAAAACGCCGGGCCCCATCAAAAAAGGCTTGGGCGTTTCCATTCACACCTGGGGCGGCGCAGGCCATCCCAGCAATTGCAACTGCACGATTCAGCCGGACGGTTCGGTTTCGGTTTCGCTTGGTTCCCAGGACCTTGGAACCGGGACCCGTACAGTCATCGGCATTATTACCGCGGAAACCATGGGCTTGCCGCTCGAAGCGGTGAAAGTAAACATCGGCGATTCGAAATACCCGGCGGATGGCGCGTCCGGCGGCTCTACAACCGTGGGTGGGGTGAGTTCTTCCACTCGCCGCGCGGCCACCGCCGCGTTGAATCAACTTCTGGAAAAAGTGGGTCCTTCCCTTTCCGTGAAACCCGAGGAACTGGAAGCCGTTGACGGAGACATTCGCGTTAAAGGAAATCCCAACAAGGCCATCCCCTGGAAGCAAGCCTGTGCCAAGCTCGGCACGTCTTCCATCACCGGCGTGGGCCAGCGTCAACGCGGAAACGACGACCTCATTTCCAGCGGCGTCGGCGGCGCGCAGATGGCGGAAGTCACGGTGGACACCGAAACCGGAATCGTCCATGTCGACAAGCTGGTGGCGGTGCAGGACTGCGGCCTCATCATCGACCTGAAAACTGCGGAAAGCCAGGTCTACGGGGCCTGCATCATGGGCATCACCTACTCGCTCTTCGAACAAAAACTCATGGACGAGCAGACCGGCCGCTGCCTGAATGCTGACCTGGAATTCTACAAGCTCGCTGGCATCGGCGATTTTGGCGACATCGTCGTGCACATGATGACCGGCCAGGGTTATGACGATCGCGGTGTTATCGGCCTTGGCGAACCGCCGGTGATCTCGCCGGGCGCCGCCATCGCGAACGCCGTCGCCAACGCGATCGGGGTTCGCGTGCCGACCATTCCCCTCACACCCGACAAAGTGCTCGCGGCTCTCGAGCAGAAAGGAGCGGTGGCCTAATGGAACGCTTTGAATACGCTCATCCCAGCACCAAACAAGAAGCGATTGGGCTTCTCGGCTCCCATTGGGGTGACGCAGCCGTACTTGCCGGCGGGACCGACTTGCTCAGTCTGATGAAGGAGTACCTCGTCACGCCCAAGCGCGTCGTGAATATCAAGAACGTGGAAGGTTTGAACGGCATTCATTCGAACGCCGAAGGAGTCACCATCGGCGCGCTCGTCACCATGGAAGAAGTTCTGGAAGACAACACCATTCGCTCCGAATTCCCTGCCCTCACTCACGCCGCCGAAGGAATCACGAGCCCTCAGATTCGCGCCATGGGTACGGTCGGTGGAGACCTTTGTCAGCGCCCGCGTTGCTGGTATTTCCGCAACGGCTATGGTTTGCTGGCCAAGGATGAAAACGGAAAATCGCTCGTGCCCGAAGGCGAGAATCGCTATCACGCCATTCTCGGCAACAGTGGGCCCGCCTACTTTGTGAATCCTTCGAGCCTGGCTCCCGCGCTGATTGCGCTTGATGCCAAGTTGCAATTGATCGGGCCAAAGGGCCAGCGCGAAGTGCGCGTCGCGGACTTTTTCGTCACTCCGAAGGCCGACACTGAGCGCGAAAACGTTCTCGGGCACAACGAAGTGCTGGCGGGCCTTGTGATTCCGGCCTCGTCGCGAGGTCTTCGCAGCGCCACTTACGAAGTCCGCCACAAAACCGCGCTCGACTGGCCGCTAGCCGCCGCCGCGGTTGCCGTGAAACTCGAAGGCGGCAAAGTGACTTCAGGCAAGATTGTTCTCGGTCACGTTGCTCCCATCCCCTGGCAAGCAAATGAAGCAGCAAAAGAACTGGCCGGAAAGGCCATCAACGAGAGCGTGGCGGCAAGCGCGGGCGAGGCAGCCGTTCGCGGTGCGAAGCCGCTGAGCCAGAACGCCTACAAAGTGAACTTGGCGAAAGTCGCCGTCAAGCGCGCCTTGCTTGCCGCCGTGAAAGGAGATGCGTAGCCATGCCAACCCTGACCGAACTCGTCCAGAACGCCACGGTTTGCCACCGCCTACGCGAAAAGAAAATGTTTTACGAGGGCGGCGAGACTCCCGCGGCCAGCATGGACATCATCACGCCGGCAGAGAAAGCCGCCGCAATGCCAGCAGGACCCTTTTGGTGTGCGCAAACGCAATCGCTCCTAGGACCGGATGGTGCCTTCGCAAACACCGAGAAGTGCCGGCCCGGCCGCTCCTGCTGCGAGACCACGTAGTTGAGTCGTCTTGTTTTGTAGGGGCGCAGCATGCTGCACGCCATTTGAGCAGGACCTGAAAGCTGAACGTGGCACGAGAGCCAGCCGGCTACCGAATCGAAAGAACGTTGAAGGCAACGCTTGGCAGTGAGAAAATATCTGAAGTGAGACCAAGGGAGGTATGTACCATGAAAGTGAAGGGCGCCGTACCGTTATTCCTTCTCGTGGGGGCTTTGATCGCTCTGCCCTCTTGCGCGCAAGCGGCCCAGCCCGCGGGGCACGTTACGGGCGAGTACATCGAGTCGCGGACCGCGGACGTGTACACCGGTCCCTGCTTTGCCAATTCCGAGGTCAACTTGACCGGCAAAGAAGCGGTCCTCGCGTGGCATGTGGACAAAGGCACCTGGCAAAACGTTTCGCTCGATGGATTGAGCGTTGCTGCTGTCGTGCGTGCAAGCGCAACGCTCGGCGATGCTTTCAGCAATCCACTGCCCGCCAAGGCGGTCCTCATCGTGGACGAGCGCGCCAATGCGGCACAACGAGAAGCCCTTGCAAGCTTTGCCCAAGCACAAGCCGGGAAACTCCTGAGCAGCGTGATCGCAACCGAAATTCAGCCCATCCGCTTCAGCGTGGACGCGAGCCACCACGGCTCGGCCTCACTGGAAGCCGGCGACCTTGCCCGCATCACCACCCGCGCCATCGTGGACACCGACGAAATCTGCCACAACGAGGACGTGTACTACGAGCCGCTGGTTTCTCACTTGACGCATGCGATGCCCGCTGTCGCGAGCCGCTCGTCCTATAGCGGCAATCACCTCGGCAGCACCTGGAACGAATCCAACCGCCGAAGCGCTTTCATCGGCACGTTTGCGGTCTGAATGGGAGAGTCGGGGTTTACGGGTCAAACTCGACTCGTCGGCTCTGACCAGTTTCCGAGTCCGGTCTCCAGCAGAAAGACTTCGCCCGAGGGTCGGTTTACTTTGCGTCTTTTGGAATGGTGCCAAGAGCGGGCTCGCGGTCCAAAGAACGAAGCTGTCACGGACGTAGCGAAAGACGCGCGCTGAATTCAATTCGCTTCTTCTGAGGTGCTCGCCAATGGAGGCGTTTCGAACGCGGCAGTTTCTGTGCACCTTCTCCTTCCTTGCTCTTCTCGTATGCGTCTCCACGAACGCCTCGGCGCAAAGCTACAAAACCGAAGCCCTCAACGAAGCGCCTCCCAAAGAGCTTGCGGCGCCAATTCGAGGGGCGCTCTCGCAGACCGGGATTCGCGTCACCGGCCCGAGCGGACCCGTGTGCGACCTATGGCTGGGCAAAGCCGTTCCCGGAAAAGCGAACGCCGCGCAAACGCTTGGCGTGGTCTTTCCGCAGCTCGCTCCAGGCACGCTCGTTGGCGCGATACGCCTTCCGGGTTCGGTCAAAGACTACCGCAAACAACTGATCAAGGCAGGCGTCTACACGCTCCGCTATGCGCTTGTTCCGGAGAACGGCAATCACATGGGCGTGGCCCCGCAGCGCGATTTCGCGCTGGCTTCCCCAGCGGCCGCAGACCAGGACGCATCAACGCTTACGATTGATCAAACCATAGCCCTGAGCCGCAAAGCCACCGGTTCGAATCATCCTTCGGTATGGAGCCTCGCACCCCCCGAGGATCATCCGAAATCGCTTCCGTCTGTTTTTCACCTGGATGACGGCGACCTGTGGCTCGTGGAGTTTTCTGTTCCGCTGGCCGGTTCGCCAGTACCTATGGCGCTAGTCGTAGTTGGTTCCGCTCCAGAAGCCTAAGGGGCTCGCCCCTAAAATCAACGCGCCGCTGTATAGTGCTTTGTCTGTTTCGTTCTCGAATTGAAGACTTCGAAATTTCCGTCCGCCGACACCGTCAGCTTCAAATAATGGCCGGCATCGGGCCCGCGAACGTTGGCGATGAAAGAGTCGGCCACGTTGTGCTCCGCGCCTCCCTCATTTGCATAGTGGAGTTGCCAGAAATCTTCGAGCCGCGGCGACTTCTTGACCGCCTCCCAGGAAGAGGGCGCTCCGCCCTTCGAAGCTCCGTTATCCATGATGGCCACTCGCGGCGCAATCGAGTTCAAAAACTCCCGGCTGTTGCTGGACACCGACCCATGATGCGAGACGACGTAGATATCAACCGCCCCAACCTTGTTCACAGGACACACCAGCTGTGCCTCTTTGTCCGAAGTCAGGTCGCCCAAATCCAGGATTCGCAATTTTCCAAAAGTAAGGAGCACACCGAGCGACCGCGCATTCTCGCTCTGATCCGCCGGCCGCTTCTCGGATGCGTCACAGGCCGCATTCTTGCTACTGCCGCTCAGCGGCTTTTCAATGAGCTCCCCGTCCGAGCTGACCACCTTCGTATCCAGGCCCTCGATGGGCAACGTGTCACCGGGCTTGGCAATGATGCGCTCGAGTTTGTCCTTCGCCAACAGCTTCTGATAGTCCTCCCACACTCCCTGAGTCGTCGCATCATTTGGCTCGCGGTTTTCTCCGTGATCGATCACTGTTCGAATCGGAATCTCCGCCGCAAGCTGCGTGATTCCTCCCACATGGTCCACGTAGTAGTGCGTCAAAAGCAAAAAGTCAATTTGCTTGATGCCGGCCAGTTTCGCTGCAGCCACGATGCGATCCGCATCGCGCCCGTTATTGTTCGGCCAGCCTGTATCGATCAAGAGCGACTTCCCTTCCGGTGTCACAAACAACGTCGCTTGCCCGCCCTCGACGTCCACAAAGCAGATTTGCAATCCTTTTCCGTTCTCAGGATTCGCGGTCTCAATAGCGCCGACAAAGAATGCCCAGAGGCCAAGCATCGCCACGACCGCTGTTTTGCAAATCGCCGTTGGAATGAATGGGGATCTTCGCAGCACAGGTCCCTGACTGCTCTCGGGGAACTCCGTTCGCATAGTCCTCTCCTTCAGTCGTCTAGTTTGTCCGCCCAGGCGGCGGTCGTCAGCGCCAGTTCCGTCATTACTTCCGCATCCGTTTTGCCCGCCTTCTTGAGCACGTGGAACGAATGATCGGCCTCCGAAATGATATGCAGCGTGGCGCGCGAACCAAGTTTTGCGCAGACGGGGCGCAGCAGCGTCAGATCCGCAAGCGTGTCGCGTGTTCCCTGCAAGAACAACATTGGCACGCCGACCTTCGTCAAATGCTCCGCTCGCTTCGTGCTCGGACGGTTTGGTGGGTGGAGCGGAAACCCGAAAAATACAAGTCCCTTCACTGAGGCGAGCAGATTCTCTGCCGCGGCTTGCGAGGTCATTCTGCCACCCATGGACTTGCCGCTTGCTAGCAGTGGCAATTCCGGTGCCGTTTTCGCGGCCAAGCCCGCAGCTGCGGCTACCGTGGCCGTCAACAGCTCCGGTTTGTCCGGTACCCGCCCGCGCTCCTCCATGTAAGGAAACTGATAGCGTAGAGTTGCGATTCCTGCATTCGCCAGTTCCGCCGCGAGCTTCTCGAGAAAGGGGTGAGCCATGCCCGCTCCGGCACCGTGGCCCATCACCAGGAGCCATTTTGCAGCGGCTGGATGTACCAGCAGGGCCGATAGTTCACCGTTGCCCTCCACGGCAAATCGCAACTTGTCGCCGCTTGCCACAGCTCGCAATTTTAGCAAATCACTTGGCTTTCGAAATCGGAATGAGATGGCGGCACGCAGATTTGTGGTGATTCGGTTCGTTGAGAAATCAGGGTGAAAAATCGGTTTAGCTCCGGTTTCCGCTTGACTTGCACGAGAAAGGGATATAGCGTACTCGACACATTCCGTTGCTCTAGTTCACCCAGCTAACGGAGCCGCGGGGAGCTCACTGCCAGCATTGCCTTGAGCGTCCGTCGCTTTTTCAATTCCGTCCCCAAGATCTTAGGCTCTGAGAATTCAGTGCCGGCGAACGAGAGTGTGCGGCGAGGAGAAATACTCATGCGCATGCTTCGCGCGTTTCGGGCCCAAGCGTTCCTTGTGGCGGCAGTCTTCACCTCCATTACTGCACAGGCACAGACGCCGGGACTGAATGTCAACATGGTCTCCGGAACCAAGTGGCCCGGAGGGGACCCTTTTCTCCAGCGGCAAAATGAACCCTCCCTTGCCGTTTCCACGCGCAATCCTGTCCATCTTTTGGCTGGTGCCAACGACTATCGCTCAGTGGACATTCCAAATCCCAACTCTCCTGATGAACGGGGCGACGCCTGGCTGGGAGTTTTCAAATCATTTGATGGCGGCGCCACATGGGGCAGCACACTTCTAGCAGGCTACCCACAAGACCAGTCGGCGGCGGGCATGGCCTCGCCGCTTCACGGCCTGTCCACGGCGGCGGACCCCACGGTCCGCGCGGGAACCAACGGTCTGTTCTACTACAGCGGAATCGCTTATAACCGAGGCACGAATCTGGGGGTGATCTTCATAGCCAGATTCATGGACCTGGACAACCTGGAAAGTGGAGACGCGAGCCAGAGCCTGGATCCCATCCGCTACATCAATACTGTACAAGTGGACACCGGGACATCGGGACAATTTTTGGACAAGCCATGGATTGCCACGGACATTCCGCGCGGAACCGCCACTTGTAACATCCAGGTTCCACAAGGGGCAGCGACAGTAACTCAGACCGTGCCTGCTGGGAATGTCTATGCCGTCTGGAGCCGGTTCACAGGCAGCCAAAGTACCAAAATCATGTTTTCGAGATCGCTGGATTGCGGCGCAACGTGGAGCACTCCCATCAAGTTGAGCGCAGGAAATTTGGTCAACCAGGGAACCACCATCGCTGTCGACCCCAAGACCGGGAAAATCTGGGTCGCCTGGCGCCGGTTCGTCAGCAGCAGTTCGCCCGATGCCATCGTGGGCATGGTTTCCACAGATTTTGGGCAGACCTTTTCCAATGCCGTGGATATCGTCGATCTGCCCCTTTACAATGCTTCCACGCCAAACGCTCCTTCCTTCTTTGATCAGGACACCGCACCCGGAGGAATTCGCGTCCATTCGTTTCCGACCATCGGTGTTGATGGGAACGGCGTCGCCTACGCGGCATGGTCGCAGCGCGGATTACCTTTCGCTACCGGCGGAGATGCTCGCATCGCCATGTCAACATCGACCGATGGAGTGACGTGGAGCGCACCCAAGGCCGTTGATTCTGGTCCTCTTATGGAAAACGGGCTGCCGATTCTCGACTCATCTGGAAACCAACTCGTTCGCGGGCACCAGGTCATGCCGCAAATCACGACAAACGCAGGCCAGCTGTTCGTTCTTTACTATGACTTGCGAGAAGATCATACCATTTCATTTTTTCCCCCGAATTCGCCTTTTGCTCCGGATGCCAAAGGAAGCTTCTTCCAGGAAGAGCGCCAACTCGAAGGAGAGTTGACCGCTCCAGGCAATATCGCGCAAGTCTTCACGCCATTCTTGACCGATGCAAATTTGACGCAAAGGCGCCACACCCTCGACTTGGTCGTTGCACAAGCCGACACCAACAAGTCCCCGCTGGCGTTCACTACCGCGCGGGTTTCTCGTTACAAATTTGGTCTACGCAACGATGGAACGGACACGATTGGACCTGACGGTTTCCCCATTTTGCAGCAACTGCAAGAAGATCCTCCCAATCTCCCGCTGTTCGAGCAGGGCCAGGATCCTTTCATGGGGGACTACGTAGATATCGCAGGACTGGCCTTTGTTCCCACGGATTCTTCCGGAAAAAATTGGGCCTTCAATACGTCTCCCTCCGGTCTGCCAGTGGTCTACGCCACTTGGACAAGCAACCAGGACGTGGTCCCGCCTGCCGATGGGGATTGGACCCACTACACTCCCGTGGGAGGAGGAGGGCCGAGTATATTCAACCCCGGCACAACGACACCTGCGTGCAGTACCGGCCAGCAAGGCATGCGCAACCAGAACATTTATATGAGCCAAATTACCCAAGGCTTGGTGCTGTCTTCACCGCAGAACCAAAAGCCGCTGAACACGACCTTCCAGCGCGGGTTCGGGATCTTCATGCAAAATCTCACGAATTTCGACAAGAGCTTCCTATTGAGCATTAGCAACCAGCCGGTCGGCGGTTGGGCCTCCTTCCTTCCGGCGCAGGGCAATCCCCTTCCGGCCCCCGGCTCGTTCCTTCCAACTACCACTTTAAATGTAACTGTGCCTGCCCATTCCGGTGTTGCGCGCATGGTCTTCGCCACTTCCACCTCGCCAACAGCCAACATCCTGGTCACCGCGGCAGAGCTAGCTTCCGGCGGAGCGGGCCTTAAGCCGGGCGGCTTGAGCAGTTTTGTGACCTTGAATCCGGACCCAACCGCTCCTGCGCTACTGAATCCCCCGGGCAATACCGCGGGTGACGTCTCCAACACCGAGGTCTTTAGCGGCAGTCTCGTGAACGTAGGGGTTACGGACCCGAACATTGACGGCAGTCTCGTCAACAGCAGCTATTTCTACGGCAGCCTACTAAACGGCAGCCTGGTCAACGCGGACGTCAATAGCGGAAGCCTTGTCAACGGGAGTCTGGTGAACGGCAGCCTTGTGAATGGAAGCCTTTTAAACGGAAGTCTCGTGAATGGCAGCTTGGTGAACGGCAGTCTAGTGAACGGCAGCCTGGTGAATTCTGGGTTGGCCAACTTCGGTCTCGCGAGCGGCAGCCTTTTGAACACCACGCTTGCAAACGGCAGCTTGGTGAACGGCAGCTTGGTGAACGGCAGTCTAGTGAACGGCAGCCTGGTGAATGGAAGTTTGGTGAACGGTCCGGTCTCCGATCTTTCCTACACTTTCACGCACAATGGGAATACCGCGGGCTCTTACACCATCGGCTTGATAGGTAATCCTTCTACTCCGCCGACTCTCCAATTAATTGTCACCAAGACATACTACACGACGACTTCCGACGGCTGCGTTCTCGCACAGGAACCGCATAACGTAGTGCTTTCCAACGTAAACAACCCGCTGCTGCTCGATCCAACCACGACGAACCCATCGGACCCGGTCATAACGGATCCAAACGAGGGTCGTTCTACCATCGTGTTGGGGCCTGGGGAGACTGCCGTGATCACGCTCCGCGGTGTCAACTTGAGCCCGACAAGTTTGCACGGACTGACGACGCAGCTGGGACCGTTGGTGACCTCGCAAGCCTGTAATACTGGCGATCCACAGTGCGGGGTTAGGTTCTTCGCGGCGCCGCTGCTCATTTCCACGGCCACGTTGCCGGGTGCCCAGGTCGGCGTGCCGTACAGCGTAACGCTGGCAAACTTCGGGGGAATGGCGCCTTTTAACTGGAGCATTCCTCAAGGAGTGCTGCCAGGCGGATTGACGCTTTCCAGCGCCGGGGTGCTAAGCGGCACGCCCTTGGCCGCGGGAGCATTTCCCTTCACCGTGTCGGTGTCGGACTCCAGTGCACCGCAGAACTCGAACACACGACCGCTGACCTTGAATGTGAGCATGGGTACCACAACAACCACACTCACCGCCTCTTCTACTTCGCTTGTTTTTGGCCAGCAGGTTACGCTCACAGCCACCGTAAGCCCAGGCGCGGGAACGCCGACTGGAACCGTAACGTTCAGCGATGGCGCGACCGTGCTTGGCACTGTGCCTTTAGTGGCTGGTGTGGCAAGCTTCAACACTTCCTCGTTTTCGCTAGGAAACCATTCCATTGCCAGCAGCTACTCTGGGGACGCGAATTACTTGCCAAGCGCCTCATCTGCGGTACAGTTGAGCGTCGCGCAGGCGTCCACGGCAACAACCATTTCAGCTTCTCCGGCGGCTCCCGTCTTCGGTCAGGCCCTCACGCTTACCGCGACTGTCAGCGTGAATGCGCCTGGCACAGGAACACCCACCGGAACGGTCACCTTCACTGATTCCGGCAACCCGCTAGGCACGGCAAACTTGAGCGGAGGTAGCGGAAGTCTCACGATTTCCTCGCTCAGTGTTGGAAGTCATTCTTTCAGTGCCACGTACGGCGGAGACGCCAATTTTACGCGGAGCAGTCCGTCGGTGACTTTTGTGCAAGCGATCGCGCAGGCATCGACCAACTCAGTGATAACTTCCTCCGTTAATCCCTCCGTTTTCGGGCAGGCGGTGACCTTCAGCGCGACTGTCAGCGTGGTAGCCCCAGGGGCAGGGACTCCTAGTGGAAGCGTCAAGTTCCTTGACGGTGCGACCGTTCTAGGCACTGTGCCACTGACGGCCGGAACGGCGAGCTTGACCACCAGCTCAACGCTTGCGGTGGGCGGGCACTCGATTACGGTGAGTTACACGGGCAGCGGCAGCTTCGTGGCCAGTACTTCCCCCGTGTTGATGCAAACGGTCAATCCTGCTTCTACAACAACCTCCCTGGCTTCTTCGAATAATCCATCGGTCTACGGACAGGTGGTGACGTTCAGTGCGGGAGTAAGTGTGATCGCGCCTGGAGTCGGAATGCCAAGCGGTAACGTCCTGTTCCGAGACGGTGGGACCGCGCTTGGGACTTCTCCGTTGATCGGCGGGGCTGCGACTCTACCGATATCCTCGCTTACGGCGGGGAACCACTCCATCACAGCCAGCTACGTAAGCAATGGCGGCTTCGCGGCGAGCACTTCCACAGCCTTGGCCCAGGCCGTAAACAAAGCGAGTACGACGACGACCATTTCCTCGATCACCCCGAATCCCGTGGTGTTGGGGAAACCCGTTACGGTCACCTTCAGCGTTTCGGCTGCGGGAGCCGGCGCTCCGACGGGAACAGTTACGGTGAGCGACGGTGCAGGCGCTACATGCGTAGCAACGCTGCCGGCCACGAGTTGCTCGCTGACTTCCATTACGATTGGTTCGCACACGCTGACGGCGACCTATTCTGGGGATGCCAATTTTGGTGGAAGTTCTGGGAATTCCTCTGTACAGGAAGCGGTCACGTATGCGTTCCTGGGATTCCTCTCTCCACTTGGAACTGCCGGAACCGTTGCCGCGCCCACGTTCTCCGGCAGTGTGAATCGAGGCTCGGCTGTTCCTTTGAAATGGGAGCTTCTTGGTTCCAGCGGAAATGTCATCAGCGATCCGGGCAGCCTTGTGTCCATAGTCGCGTGCCCGAGCAGTGGGCCCACAGCGACGCCTGGGGCACCTTGTGTTCTGCTCTATTCGCCGACGACCGGCGCAAAGGGTAACAGTACGTTCCGTTTCAGTAGTCCTCAGTTTATTTTTAACTGGGACACCTCGTCCACTATCGGTTCCGTTGCCGGGTTTTTCACGGTCGAGGTGCAATTGAATGACGGGAGCCCGGCGAAAGCCACAACGATTCAGTTCAAATGAGACTTGAACCTGGTCCCGCGGCGAATCAAGGCTCGCGGCTCCGTGCGTGCCGGCGGAAAAATGGCGGCGTGGATTGCGGTCCAAAGCAGCGATGGGAGCGAGTTGAAGGTCACCAACATCCTCTTGCAGTAAGGCGTTGCCGGACGCGTCACGAAGCGCCACCGTAGGATGGCTGATTGTTTCTCGTGGTCCGTTTGCAGGGCACTCGTCAGAACACCCAAGACGCCTCCGCATACCGGTGTGACCGGGTCGGGAACGCGGCAATGATTCGGCGGATCATAGTCGAACCACTCGAGGACCGGCAGTCCACCTGCCGAATCCGGCGTCCCAATCAACGTATTGCGGGTGGATGCCTGCCCGAGGGTGGCGAGCCACCTTCAAAAATCAGTGGGCGGTCAGGCGGCGGCGAGCATCCAAGACGAGCGGATCTTGGACGCCTTTTTCCTTGATGGACAGGAATGTCTTATAGGCTTCGGCGGCAGTGGGGATCTTTAAGCCATCCCTGACACGCCCAACGTAGTAGTACACATCCGGGAAGATCCGATAAGTGGGGACTTCGTCGAGGAACAAAGAAGTAGCTTCGCCGCGGCGCTTCAAGCAAAGCTCTAGCTCGGTATCGGCCTCAGGAAAATGGCCGGAATCCAGATAGGAGCGCGCAAGGTCGAAATGGATGACCCAAGTGTCGGCAAGTTTCTGTGCTTCTTGAAGTCCGGGAAGGGCGTCCCGTCCTTTCCCGTGTTTCATCCGAATCTCACTTTCGACCACTTTCCCATAGGCTTGTGGATCGGCTCCCAGTTCGGATTCCAACTGGTGAGCCAGCGTCAGTGCCTTGGAGTCCTTGTCCAAAGCAAGATAGACTCGGGCGGCCCAAAAAAGCACATTGATTTCCCGGCTGGTAGCGACCGCCTTGTCGGCGGCAACCGCGGCGGCGGCAGAATGGCTCAAAAGCAGATGCGCATAGGCTAGCGTGGTCAGTTTGTTGGCCGCACTGTCCGAATCGTTGTTTTGGAGATCCGCAGAAACGGCAGTGTCGAGAATCGAAACGGCGTCGGAGGCGCGGCCCTCATAAAGGGCAAGATCGGCAAACCCGGCCGCGGCGGGTGAAGCTCCCTGAGGCCCTAGCTTTGCGAGGTTCCCATAAGACTCGATAGCCGCAGACAATTGTCCCTTGGCCAGTTGCGATAAGGCCATTCCCAAATAGCCCCGGACGAAGGAGTGATTGGATTTGAGCACTTCTTGCTGCTCCTGAATAGCGCCGTCGAAGTCCCCGCTGTACATGGCATAGAGACCCAAGTTGCTTCGTTGCGGGACACCTCGGGGGTTCAATTGAACTGCCTTGCGGCCCTCTTCCAGGGCATGCGCCATGTCATGACTGTTTTCGTAAGCCAGCGCAAGATTGGAGCGGCCTGCGGAATCGGCCGGAAACTGGCGCACTAAATCGCTATATTGCTCGATGGCTTTTCGCGGCTCATTCATCACCATGTAGTAGCCGCCGCGCGTTCTGAATTTTTCGCGGTCGCTCATTCGGGCGATCTTGGAAAGCGCCTCTTCATAGTACTTGTGCGCGTCCTGCATGCGCCCCAGGTTGTAAGAGGCTACCGCTGCACCGGCGTAAGCGCGTCCCATGTCCCCATCTAACTGGGCGGCCTTCAGGTAACTCTGAATGGCCTCTTCCCATTTTCCTTGCCATTGCACATTCTGCGCGAGGGCATACTCGTGGGCGGCTTCCAGTGAGCCGGTCGTAAAGGTTTCTGCGGCCGCGATCTGTACAGCTTCCGGAGTGGTATCCCCCAGAGCGTGGCGCATCTGAGCGGCAATCTTGTCCATGACTCCCAAGACGCCTTTCTTGTCGTCCGCTGTCTCTTTGGGCTCGAGGAGAATCTTCCCGGTGGCCGTTTCGAGGATTCTCGCGCGAACCTGGTATCCACTCCCCTTTTTTTCGATCATCCCCGCCACGACAAAATTGATGCCCTCGCGATCTCCTACGAGCCGTGCGGTTGTTTCCTCAAGTGAGGAAGCCCCGGTCTGCAGTTGGGCCGCGATTTTCTTCGCCTGGTTGCGGTTGTACGAACTGATGAACGACGCGTCTTCCAGAGCGACGCTCAACGGCGGTTCGAGGGTCTCGTCGAAAATGCTGTCGCCCGTGGCGTTTGCAAAGTCCGCGACCAGAACGGAAACCGGCGCGTGCATGGGAGGTGGCTTAACCGGTCCTTTGAGGCGAAACGCCACAACCGTAACGATGAGCAACGCGCCCAGGGCTGCAGAGGCCCACTTCCAATAGTGCGTTGTACGCGGACCAGGAAGAAAAATTGCGGAGCTTTCCGCCGAAGGGCCCAGCCAGATTTCTAACGCGTGCGCCATTTCCCTGGCGCTCGCAAACCGGTTCGCAGGATCGATTTGCAAGGCTTTGACGACAATGTCGTTTAACGCAACCGGCAGGCTCGGTTCAAGCTTAACCGGTGGCGTGACCGGTTCCTGCATCCGCTTCCATAACGTTGCGAGCGGAACATCCGACGGATAAGGCTTCTCTCCGGTGAGAATCTCGTAGAAGATAACCCCGAGTGAAAAAATATCCGAGCGTTGATCCAGATTCTCTCCGCGAGCCTGTTCCGGCGACATGTATTCGGGCGTGCCAATCAGCGCTCCCGTCTGGGTCATTCCGGGTACGTGAGCCGATCGGGCAATGCCGAAATCCATCACATAAACACGACCCTTTCCGTCCAGCATGATGTTTTGCGGCTTTAGGTCGCGATGGATCACGTGTTCGCTGTGCGCCGCCTCCAAGGCGCGGCAGATCTGCAGCATGATGCGCGCCGCTTCGCGCGGCGGAAACTTCCCTTTTTCCTTAAGCAGAGCGCGGAGATCGTGGCCTTCCACGAAATCCATGGTGATGAACTTGATCCCTTCGGACTGCCCCAAATCGAAGATTCGAATGACATTTTTGTGCGTGACTTGCCGCGCAAGAATTAATTCCTGCTTGAAGCGGCGCACCATTTCGGGATTGCGCGCCAGGTCCGGACGAATCAGTTTGAGGGCCACGGTGCGGTCGAGTTCCTTGTCGTGGGCCTTGTAGACTGCGCCCATCCCGCCACGGCCGATAAGTTGTAGGATTTCGTATCGGCCGCCCAAAACCGTTCCGGGCGGCATTTCGTCGGTTGCTGTCGTGGACGGCGGGATGGATGCCTTGGAGGCCTTGGACGCTTTGGAAGAGCTACCTTCACTCCAATCCTCAACCAGCGTTCCTGCATCGTTTAATGTCTCTTGAGAGTCGAGTTCAGGCAGAGGAGTGTGACAATTTCCACACAAGGACGCAGAGTCAGGATTTTGCGTCGCGCAAACCGGGCATTCCATGGAGTTGTGGCTAGTCTCCCGTTCGGTCTTCATTATGACCCTTATCTCCTTGAATGCAAATGTCTAATCGCCTTTATCCGCCTTGTGGCGCGAAGCTTTCGCAATCTGGGGCAGACAAAAAATGAGCGATCGTCTGGAGCGCTCCGTGAGCGCCACACGCGGCTGCCGCCGAAAAGTCATTAACTGATAGGGCTAAGTACCATCTCTTTTTCCAAAACGGGGATTCATGATTGTGCTGTTGAACGCGATTGCGTCTTTGCACGAAGCGCAGAGCAACCTCGTTGTTGCACCGTGACAAAAGGTTGGTGGACTGTGGACTCCTTGGATTTCGTTTGGTTTGGGATGAAGCTCGGCGTCGCCATGATCGGCATGGTGATGATGCGCTTCCTGTGGCGTGGCCTATGGCGAAGCAAAACGCGCCGGGGAACACAAGGAAAGGTAAGCCACGCGGGCACAATCCCAGGTGCAATTGGGACTCAGACCTCCGGGAACCGTTAGCGCTGCACTACAGCTGTATCATCCCTCATGCAGCTCTTCGCACTAAAACGACAGGCGAACTAGGGGCTCGCCATCTGTTCCTGCCTGCCGGACGCTCCAAAGCGAACAAGCCCAGTGGCTGAGACCCTATGGACGGAGCTTGTCTTGTCCGACGTTTCATGAGCTTCTCGCCCAGCGCAGCTTCCTTTACGGCGAGCAAACGCCTGAGACAGAAAATTGACGGTTGAAAGACACCTCTCTGACAACTTCGTGTCTTTATCTACCTATTCTTTTTGCTCTGCAAGAACGCTGGCGGACCGATCCAATCGACTCAGTTTCTCCTCTGGCGCAGGCTCGGGACGGCAGTCCAAGTTCACATTGGGCAACGCGCAGCAGGATCTGTGTAAGCCTTTTGCCCAGAGACAGAACTTCGCGGGAAGGTCTGCAGCGAAGGAGGAGCGCCAATGTCACTACCATTCACTTTCCGCTTGTGGTCCAACAAGACGAGGCTGGTTGCCTGTTTGCTTCTCGGGTTCGCTAGCGTTCCGGTAGCGGCTCAAGACAGATATCATCGCACAAACCTAGTTTCGGACATCGCTGGCGTCGCACTACGAACTGACACCAATTTGGTCAATGCTTGGGGAATCGTCTTTTCTCCGACGGGCCCCATTTGGATTGCCGACAATGGAACAGGCGTTGCAACGATCTATCAAAGCGATGGGCAAGCTTTCCCAGTCGGATCGCCACTGGTTGTGACGATTCCGCCTCCTACCGGCGGTCAGCCGCCCGCCGCTCCAACTGGCACGATCTTTAACGGGACTCCTGGATTCGTCGTCACTGCAAACGGCCACACCGGTTCGAGTGTTTTCATCTTCGTAACCGAGGATGGAACGATCAGTGGCTGGAGTCCCGGCGTTGACCTACAGAACGCCATCCTCGCTGTGGACAATTCGGCACCCGGGGGCGTGGATCACTCGGCGCTGGGCGCCGTGTACAAAGGGCTGGCAATTGCCCAAGAGGGATCGCAAACCTTTCTCTATGCGACGAATTTCCGGGATGCGATCGTTGAAAAATACGACTCAAACTTCAAATTTGTAAAAACATTTGCCGACACAAACGTCCCTGCCGGGTTCGCTCCTTTCGGCATTCGGGAGATTCGCGGACGGCTGTTCGTTACTTTCGCGCTTCAAAACGACAAGAAACATGACGACGTTTCCGGTCCTGGAAATGGATTCGTGGAGATCCTGGAGGCTGACGGCAGCTTTCACCCCTTCGCCTCTCACGGGACTCTAAATTCACCCTGGGGTCTAGCCGAATCGCCGCGGAACTTCGGAAAGTTCAGTGATGCCATCCTTGTTGGGAATTTCGGCGACGGTCGAATCAACGCCTTGGATGAAGCGGGAAATTTCCTCGGCCAGCTTCACGACGAACTTGGCCAACCAATGACCATTAACGGTCTCTGGGGCCTTGCTTTCGGGAATGGCGCGCTGGCGGGTAAACGAAATCATCTTCTCTTCACAGCCGGCATCGGTGATGAATCACATGGGCTTTTCGGGGTCATCCGAAAAGCGGGGACGGACGACCTCGAGGACGAGCTGGAATAGCCGGAGAGCACGCAGGCGGAGGGATTATGAATTTCCGCACCTTGCCGGTCAAAAACCGGCCCGTGTTGGGGGTGGGTGCCGCGGCAGCAATATTCTGGGTGCTCGAAATATGTGTCGGACTTGCTGCTACGAGTCAAACTGCCTATGCGATTCCTGCCTTCGCACGTAAGTACAACCTCCCCTGCTCCGCTTGCCACGAAGCTTGGCCTAAGCTGAACAATTTTGGTCAGGTTTTTCGGGACAATGGCTATCAGTTGGGGAACGGCAAGGACTCGCCCATTTGGCAAAATCCTACTTACTGGCCCATCACCTTCCGGATTACCCCGCAGTGGCATCGAGACAGTTCCAGCAATCAGAAAGTGGATTCCATCCCGGGTGATCCTACCAGCCCTGCTGCCGAGAAGACCATCACGTCTCACGGTTTCGACCTTTCCGGCGTGGACATTTGGACTGCCGGAACACTCTACAGAAACATTTCCTTTTCGGTGCTGCCATCTTCGGACTCAACAGCCTCCTTCCATTTCGAAAATGCCTGGGTTCGGTTCGACAACTTAATGGGCAGTCGCTGGGCCAACCTGAAGTTCGGCAAATTCGAACTCGACAACATGATCTCCGAAAAGCGGATGCTCTTCCTTTCCGCAAATGGCGGACTGTACCAGCTCTACCACTTCCTCCCTGCGAGAGAAGCTGCTTTTGTGAACAGCGGAGTCAACCCGCTCAACCCCGGCTTCGGTCTTGGTGACAATCAGCTAGGTGTCGAACTCGCGGGCCATTCTTCGAATAGCTACACGCGCTACTCGCTGGCTCTTCTGAGCAGCAACGACGGAAACGTCTCAGTACCGAACAGCAGCTATGACGGTTTTATGAGCGTTAGCCAAGCGTTGGAAGTCGGCGCCCTAGGCTTGCAAAGGGTCGGCGCTTACGCTTACTTCGGGCAGCGTCCCACGGCCTTCAATACGTCAGGAGGCACGCCAATTACCGGGGCGGGATCGAAGGGCAAGTCTTTCTATCGAGCTGGGCTTAATGCGGACTTTTATGCCGGCCCACTCGATTTCAGCCTCTTGTTCCTGCACGGCTGGGAAAATGCCTTCCTGGGGGCCGGAACGCCCGGAAATGTGGTCCTTCCCGCTGGTGCTCAGGCACCGACATGGAACGGTGGATTTGTCGAAACCCATTACACCTACAACCCAAAGCTCATTTTCGTTCAGCGGAACGAGTTCGTTCGCATGTCCCGTCAGCCCTTTGCCTCCGATCCGTCCGACTTCGGGAATCTTGACGCCTATTCCTTCGGTGCTCGTTGGTACCCAATCATGTTCAGCAGAGCCGGACTGGCGTGGCACTCGGAATACGCCATCGTCAAGTCGGTCAAGACTTCGCAGGTCTTTGGTCGCGACGTCTGGAGCAGCAGCCTTTTCTTTGGACTCGATTTTGATTTTTAGCGGGGGCCGAGTTCATGGCACGAACGAATGGTAACGGCATCCGAGGAATAACTCTGACACTGCTGCTGCTCCCTTGGTTCCCGAGTCTTGCTCAGGAAAGCCGCATTGGCAAGGTGACGGGAGAGGCAAACCGAGGGAAAAAGCTGTACCAGCGCTACTGTATCGGATGTCACGGAGAGCGCGGGGACGGTCGCGGCGATAATGCCGCTCACGTGGAACCAAGGCCACGCGACTTTACCACCGGCACGTTCAAATGCCGCTCCACACCTTCCGGATCAATTCCCCTCGACGCAGATCTCTTTAACACCATTGGAAGAGGCGTTTATACGACGGCAATGCCAGCGTGGCTTCCGCTCACGCGGCAGCAACGCGCGGACTTGGTTGCTTACATAAAGTCCTTTTCGTCTCGTTTCCGACAGGAAAAGCCCGGGGCGCCATTGGAAATCTTTCCAGAGACGCCAACCACGCGAGACAGCATCGATCGTGGCCGGGAACTCTATCAAACGACGGTTAAATGTTCGCTATGCCATGGCGAAGAGGGGCGAGGAGACGGTCCATCGGCCGCCACTCTCACGGACAGCAAAGGCTTTCCGATCGCGCCGTACGACTTCACGAGTTCGTCGCGCTTCAAGTGTGGGGAGTCGGACGAGGATCTCTATCGAGTTTTAATGACTGGACTGGATGGCTCGCCGATGGCTTCGTTCTCGAATTCACTGAAGCCCGAGCAGGCTTGGGACCTAATCCACTACGTGCGCACCTTCAAAACGGACTCGCATCGGAGAGGCAAGAACCTACATGCAACGAAACATGCGGAAGTAAACCAAGAGTCAGGGCAATAGAGTTCCAGCGTCTCGAAAGTAGTCACCTCTCACCTCTGGTCATCGCTCTGTGGCCCAAGCCCTCGAAAGGAGAAATACCCGATGAAATTAACCTATCTGACGATCCCAATTGCCGCGGCGCTTATTCATTCCGTGGCACATTACGCGAGGCAAGAACCTGCGGCAAGGGCAGCGGAAAGACCAGCTTCGCTTCGGAGCACTTCTGCCGTGGACACTGCGACTGGAGCGGAATTGGTTGGAAAGGTCATTCTTCAGGGCCCAGCGCCCAGAAACCACGCCATCAACATGGCTGCAGATCCGGAGTGCGTGAAGTCACATAGCAGGCCGGTTACAAGCGAGGAGATCGTGGTTGGTTCGGAAAACGCGCTTGCAAATGTAGTTGTCTACGTGTCCGAAGGCTTGGGTGATCGCACGTTCGATCTCCCTAAGGAGCCGGTGATAATTGAACAGAAGGGGTGCCAATATCATGCGCACGTGGTCGCATTGGAGGCCGGCCAAAGGCTTTTGGTGAAAAACGACGACCCTACCACGCATAATATCCACCCCCTGCCGGCTAACAACCGGGAGTGGAATCAATCTCAGGCGCAAGGAGTGCCGCCAATTGAGGCCACCTTTGGCCGGCAGGAAGTCGCTATTCCTGTGAAATGCAACATCCATCCCTGGATGAAGGGTTATATTGCGGTGTTCAAGCACCCCTATTTTGCAGTGACTGACAAAGACGGCAAATTCGTTTTGAAAGGGCTTCCGGCCGGCACGTACACGATTACGGCGTGGCAGGAGAAGCTCGGTACCATGACTCAAAAAGTTGCCCTCCCCTCCGGAGAGAGCAAGGACATAACCTTCGTTTTCCAGCCTCACTAAAGGCTTTGACCTAGGTCAAGGACTTCGCTAGTTCTGCTCCAGCCACGCCGAAGCTATCAAAACGGCGGGGTCATCCCGGTATAGTCGCCAATCACGTACGCGCTGTACGGCCCATTCATTTTCGTGAGTGCTGTGCCCGGACTGAAGCCAGGATCATTGATCGTGCCATACGCGGCAACAATTGCACCCGCGGCATTGACGCGGATGACTTGGTTGTTGAACTGATCGCTGATCAGCGTGTCGCCGCCTGCCAGCCGCACCGCCCGCGTCGGCAACGGAGCCGAATTGCTGTTTGGGCGAGCGTCAGTAAAGAAGTGCCAGAAATCCGTGCCCGTCTCATCGGTTTCCACGATGCGGTTGTTGTTGGAATCCGTGATGAGCGTGTGGCCGTTTGGAAGGCGGCTGGCGAACGCCACGCCGCTGAAGGCCGTGCCGGCAGCAGTATTGTAGGTATGGACAATGCTGCTCGGCATTGCGTGGGTGACCTCGAGGGCTTGGTTGTTGTTCTCGTCGGCGATGAGGATGTTCCCGTTCGTCAAAAGCTCAGCGGAATTGGGATTATTCAGCCCATCGTACTCCCACACAATCGCCTTATCGGAAAGGCGCACTTCGATGATGCGCCCATTGCCCTGATCGGTGATCAACACATGATCGTCGCCGTTTGATTCGTGCAAGTAAGTGTTTTGAACCGGCGTGTTGAGCTGGTTGGGCCCGGCCCCGATTACGCCGAACTGTCCGTATTGCCAAACGATCTGGCCGCGCTGGTCGACAAGAAGCACTCGATTATCTGCACAGCCTTTCTTGCAATGCGTAGTGACCGAAGCAGGTTCCCCGGCGGGGATGCCCGTGCCGGACATCAGCGTCAGCAAGCCCACACGTTCGGCGTCGTTGGTGCCAATCATGGAACTAGGCGTGGTATTGCCCGGGCCCAGTCCGAATTGCCACACAATATTGCCAGCAGGATCGATTTCAATCACACGGTTGTTGAATTGATCCGTAATCAGAAGGTTGCCGGGCTGATTGAATTTGCTTTGTGCAGCGGCCGGCGCCGAGATTGCCACGCACACTGCAGCGACGAACGCAATCCAGGCGAGCTTCGCTGAAAGCATTTTAGGTGTCAGGCGGTTCATGAGAATCTCCTTTTTTGTGCGAACGGGATTTCGATTTCGCCTTGAGCTTGCTGCCAACATCTGAATAACAGTTCCGCGGCGTCGTGCTGAGGACGAGTCGCGCACGCGGCGGCATGGGGGAATCGTCTTCACGTCCACTGATGACTCGAAAGTTTGGAAACTGCCTGGCGGGGACAGGGAATAACCAGGACCAACAGCGGTCTGCAACCCGCCAGAAGATAAGCAAATGAGAGGTAGCGGGTTGTCACCGAAATGTCTTTGGCGCGTCCATTTTCTGTCTCTATTCGTTGAACCAACGGGGCCCGCTGAAACAGCATCCGGCCTGACAGGAGTTGTCACAAAATTGTCTCCTGAATGTCTCTTGGTTCTGACATTAAATCTCCAGCGCAACGGTTGTGAGTGATTTATTTCTGCCACCGGCTTTGATACCTTGGCTCTGTTCGGGATTGTGCCTAAAGGCATCTGCTGGTGGGGGCCGGGTATACCCGGGCAGTGAAAGATGTTGCGAATCGCCTGCGATGGAAAAGATCTTAGTCGTTGAAGATGATCGCGCTGTTCAAAGAGCGCTGAAGAGACTCTTCGAGTCCGAGAATTACACCGTGGAAGTTACGCCGAACGGAAAATCGGGTCTTGAAGCATTTCATTCCTCACCTCCTTCGGCAGTGGTCCTCGATCTTCGCCTGCCAGGGATGGCAGGAAATGACGTGTGTCGTGAAATCAAGAAGGAAGCGCCCTCGCTTCCGGTCATCGTGCTCAGCGCCAAGACAGATGTGGCGGACAAGGTGTTACTCTTGGAGATCGGCGCCGACGATTACGTAACGAAGCCCTTTAGCCCGCGCGAACTCCTCGCCAGGGTCCGCGCGGCAGTGCGTCGCACCAGCCGAGCTCAGGTTGGCGAGTTGTTCCGCTTTGATCACGTTTCAATCGATTTTGCCAGGATGGAGTTGACACGCGGGGATCGGCAGATCCCGATGACGGCCCAGGAATTCAAGATACTGAAGTTCTTTTCGCAAAATCCAGGGCGAGTCATCTCGCGTTCGGAGCTTTTGAATGAAGTGTGGGGCTACGAGAACTATCCTTCAACCCGGACGGTAGACAATCACATCTGGAAGCTGCGGCTGAAACTCGAGAACGACCCGGCTAACCCGATACATTTTCACACAGTGCACGGCGCGGGATATAAGTTCGTACCTTAGGTTGAAACGAACGTGATGTTCGCGGAAAAGAGCCGCGTCAAGAACCGCAGGGGCAGATTCATCCGGCTCCGTTTGCGGACGAAATTCTTGCTTTCCCTTCTTCTTGTTTCCACCAGTCTAACTTGCGCAACGCTCTGGATGGTTCGCCGAAGCGTTCGCATCCAATTACGCAAGGAAATCGTGGAGGACCTTCGCAATTCGGTCGCGGTCTTCGGGAATGTTCAGCGACAGCGCGAACTTAGCCTGGCGCGTTCCGCGGAATTGCTCGCGAATCTTCCCAATCTAAAAGCCTTGATGACCACTCAGGATGCCGCAACGATTCAAGACGCGTCGTCAGACATTTGGCGTCTTGCGCCAAGCGACCTGTTTGTCCTTGCCGACCCTAGAGGAAAGGTACTGGCGGTCCATACAACTTCCCCGGGAATTACGCGCGGAGCTGCGCAAGACCTGCTGAAGAATTCTATGGGGGCGGATCAGCCGAGCTTTTGGTGGTACGGGGCTGGACGTCTTTACGAAGTCTTTCTTCAGCCCATTTATTTCGGACCACCAAGAGATGCCAATGCATTGGGGGTCTTGGGCATCGGCCATGAAATCTCGGAGACTGTAGCTTTAGAAATTAGCCGCATCGCTTCGAGCCACGTGGCCTTCTATTACGGCAACGTTCTGGTTGTGAGCACTCTACAGCGCGAACAGGAATCCGACATGGCGCGTTTCATCGTGAGTACACCGATGGTTCCGTCCTCAGATCCCAAGGAACTGCAGTTGGGCGGTGAAGAGTTTCTCGCGACGACCGTAGAGTTAACCCCGAGCGTTGCTCCTTTCGTGCGCCTCAGCGTGTTGAAATCGTTTGACAAGGCCACTGTTTTTCTGGACTCCTTGAATCGGTTGCTTCTGGTGCTCGGTTTCATTGCGATTATGGCGGGCAGCGTGGTGGTCTTTCTCATTTCTCAAACCTTCATGAAACCGTTGGCGAGCCTGGTTGCCGGCGTACGCGCGCTCGAGAAGGGGGATTTTGCTTACCCGGTCGCGAGCCGGAGCGGTGATGAGGTGGCCGAAGTAACGGCCGCCTTTGAACGAATGCGAGTTAGTCTTCAACGCACCCAGCAGGAACTTCTGGGGGCGGAGCGGCTTGCGACGATTGGCCGTATGGCCAGTTCCATTTCGCACGACCTACGACATCCGCTTACCGCCGTTGTCGCCAACGCGGAGTTTTTATGCGACGCAAACCTGCAACCCAGCCAGCGGGAGGAGTTGTATCGAGAGATTCGGTCCGCCGTCGATCAACTAACGGACCTTGTTGATTCACTTCTCGAATTCTCACAGGCGCGGGAATCGCTGCGGCGCGTTTTCGGGCCCGTTGAGGATGCGGTGGAACGGGCTATCGACACCGTCCGCGCGCGCCCAGAATTTCAGGGTGTCTGCATCTCTGTGGATCGCGAAGGGCGGTGCGAGACTTGGTTCGACCACAAAAAAGTCGAACGCGTTTTTGCGAATATGCTGCTTAACGCGTGCGAGGTGGTGCCCGTCGAATCCGGAAGAATCGAGGTTAAGCTTTGCGAGGGCAAGGAAGGTATTGAAATTCGCATTGCTGATAACGGACCTGGGGTGGCCGAGCCCGTCCGCGCCAAACTATTCCAGCCGTTCACAAGCTACGGAAAGCGCAATGGAATTGGATTAGGGCTGGCGATTTGCCAAAAGATTTTCCGGGATCATGGGGGTAGCGCCTGCCTCGAGAGCACCGAAGCCGGAAAGACAGTTTTCAAACTCGTGCTACCGACAGTCATTTCTGATGAAGTGCTCTCGAATTAGGATTTGCGTCTGACTTACCTCTTTCTATTTCGGATGTTGTGGAGGGTGCACCGTGCGTCTTCGTCACCGAATCACAGGAACAGCCAAGCTCTGCGCCGCACTTCTGGTTCTCACCATCGGCTCACCGCCAATGAGGGGGCAGGAGACAGGCAAGCCCGCCCCGCCGCCGGGCGACAAGGCTGCAGGCGAGGGTCTCGGTGACCTGCGAACACAGATGCTCGAGCTGAAGTCCACCGTGGAGGAACTGCGGAAGGAGCTCGTATTGTCCCGCGCTGAGACGCTGGAGCTGCGCAAGGATCTGGAGGCAACTCGCCGGCAACTCGCAGTCGAAGCGCAACCAAATGCCGCTCCCGCAGCTGGAGAAGAACGCCGTGCAAACTCAGCTTTGGCAGGAGGATCAAGTCAGGGCAGCGAGGAATCCATAAAGAAGCTCGAAGAAGATCAACAGCTAACGAACGCAAAGCTGAATGAGCTTTATCAGACAAGGGTCTCAAGCGCCTCCAAATATCGCGTCCGGCTTTCCGGCATCGCGCTTCTAAATCTCTTTAGCAATCGGGGCGAGGTGGACAATGTGGACTTTCCAACCCTTGTTACACCGGACCACCCCATCGATTCCGGCGGAAGCTTTGGTGGGAGCTTGAGGCAGTCGCTGGTGGGCCTCGAAGCCTTCGGCCCGGAAATTAGAGGAGCAAAAGTTAGCGCCGATGTGCAATTTGATTTTGCGGGCGGTTTTCCGAGTACCCTCAATGGTGTGACGTTCGGTTTGGCAAGGCTTCGCACGGGAGCCGTGCGCATGGAATGGCCAGACACAACTTTAGTCGCGGGCCAGGATGTCCCGTTCTTTTCTCCGCTCTCGCCAAGTTCTGTCGCATCCCTTGCCGTTCCTGCATTCTCGTATGCGGGGAATCTGTGGAACTGGATACCTCAAGTTCGGGTGGAGCATCGGCTTAACATCTCGGAAAACTCGCACATCCTCATCCAGGGAGGAATCTTGGATCCGTTAACCGGTGAGCCCCCTTTTTCGCAGTCTTCTCGAACGCCCCAAGCGGGGGAAGCATCGAGGCAACCCGCCTATGCGACCCGCGCCGCTTGGAGTCACCGTGTGTTCGGCCACGATATGACTCTTGGAATCGGTGGGTATTACAGCCGGCAAGACTGGGGATTCGGCCGCACGGTAGATGGCTGGGCGGGCACGTCCGACTGGACCGTTCCATTGAGTAAGCACTGGGAGCTCTCCGGTGAATTCTATCGTGGCAGGGGGCTGGGTGGACTAGGTGGAGGAATCGGGCGGAGCGCGCTGTTCAGCGGACCGATAAGCGACGCGGCCAGTCAAGTAAGAGGACTGAATGCAACCGGGGGCTGGGCTCAAATAAAATTTCGACAAACCGAGAAGCTTGAATGGAATGGCGCGTTTGGACAGGATAATGCTTTCGCCCGAGACCTCCGCTTTTTCCCGGTCTTTCAACAGAGTTATTTCGATCCGTCTCTGGCACGGAATCGCAGTTCATTTTTGAATTTCATTTACCGCCCGCGTTCTGACCTTCTTTTTTCCGCCGAGTACCGTCGGCTGCGAACTTTCTCGATCCACGGGGATTCTGACACCGCGGACCATATCAATTTGAGTATTGGAGTCCTCTTTTGAAAACATGCCGTTCCTAACCATGAAGCGCTTTCTCTCTTACCTGTTGCTATTTGCGGTGCTGCCTGCGGCTTCCATCTCGAGGGCACAGTCGGTTCCAGTAACTGGAAGAATTGAGCTTGCAGGTCCGCGTTCGGTACGAACAGCGGATCTATCTGGAGCCGTTGTCTGGCTTACGCGACTAGGCAATACAACCGGAATACAGGCTCCTCACAATCCGCGGCGCTTACAGCTTGTTCAGAAAAACAAGAGCTTCCTGCCTCATGTCCTCGTGGTTCAGGTCGGAGCACCAGTAGAGTTCCCAAACGACGACCCCTTTTTCCATAACGTTTTCTCACTTTTTGAGGGCAAGCGATTTGACCTCGGGTTGTATGAGGCCGGAAGCAGTCGCACGGTCGTCTTTGACCGCGAAGGAATCAGCTATATCTTCTGCAACATTCACGCCGAGATGAGCGCGGTGGTGGTGGCCCTCAAAACACCCTACTACGGAATTTCCGATCGTAAGGGCATGGTTGTGATTCCAGACGTATTCCCGGGACGCTATGAGATGCACGTTTGGGATGAGCGGGCACTACCAGAGGATCTTGCGGCCCTCACGCGAACGCTCGAAATCTCCGAATCGGCTCACTCGCTGGGGGTTCTCCGCCTCTCCGAACAGCGCAGTGTTTTGCTGAGTCACAAAAATAAGTATGGGCAGGACTACGAGAATCCCTCGCCCAATTTGCCGGTCTACGTACGTCCCGAATAAGGCGGCTTTGCGCTTCGTGCTGGTTCGACCTGTAACTGCAACAAATCGAACAAGCAATTTCAGGCTGAGGTCGGAGGTCTGCGGCTCACATACCAACTCTCTCTTACTCCCAGCCGCCGCCAAGCGCTTGATAGAGCTGCACCAAAGCATTCAGCTCGTTTCCCTGGGCTTGCGCCAAGGCCAATTCCGCCGAGAAAGAGTTCGTTTCGTTGGTCAAGACTTCGAGATAATCCGTAGTACCTGCTTTAAACCGAGTTTGCGAAAGTCGGGCTGCATCCTGCGCGGATTCCACAAGATTCTGTTGCTGTATGCGGAACTCCCTAAACTTGCGATAAGCCATTAGCGCATTTGAAACGTCGCGAAACGCGCCCTGAATCGATTGCTGATAAGTGAGAAGCAACTGCTCGCGCTGTGCTTCCGCCAGTCGGACGTTGGACTTCAGCCGCCCACCCTGGAAGATCGGCTGTGTAATACTTCCCGCCAGCGTCCAAATCCCCGCCGGTCCGGTGAACAAATTGGTTAGCGCAGCGCTTTCGTATCCCGCGGTTCCCGTCAAGGAAATCTGCGGAAAGTAAGCCGCCCTGGCAACGCCGATTTGTGCGTTTGCCGCAATAAGATTTTCTTCAGCTTCTCGAATATCCGGCCGGCGCTCCAAAAGCGCAGAAGGAAGTCCAACCGGAACCTCCGGGGCGTGCGGTTGCTCCGTGAGCTTCAGACCGCGAGGAACGTCGCCTGGGTTATTCCCAAGAAGAATGCTGATGGCGTTTTCTTCTTGTGCAATTTGCCGCTCTAAATCCGGAATCTCGGCGGCGGCGGTGTACACCAATTGCTCGGACTGCCGCACGTCCAACAGCGAGTTGATCCCGTGCTCTTCCAAAGTCTTCGTCAAATCGAGCGAATCCCGGCGCGAGCTTAACGTCCGCTTGGAGATCTCCAACTCAAAGTCTAACTGCCGCAATTGAAAATACGAACTTGCGACATTGGCGACCAGCGTAGCCATCACCTCCATCTGCGCCCAATGATTGGCCAAGAGGTTCGCCCGCGCTGCTTCCGTCGCTCGGCGATAGCGTCCCCAAAAATCCACATTCCAAGATGCCGATGCATTCACCTGCCCCTGCGTAAGTTCATAACCTGGGATGGGACCAACCTTAGGATTACGTACACTGGTGACATTGCCACCGGCATCTAGGGAAGGTAGCTGGTCCGCCCGAGTGATCCCCAATTGCGCCTGCGCTTGCAAGACGCGCGTCGCCGCGATGCGGACGTCGTAATTATTCTTCAGCGCCGTGCGGATCAGCCCTTGCAGTTCCTTATCCTGAAAGACTTCCCACCATTTTTCATCTCCGAGGGAAGCGGGTGAGCTGCCCGTTGGGGGAATGACACTCGCTGATGGCGACATCGATTCGTTTGCGAGACCTTCCGCCGCGATTGCTCCCCTATAGGAGGACGGGACACTGGCGGACGGCCTCTTGTAATTCGGACCGACGGAGCAAGCGGCCATGGTAATGACGGAAGCGAAGGCCAAGGACGTTAATATCGGTCGAAAACGCTTGTGCACAAGCTGACGCATTGCGATTCTAATCTCCATGGGTTTCTTGCATGGCGTAGCCCGGGCTGGTCGCTGGAAGTTCCGGAGAGTGTTTCTTGCTTGAACGGAAGAAGGAAAAACGATCGAGCACCTTTTCTTGGAATTCCTCAAGGTACAAGTAAATTGCCGGCGTGACGAACAGCGTAACAAACTGCGACACGATTAAGCCGCCAATCACTACCAGGCCCAGCGGACGCCGCGAGGACCCATCAGCTCCATAGCCGAGCGCAATCGGCAAGGCTCCCAGCAACGCGGCCATGGTCGTCATCATGATCGGACGGAATCGTTCCATGCTGGCGTCGTGAATCGCCTGATCGTCCTTGATTCCCTGCCGCACCCGCTGTTCCGCAAAGTCGACGATCATAATTCCGTTCTTTTTCACGATGCCCATGAGCATGAACATGCCAATGTAGGCGTACAGCGAGGCCTCCTCCTTGAAGAGCCAGAGCGTGAGCAACCCACCAACGAGGGCGACAGGCAAGGAAGAGAGTACCGTAATCGGATGCAAGTAACTCTCGTAGAGAATCGCCAGAATCACATACATCACAAACACCGCCACCACCATGAGGATGGCTAAGTCGGTAACCGTGTTCTGAAACGTTAGCGCCTCACCCTGCAACGATCCTCGAACCCCCGGAGGCAGAATCTGCTTGGCCGACGCTTGCACAAACTGAGTTGCCGGGCCAATGGCATAGCCAGGCTTCAGGTTGAAGAACATGGTTACGCTCGTAAATTGATTAATGTGATTCACCGCCTGGGGACCAATTACTGGATGCGCGCTCGTCACCGCGTTCAGAGGAATCATTCGCTCGCCATCGTCGCTCTTGATGTAGAGCTTGCTCAGATCCTCGGGCCCCGCCCGCTGATCGTCGGCCACTTCCAGAATCACCTGGTACTGATCTGTGGATTTCTTGATCAGATAGCTGTAATTCTGCGAATACGCGTCGTGTAACAGCGTTAGAATGCGCGTCTCAGAAACGCCGTAGAGCTTTGCCTGATCCCGCAGGATGTCCACTTGCAGATTCGGAGTGTGGTTGTAGAGGTCAGAATTCACAAACAGAAATCCCGGATACTCGTGCATCTTCTCCAGCAGCTTGCCCGCGGTGGCATACACTTCACCCGGATCGATTCCCGAAAGCGCAAAGGCAAATTGCCCCTGAGCGTTGGCCGTAGCGCCCGTACTGATTTCGAGCGCTGGGTTCGGCTGCAAAAATGCCAACGCACCAGGAATGGTGCCCGCGATTCCGCCCATCAACTCACCTGCCACTCGCTGGATCGGCGCACGCTGCGACGGATCTTTTAGAAATGCGATCAGGAATGCCTGGTTCGATCCCAGAAATCCGCTGTTTCCGCTCATCGTGAAGGTGCTCCGCACGGCCGGATTCGCCCGCAAGATCTTTTCCGCTTGCGTTTGATAAGCGTGCATTTGCTCAGGCGACGTGCCCTCCTGCGCGACAAGGACTCCGCGGATAAAAGAACTGTCCCCCACTGGCAGGAACGCTTTTGGCACTACATAGAACAAGTACCCAGTTCCGGCGAGACACACTGCCCAGGCCACGGCTGAGATCCAGCGATTTCGCAGGAAGAACCACAGGTAGCGGCCATATACGTCGAGCACGCGGCGTTCGAATGCCCCGAAAACTCGTTCCATCCACGTTTTCTTGGCATTTGCTCCGCGGTTGCTCAACAACCTTGACGTCATTAGCGGAGTCAGCGTCAGCGATACGATTCCGCTGGCCAGAATCGAAACCACGATGGTGATGGAGAACTCGCGGAAGATACGCCCCATCAGGCCGCTCATAAATACCAGCGGGATGAACACGGCGGCCAGCGAAAGCGTCATCGCCAGAATCGTAAAGCTGATCTCCTTGGCCGACTCGAGAGAGGCATCGAATGCGTTTCGGCCCTCCTCCATCAGCCGCACGGTGTTCTCGAGAAACACGATGGCATCATCGACCAGGAAGCCGATGGCGAGGGTGAGCGCCATCAAGGAGAGGTTGTCGAGGCTGTAACCGAGGAGGTCCATGACAACAAATGTCAACAGCAATGACAGCGGCAGCGCCACGGCAGGAATCAATGTATCCGTTGCTCGCCCGAGGAAGACGAAGATCACCATCACAACAAGAACAAAGGCGATATAGAGCGTGGTCTGCACGTCTTTAATGCTGCTGACGATCGTCTGCGAGCGGTCGTACGCCGTGAAAAGCAGGACAGAACTCGGAAGTTGTGCTTGAATCGACGGCAGCAGGTCGCGCACCGACTTGGCCACCTCCACCGCATTTACCCCCGCCCGGCGAAAGACGCCGATAAAAACGTTTGCCCCCGGTTGAGGGTAGCCACGGACCCAGACACGCATGTCAATACGTTCGTCTTGCACTCCTTGCTTGGCCGTTGCCACATCTCGCAAATAAACCGGAGCGCCGTTGGTCCGGCCCACGATCAGCCCGTTATATTGATCTGCAGTGATCAACTGTCCTTGCGGTTGCAACAAGAAGCTGCGATGCGGACCGTCGAATTGCCCGGCTCCGGTATAGGCGGTGCCGTTTTTGACCGCCGTGGTCAGATCTTCCAGAGTGATATTGCGCGTTGCCATCGCCGAGGGATCCGCTTTGATGCGCACCGCCGATTGTGATCCGTAAATAGCAACCTGGCTCACTCCTGGCAGAATGCTGATCCGCTCGCCGATCTGCGTGTTGGCGTAGTCGTAAAGCTGCCCCTCTGTCACTGTGTCGCTCACGATGGCGATATACATGATCGGCTGATCATTCGGGTTGGTTTTCGTAAAGGTGGGAGGACTGGGCAGATCAACTGGCAACTGCCCTTGCGCTCGCGTGATGGCTGCCTGAACGTCCGTCGCCGCTCCGTCCAGGCTCTTTGAAAGAGCAAACTGCAGCACGAAGCTCGTGTGACCCTGTCCATTGTTCGAGGTGACCATCTCGAGGCCGGGGATTTGCATGAACTGGCGTTCGAGAGGAGTAGCCACGTTATTAGCCATCGTCTCGGGAGTCGCGCCGGGATAGTTGACCTGCACCTGAATCACCGGGTAGTCCACGGCCGGCAGGTCGCTCACCGGAAGCCGGGAATAAGCAAACACGCCAAACAGAATGACCGAGATGGTCAGGGCCACCGTCGTCACGGGGCGCTTGATAAATAGGTCCGAAATGCTCAAGAAGCGCTCCTCCGGATCAAAGTCTTATTTGCCGCCCGTTTTCGGGACAGGCCCCGTCGCCGGTGCGCTTGAGTCGACATGCACCTTGCCTCCCGGCCGCACCAACAACTGTCCTGCCAGCACCACACGTTCTCCCGCCGCCAGCCCGTTCGCGATCACCACGTCATTGCCTTGACGCTGGCCCAAAGTAACGGGTCGCAGATCCACGGTGTCATCGTTCTTCACGACATACACGAAGGGTCCCTGCTGGCTAATCTGCGTGGCCTGACTCGGAACCAGAACCGTGCCCTTTTCCATGTCCAGCACCAGTCGCACATTCACAAACTGCCCTGGCCAGAAATGCCAGTCCGGATTCGGAATGGTCGCTCGCAGGTTGACCGTTCCCGTGGCGTTCTGCACTGCATTGTCCAGAAACTCTACTTTTCCAGGCCTCGCCGCGTTTTCCGAATCCGCCGGCAGCCGCACCAGCGCCGTCAGCATCCCGTGGCTCATCTTTTTTTGGACTTCAGCGAGATCCCGCTCGGTAACCGTAAACGTCGCGTAGATGGGATCGATTCGTTGAATGGATAGAAGCGACGCGGTGTTGGCCTGCACAACATTCCCGACGTCCACTAGGCGCGCACCGGCGCGGCCATCGATCGGTGAGTGGATGTGGCAATAATCGAGATTGATCTGCGCCGTTTCGATCGCTGCTTTCGCTGCTTCCACCTGCGCCTGGTTCACATCAACGGTATTCTTCTTCGTGTCGTAGTCCTGTTTGGAAATGGCGCGCGTCCCTACCAGTTCCTGGTCGCGCGCAAACTGAATCTTTGCAAGCTCCAAAGCCGCTTGCGCCTGTGCGAGGTTGGCCTTCGTGGAATCGAGCTGCGCCTTATACGGCCTGGTATCAATGACAAAAATGAGCTGCCCTTTTTTGAGGTTCTCTCCGTCTTGGAAATGCCGCTCTACGACTTGGCCGCTTACTTGCGGGGTCACGCTCACCGATTCAAAGGCCACGTTTCTGCCAATCTCGTCCAAATAGCGCGGCACGTCCTGAGCCTTCGCTTCGACCACGGTTACCAGCGGTGGCGGCAATGTCGCGGGACCTTCCGCGCGCACGTTGCTTCGGCTGCACGAGACACTAACGGCTGCAACCGCGAGCAACAACAGCGAACCAAATCGCTTGTTCCCTCCTAGCGAAGCGCCCTTCCCGTTCCTGCGATCTAGCCAAGGGAATTTTCCACCGCCGATACCACTTCCGTGTCCCACCATTTGGTCTCTCCATCTCCACATTTTCCCAATTTCATCTCTTCTTATCTTCTTAGGTGCTCGCTCTACCTCAGAAATTCTCAAATCGATGAGTCCAAATCATTCGCCTCTGATGCCCCGAACCCGGAGCCGCGTTGCTGCGAATTTTCTTCTCCTCTCTATCCAAAACGCGCTGGCGTCCGCGACGTTTCGCAAGCCGGCTGACCTCGTCGACGATGCATCAGACTTGCCACCCAAATGCGTGTGTTTCCGTAGATCGCTCCGTCGGAAACGGAATAGTTTGTGGACTCCGCACCTCAGCCTTCGTTCGATGCCTGCTCAGTTCGAAACGGTACCTGCGCCGCCTTGAAGAATGCTCGTCCTCCCTTGTTCGCATCCTCTCCGCCGAACACTTTTCTTTCTCCCGAGCAAACTTTCGGAGAATTGGGCCTGATTTGACCGAGTTTTTCTTTCTTTTTTGCCAGGAGGCTTTGACTAACGCTGTCCCATGAATGTTATTCATGGCGCTTCGTTCGGACCGCATCGACTTGCAAGCGGCCCATCCATTCCGCGTTTCAAATGAAACGGAACCGGGGTTACCATCACTATGTGTGAATGACATGGAAAAAACGCGGTGAACGTGGCAAAGGGTGGGCTGTGGGCCTTCAAATCGCAATCCGTGAATGCGACGATGTCACCATACTCGACCTGCGCGGAAGATCCACCATCGACGCGGGTGAAAGCGAGCTGTTGGACAGCAATCTACAAAAACTAGTCGCCAATGGCGCTCGCAAATTGTTGTTGAACCTAACGGACCTGACGCAGGTTGATAGTTCCGGCATTAGCGTCATCGTTGGAACGTGCGTTTCCCTTAGGCGTCAGGGTGGCGACCTGAAAGTCCTGCGTCCGAGCGGCCTCGTGCTCGAGGTGTTCAGAGTGCTGCGCCTGCTAGAAGCTATCCTAAGCTTTGAGGATGAAGCCCAGGCCCTGGCAAGCTTCCGGTCGCGAGGACATGCCGCATCGTTATCGTAGAGGTGGGATTATCCATGACCGGCCCCTGCGGCTGTACAGACCCGGTTCAGCAAAAGACGGCGCTCGTAGTGGCGTCCGGTAGAGACATCGATGAACTCCTTACGAGCGTTCTGACCAGTGAGGGCTGGAGCATTCACCGCGCCATTGACAATCAAAATGCTCTCGCCTTAGCGACGACCGAGCCATTCGACTTGATCATCACCGGACGGAAAATGCTCGGCCCAGATGATGTTGAGCTGCTTCACAGAATCAGGAGCGCTCGCGCTCACGTTCGCCTGATTATCCTCACCGATAGATTTACTCCAGGAGATATCATTTCTGCCATGCGCGAAGGAGCCTTCAGTTATTTCTCGGCTCCCTTCGATGCTTCTGAGCTCACCGAGATGGTGCGTGCGGCCATGGCTTCGCCTTGCTGGGATGACGGCATCGAAGTATTCTCGGCGACGCCCGCTTGGGTTCGTTTGGCGGCGCGCTGCGACCTCTCAACTGCTGATCGGTTGGTACAATTCCTTCGCGGGGTTAGAGACCCCGACGTTCCCGAAGGGATCATCTCCGCGTTCAGGGAAGTCTTACTGAACGCCATGGAATATGGGGGGAATTTCGACCCCAGCCAGCACGTGGAGATTTCGTTCCTTCGCGCCCATCGTGTGGTTGCATGCCGCGTCAAGGATCCCGGTCAGGGTTTCTCGCTCGAAGAGCTTCGGCACGCCGCCATCAACAATCCAGTCGACGATCTCTTGAGCCACGTCGCCGTTCGAGAAGCTCAAGGTCTTCGCCCGGGTGGCTTCGGGCTTCTGTTGGCAAAGAAGCTTGTCGACGAGCTCATTTACAGCGAGCAGGGCAACGAGGTTCTGCTCGTCAAGTACGTCGACCCGGCTGGTTCGCAAGTCGTATAGTTCTCACCCTGCCCGCACTCGTTTCTATGAGGTTGCAAAGTTCTTGGAGAAGCTTCTGTTGTCGGCTGAAGAGAATCTGGGAGTGCTGCAAACTAGGTTCGTACCTGGCCTTTTCTTTCGCGCCTTGCAGATTTCGTTCCGGGACGAAGAATTTCCGTTTGGCGAACTTACCCGGGACTTGGTTGGTCCCCATACATGCGACTGCGGGGCCGTCGCCCTTTAAGCCTTGCTTTCCGCTAGTTCTCTGTCATGCGCAGGCTGCCCTGGCCTTCAGGCGCGAGTCCGAGCTGTCTCTGAAATTCCAGACTCTGTGGTTCACGCTGACCCGCGCGACTTCGGCAGGGGAAAAAGGAATTTCGCTGTATCCACGGATCTCGATGATGCAGCCTTCGCTCACAACAGCCTGATCAAAGCGTCGGCCGTCCTTGAGTTCCACGGAGACTATCTGATACCCAACACCCGTCTCCGCCGCTTGCTTCAAATGCGCGAGACATTCTTGGGGAACGGGAAACAAGCACTTCATCATTGACCTCTCAAGGTTGGTTTAGTGGGGGAAGGCATCATACGTCTACGCCACGGTAATGTCCAGACTGCGGTTACATTTCAAATGAGTCGACGTTAGAAGCTTCGGTTACCTTTCGAAATGGCTTGACCGCGGCTGGCTCTAGGTGTCGAGCGCCTGTAAGTATTTCGACTTCTTAAGCACCAG
>Ga0126369_10000034_pt1 | contig 73037 bp, 59 predicted proteins | sample PanSoiMetaPlot_1_FD_109646 | JGI IMG/M metagenome (GOLD analysis project Ga0126369, IMG submission 109646) | Tropical forest soil microbial communities from Panama - MetaG Plot_1 | ecosystem: Environmental > Terrestrial > Soil > Tropical forest > Bulk soil | place: Panama | collected 2016-02-17
ATTCCGATTGACCGAATCTGCGACTTTTTCTGCATGGCGATGATCCTCCGTCTGGCTTTTTTTTGCCAACACCATCATGGCTCTCGTTGGCTTACCGACGGCGGACCATCTCATTATCGCCATAGACCAACCACGCCGGGCATCGTTGTGAGTGAAAACTGGCTTCCGGTGTTGCGACGCGTCGTCTGATCACCGCTAACACGACCCGCTCGCAGTCGTCCAAGTACCATGCGGAAATTCGCCTTTGTTCTAGTCATTATCCCGATCCTGAGCTTTGCAGCTGTTCCAAGCCTGCCTGTTCCAGACGGTCCAGTCCCCATCGGCAACGCCCGGCTGCAAATGGGAGGCGAGGCGGTGCTGGTTTGGTACCCAGCATCAAAGGCACTTTCCGCAGGCAATTACCTCTCACAACAAGCCGCCGCTGAGATTCAGGCGTCGGACGGGTACTACGAACAGTCAGTCGAGTCAATCCGTTCCTGGACGCAAACCAGAACTAACGCTGCCGACGACGCTCCGATCGCAAAGGGGCGCCACCCTCTGATCATCTTCCTGCCTGGGGCTGGAGTCTTCGGCTTCAATTACACAAGCTTCTCAGAGCAGCTTGCCTCACATGGGTATGTCGTCGCCGTCATCGATTACTTCTCCCCACATGCTCCCAAGAGAACCTATGCGAACGATGATTTCGCCGCCATGGAAAACGATATGGCGCGTGTGGCAGTCGATACCATCCATTCACTTCAAGCGATGAAAGAGTGGGGCGAACACCTTGATCCGGGCCGCCTCCAGGTTGCGGGACATTCCATTGGCGGTGCGGCTGCAATCTCGGCAGCACGACTTGATCGGGATATTCGCTCCTCTGTCGACATGGACGGTGCACCCTTCGGAAGATCCCTAGAAGGCGCTACACGCCCCGTTCTAGTTCTGCAGAGTAAGCCGCTGTATTCCGATGCTGACCTCGCGAAACGTGGACGCACTCGCGAACAGTTCGAGAAAGCCGGCGCGGAGTCGAGGCGGACATGGACAGAGTTCACCGCCAAAAGCGGCGCCAACCCGGTATACGTGCTGTCAGTTCTCGGCGCGGGTCATTTCAGCTTCAGCGACGCTCCATTCGTCATGCCGGATACGATCACCAGGTTCGGCGGAAAAATTGTTGATCCGAATCGAGGATATTCCGTCATCACAACCTGTGTTTTGGAGTTCTTCGAGGCGAGCTGGCAAGACAAAGCTCAACCGCCAGCAATGCGGAAATGCGTCGCCTTTCCTGAGCTTGTCTCGAGTCTCGCAGCAAAGCAAGACACGAAATAGAGGATCGACTCGACTCCCTGGCGCGATCAGAGTTGGCGCAACATCGCTAGATCACTCATTGTGTAGTTGGGATGGTGTTGCCGACGGCGTTTACCGATGCTTGCGGAAGATTTCGAAGATCAGATTGAAGAATTGCACCAGCGTTATCCCGATGGTGACATAGACCGCAATCTCGAGCCGGCGACCCGCCTCTTGAGTTCCACGCAGCAGGTCGGCCACATCCTTCGTGGACTGTTGCAGAGTATCTGCCAACTGCTCAAAGTGCTGCAGAGAAGCCCTCATTTTGTCCGAGGTCCTCGACAAGGCTAGTGCGGCTTCACCGAATTGTTGCCCATTGCGCAGATCAAGTTCAGCCCGGCACGCCGTCCACCAGGGACTGCCGGGAGGACTGTCATACATCCGCTGCCGGATCTCCACATAAGAACGGTTGCGCAATAACTCCACTAACGCCGACACTTTGTCGGAAGTTTGGGCTTCCTCGCTGCCCTTGGTTTCTGAAGCTTTCGCGCCACTGGCGGTAACCGGCATACAGAGGAGCTTATCAGCGGACTTTTGCCGAATTCAGGTGCCCGAAGTGCATAGCACCTTCCGTTTCCGCGCAATCCAGCTTTTGGTAACGACCTTACCCATGGCCTGTCAGCCATACGGTACTTCAGCCTTTGGTGTGGGAGCGAGCTCGGTGCCGCCGCTAAAGAAGCATGGTCGTCATGCTTCGCTGACGCGGAGTTCACGCCATGGGCTTTATTCTTTCGGCCCTTCGGAGGCTTGGGCGGAAGCAAATTGACGGAATCGACGTCTTGAGGAGGAGCAAGGATCCTTTCACTTCCTCACATAACGAACACCGCGTTGTGTGGGGCACCCGTCCTGTCTGGGGATTCCCGGGCTTGAGTAGGGGACCCGCCCAGTTGATACCCGAGTCTCGAACCCAAGACCCGCGGCAGCTATCCTCGGCAGGTTCAAACCAAGCTATGCGCCTAGATATCAGAATGCGAATCCGTTCGCAGGTTCAACCTTGGAAATTGGAACTTGTTGATCGACAGCAGTAATTTCTCGCCAAGCCGTTTTTGATGAGCTAGGAGTTCGCGGCGCTCACTGAGCAAAGCATGCTGCCGGGCGATCAAATCGCGCGTGGTAACCACCAATGGATGCTCGGTCGACGCTGCGTTTTTGCTCATGGTAGGGAAGATTACCGTCTTTCCGCCACCTGATGTGAGCGTCAAGATGCGCCACACACAGCCAAGGTCGGTTTCCACGAGCTTCGCCCGAACATGTCACGCAGAGAGGCTGAACCCGAAAGTAGTTCTTGGGGTGCAATCGTCCACTTTCACAAAGCTGTACTGCCTGGGGGCGGAGCTGAGGGGCAGCCGCAGAAATTCACAGGGCAATGGCGCATATTGGCGCTTCGGCAAGGGCGGAGGTGGAGGACGCCCTGCACTAGTCACCCATAAGGCGGTGCAGTATGTCGTTCATTCCCAATGACGAGTACCTCAGAGCCCTAAACGCAGCTATTCAGACCGAGACAGACTCGAAGCGATTGGCCCAACTCGTCAATCAGATGATTGACGCATTCGACGCCAAGAAGGGCAAAAAGAACGCGTCTGCCCAATGCGACAGGACTGGACAAAATCCCCGGTGAGGCGCGGTTTTTACATACCGTCTTCTGTAAAACGATATCGCGATACAGCATTCAGGGTAGGTACTCACCCTCTGGATTTGGATTAAACTTCGCGCGCGAGGTGCCAGCGAAGGGCAACCCCCCGATCCTGAAACTGGCTCGGAACTCACGAAGGAAAAAGAACCTAAAAAGCACTGAAAATCGCCGAGCGCGTGGCAGCCGCTCTCAGTCAGCACAGTGATGAATCTACGGCGAGATGTGGCCGCATATAAAGACACGCGCAAAACGGTGCAAATCTGATTGTGTTTCTGCTGAGCGGGGTGCGCGATGACTTACGAGGATCGCCTTGAGCTGCTTCGGCTCTCCCGTCAACTTCAACGGGAACAAGACTCGCAGAGATTGATTGCCATTTTGGAAGAACTGCGAGCATTGATAGACCGTGTCCTAGCTTCTGAGACAAAGAGAAAGGCCGGGTAGATGCGAAGAGTGGCGTCCATCCGCCCGGTGTTCGGCATGTGGCCGATAGCAGGACTGCGAACAAACAATCCGCAGTGAGCAAGATCACGATCTTTGTGATCGCCCATTCAATGCCCTACGTAACGCAGAGTCACGGTCACCGTGCTGGGTGATGTATGCCCTTGCTCACCCCCAGTTCCGAGCGCTAAGTGTGGCGTGTTCCCATTGGTCAAAGGGCAAATCTTATGGATCACCCTGGCTTCATCAAACAGCACCCGATCCTGACCTTTTATTTCCTGACATACGCAATCTCGTGGGGCGGCATTGTCATTACACTCGGCTATGGCGGCATTCCCCAGGGAACCTTCACAACTGGCGAAAATGATTCCTTTCATGGTTGCTGCGATGTTGGCAGGCCCAGCCCTGGCGAGCGTGTTGCTGACGGGGATCACAAGTGGATGGATGGGCTACCGCAACCTTTTCTCGCGCGTAATTCAAGGGCGCAGACCGATTGGCGTGTACGCAGTCGCGGTCCTGACTGCACCGCTGGTGTTGATGACCGTCCCTCTTGCGCTTTCGCTTCGGTTTCCTGACTTCATGCCGCGAATCTTCGCTGATAGCAACAAGGCTCCGACACTGCTGACGGGATTCGTCGTTGGATCGGCGGCTGGCTTCTTTGAGGAGCTGGGGTGGACGGGGTTCGTCATTCCGAGGCTCAGGCTGAGGTTCGATTCGTTTACCACCGCCGTAATCGTCGGCGTACTGTGGGGGGCCTGCACTTGCCCGTTAATATCGGTGCATCTGTCACTCCCTCCGGGCTTTCCGTTCCGAGTCTGCACGGCACACTTACCTTTTCGTTCGGGCTGCTGCCAGCATATCGGGTGCTCATGGTGAGAGTGTGGGACCAGACCGGCAGTCTGCTCCTAGCCATGCTCATGCATTTAAGCCTAACGGCGAGCAACATCATCCTCGGCCCCGTCGCGACCCCAGGCATGATGGCAATTGCCTTCAATCTCACGCTGGCGGCGGTGATGTGGATTGTCGCTGCGGCGACTGTCGTGTCCAGTCGGAGGCACGCCGGGTGCCCCACTCCACACGCTTTTCGTTGGGTGCGACTGAACGATCTTTGGCGTGCTTCCGTTCTTCAGGGTGAGCCATCCGCTGGCCGTTGGTCGTGGAGAAGATCCCGGAGGTTGAAGCCGGTCGTTAGTTGAGATGTAATCGCAGCGCAGAAGCATTGCGCCGCCCAAGAGCAGCCAAAACTGCAGGTGAGCGGCTCATTTGAGCGCGGGCGCGGTTGACAGGCAATCTCGTTCTTGTCTAACGTAAGCGTTACAACCCGGGCGTTGCTCCTCGATCAGCAACGAGAGGTCATCAACGATGCAGGGTGAAAACAAGGAACGCTGGGAACTCCTGTGCGCGCAAGCCGCAGTAGAGCAAGACCCAGACAAGATGATCGAACTGGTGAGAGAAATCAACCGGCTTCTCGAAGAGAAAGAAGCGCGGCTTATGAAGCTTCGCCGAGGCGAAAAGAAATCAGGCTAGCCTCTCCCGCCAGACAGCACGTGGCCGGCAGCCCGCCCTCACGATCCGCGGCCGGGCAATCCTCCCCCTTGACACTCGCCGGCCATCGACACTGCTGAATTAGGGCGCGGCCGATGCCACACGCGACCGGTGTCATACACTCTTAAAGGCCACACATTCTTCGCGTTCTGATTACGCAAAATTGCGCGTGATCCCGGTTGAAACCCTGGTCTCAAGGAGCACCGACTCGGGGCCATCGTAGGTTAGGGTTCAAAGCCGAGTTGACCTGGTTCGCAAAGGAATAAGGATGCATTCATATGAAGGTCGCAATTTGGCCACTGACGCCTTCACTCTGGCCCGCGCTTGAGGATCTTTTTGGCAAGGGCGGCGCGAGCAATGGCTGCTGGTGCATGTATTGGAGGATCGGCGCCGAATATCACAAACGACCACGAGAGATGAACAAGCGCGCGTTCCACAGAATTGTGAAGCAGGGTCCTCCGCCACGCTTGTTGGCATTCGACGGCGAGCGGCCCGTTGGTTGGTGTCAACTTACTCCGCGAAGAGACTTGGGCTGGTTGAATTGCAAGCCACCTTTTCAAGCGGTCGACGACGTGCCGGTTTGGGCCATTTCATGTTTCTATATCCGACGTGGGTATCGCAGACGAGGCGTGATGCCGGCTCTGATCGTTGAGGCTTTGAAGGCGGCCAAGCGTGCCAAGGCGCCCGGGGGTGGACGCATATCCAGTCGACACTGCGCAGCCGGGCAGTATGTCGAATATTTTCACAGGCACGGCTTCTACGTTCAGGCGCCTCGGATTCAAGACAATCGCTCGCCGATTACCCGCGCGACCAATCATGCGCCATGAGTTGAGAGGGATTGGTCGGTGATGCGAAGATGGTGATCCGGTTCTCCGCTCGACCTGAACTTCGGGTGACCAGCAACGGCGGGTGCCCGTGCCTCGCGATATTCGAGACATGAGTCTCAACGGTCACAGCGAAGAACTTTATTATTTGTGACTCCTAACAACTTCATGCTCCGGAATCAGAGATTGACTCGTAACCGAGGTCGCGACAGTAAGTTGGTATTGCGCTAAGATGACAAGCACTCGCGAGCGGGCCCAACCCGTGGAGTGCGAAACATGAAACTCAGTGAAGCAATTTTGTTGGGAAGCACGGTCGTTACACCTAAAGCCGGGGCGCTTAAGTTTTCCGGCGAAAACGCAGGATGCGCCCTGGGGATGGCAGTCATCGCGAGCGGCGGTACTTTTTGTCGCGCGAAAAGAGAGATTCCAGCAACTGAGCGTCGGACGCTGAATGTCGAAGACTTATATGGAACATGGCTTTTGCGCGATCTTGCTCGTCCCTGCAACTGCCGAGTCCCGCTCACTCTGAAGCACAACGCCTTCGAACAGATCCGCCGGTACTTGCGTAGTCCGCGCTCGGCCCCTCTGCCGCGTAAAATGCGGATAAAGGACATCATTGCTCATTTATTCGACTACCACGTCATGGAGAAGAGAGATTGGACGCTCGACCGGCTGGTCGCGTGGCTCCAACCTCTGGAGCCAAACGAACCGGAGTCAACATTTGCAAAGCGAACCGAGGACGTTGCGACTTATGCAAGGAACTTCTCCGCCGAAGCCGCAGAATGGCAAGAGACTCGCGAAGCCTTCGAAGCCAGGGTAAAAGCTAGATCGTCGATCTAATCGCAGGCCAGAGTAATCGAAGTGGCACTTCTTTTCCCGGTCAATGGATGGGGCGCTGACATGGGACGAATTGGCGAGTTAACGTCGGAGGATATCCGAGTCTCGAGCCTCAACAGGAGTGACCGTGAACTACGCCCGTATTGCATTGGCCTCCCTTGGGGCTATGGCTGCTTATTTTGTCTATGGCTTTGCCATGTTCGCCGCATGGCCATCTATGAAAACTGAATTCATGAAGTACCCCAATGTCTACCGTCCGAAGGGCGAGATGATGAAAGTGATGCCCTACGGCATGGTCGCCATTCTCATCGCTATCGTGGTCGTCGCCATTCTCTACGCAAAAATCTATGCCGCCGGCGGTGGCATCGTACCAGGGATATTCTTCGGGGCACTCATCGGCCTTTTCTCCGTCTGCACCTTTGCGATCCACAACTACATCAATCTGAACATTGGCCTCACGTTAACCATCTACCAGTCCGTCGCCTACTTTGTTCAGTGGGTCATCGTGGGCGCAGCGATCAGCCTTATCTACAAACCATCGTAGATTTTTCGTCGCCCGAGCAGGCAGCAAGCAGACACGAATGGGACCTGACGCCGCTGACCGGGCTCTGTCGTGAATGGGACTGCCCTTCGCAAATCCTATGGGCGGAACGGGCGGGGAACACGGCGGACAATGCAATACGAGAGGAGCGGTCCAAAATGACGAATGAGAAAGTGATCATGCTGATTGAAGCAAAAATCCAGCCCGAGCGTCGTACTGAGCTTGTAGGGGCCGTCGGCGAATACCTACCATTGGTGCGGGCGGAGCCAGGCGTGGAAGCGTTTTATGTTACGACACGAAAAGACGATCCCAATACATTAGTGTTCTATGAGATTTACAAGTCGCAGGCAGCACAAGATTTCCATCTGCAGCAGGACTTCACCAAGAAATTTCTGGCGACGCTAAAGAACGCGCAAGTCGGAGACCGCGTGCGGACAAACTTCGTCGAACTGGACACAGAAGGACAAACCCACTCTCACTGAAGAGATCTTCATTGGCACGGAGTTTTTGGGCGGGTTGATGGCCTAGGCTGGGGCTTTATAAGTTCCGCCCCTACGAGGCTCGATCATTATGCTTGGCTGCCTCGAGGCTTATGCCCCGGGCTTTCCTTTTTCGCCCCTGCGGGGGGCTTCGGGATGTGTCGTCCAAGATCGGGGCCGTCAGGCGTCGCGACGCGACTCGAACTAGTCCCATCAAGCAAGAGCCGGGCTTCCACCCCAGCCTGCGAAACCGCACTGTCTGGAGCACCGGGCTTGACTCTGTCCCCCGCCCATCCGCGAGCGGAGATTCTGGGACGCACGCTACTCGCGCACATCCCAGAAATCACTCATCGCCAGCGGGATCAGTCTGGAAAGTGCCAGTTTCCGGGGTCCGGAACGTCAATTCGACCTGGCTGACCGGCAGGAACGAGCCGGATGGCGATGGCGTCCGCCTCGACTGTTCCTTCGTTTCGAACTATGTGGATTGCGCTGCCTCCATGGTCAACAAACGACATCCCCGCGGTGTAGACATGCGGCGTACAGGTGGGATCATCTGCCTGATATTGCGTGACCGCTCCCGCCGTTACGAAAATCAGGGTGTGACCCGGATGGGTGTGCCACCCGGTGGTTCCTCCCGGCGCCCAAACGTTGCTGAAGACGGCGCCGTCTGAGAGTCCCTTTGTCCTCTGCCTCGACCTCCAGTACGTATTTTTCGGCGGCGGACTTTGGGCCGGCACTTTGACAATGTTAAAAACATCGAATTCGTCGAACTGGCCCTTCGCGACCGTTGTACTAGTGAACCTGGAAGGGTCTGTCGCCATGGCGGGCTGAGTTAGACACAAAGCCAAACTTGCGATGGCGGCAATGCACCATGCCGATTTGCTTAAAGCTCTCTGCATGCGAACCTCCGTTTCTTGGCGTCTCATACGGAAACGCCTGCTCACGATGGGGTCACCAGGGGAGCGGGTCAAACGGTAAAACGCTGCAACAGCATCAGTTGGAGCACTTGCCTTCAAATGCCGCGTATTGCCGTGACTGTCGGGGCAGGCTACAATCATGACCTTCCCTCGGTCCGTCAGCCTCGCGGACCAATCCTGGAGAACGCCATGGGCGAACCTTTCCCTAGCGAACCGACGTCCGCACAAGCACAGCAGAGTCGGCTGGATTCCTGGAAAGAGATCGCGTCCTACCTCAATCGCGACGTGACTACGGTCCAACGTTGGGAGAAGCGGGAGGGGATGCCTGTCCACCGGCATCTCCATGACAAGCGGGGGTCCGTTTACGCACTAAGTTCGGAACTGGATTCCTGGAGACAGAACCGCAGACGGAATCTCGAGGAAGAAGAGGACGCTCTGAATGCGGAAGGTCGGGGTAACGAGGAAGATCACCACGAAGTAAAGCCCGCTTCCTCAGTTCGTATCTGGTTTGTCGTGGCTACTCTGGTTTTGCTTGCGCTGTTTGCCGTCGCCTACATCGCCATCCGGAATCGTGCAAGGGAGGCGGTTCGACCGAAAATTACGTCGCTGGCGGTGTTGCCGCTGAAGAACCTCTCGGGGGATGCGAGCCAGGACTACCTGGCCGATGGCATGACCGAAGAGCTGATTGGGCGGCTTTCCGCCATTCGTGGGCTGCGCGTGATCTCCCGTACCTCGACCTTTCACTTTAAAGATACCCAACTATCTGTGCCAGAGATCGCCAACGTGCTACACGTCGATGCTGTTGTGGAAGGTTCGGTCATACGGGAGGGCAGCCACGTCCGCGTTCATTGCCAACTGATTCGAGCCGCCACCGACGAACATTTCTGGTCGGAGACCTACGACCGCGACATGGGAGACGCGCTGGCGTTGGAGAGTGAGGTAGCACGGGCGATCGCGGCAAAGGTCGAGGTGACGGCGAGTGGGAAAAAACGCATGACTCTCGTCGCGACCCGCCACATAGCCCCCGAAGTTTATGAGAGCTATCTCAAGGGTGCAAGCCAGTTGGACAAGGCATACACCAGAGAGGAGATCGAAAGGAGCATTTCGTACTTTGATGAGGCGATTCGGACGGATGCTACGTTTGCGCCGGCCTATGTCGGGTTGGCAGACGCGTATGACAATCTCGCTACGATCGCGATCGGCGGTTCCCCGACCCAACTACGACCGAAAATTGTCGCTGCAGCCCGGAAGGCCCTCGAATTGGATCCGGGACTTTCCGAAGCTCATGTTCTCCTGGCCGACATCCACCAGAAAGAATGGGAGTGGGCCGAGGCCGAAAGTGAATACAAGCTTGCCCTAGACCTGAAACCAAACGACCCCGGCGCGCACCAGGGATATGCGAGCTGGCTGATGTGCCAGGGACGTATGAACGAGGCGCTGGCTTGGTCTCAGCGTGCCCGAGACCTGGATCCAGTTGGGGTTAAGGGTATCTCGCACGGATGGATACTTTTTCAGGCACATCGTTTTGACGAAGCAATTCAAGAACTGCGAAGCGTGCTAGCCGTATATCCAGACGATGAAGATGCGTACTGGACACTGGGTTTTGCGCTGATCGGTGCGGGCCGATCTCAGGAAGCTATTTTGGTCCTGGAAAAAACGGTTGCTATGACCCATCGCAACCCAGGATCGCTCGAGTTGCTGGCAGTCGCGTATGCTCACGCTGCCCGGCGAGCCGAGGCACTCAAGCTGGTTGATGAGCTCAAGCGACGCCGTGAAAACGGCTACATGCCCGCTGGTATCTTTATTAATCCAACTTTGGCGCTGGGCGAGTATGACGAGGCCTTTGTCTGGTTTGAACGGGCCTACCAGGAGAAGTCCAACATCCTCCAATTCGTGAGGGTTCATCCCTTCTTTGATCCGGTGCGCGAAGACTCGCGCTTTAAAGATCTGGTGCATCGCGTCGGTCTGGACAAGGAGTACTAACCGTCCAGTACGAGTGCAGTGCCCCTCCGCCCCCACTCCCTTACCCCGGGGCTTATGCCCCGGGCTTTCCTTTTTCGCCTCTGCGGGGCTGGGTTCGGGAAGGTCACGAACAATGATCTCGACTGAAGGCCGCTCAGAAGATTGTGTCGTCAAGATCGGGGGCCGTCAGGTGTCGCGACGCGACTCGAACTACCCCGCTCGAGCCAAAATGGGCTTGAATGGGGCGCGCAGCTTATTTTGTGCAAGGAACTATTCTGAGACCTACTGCTTCTGCAGAATCTTGGCTAGCGCGTCGCCGTAGGTGGTTCCATCGTCAGTGGTCGGGATGAAGTAGCTTCCTTCTCCCAGTTCGTTCCAGGCTTCCACGAAAACCAGAGGTGGAACCGAGGCAGGCTCGGGCCGAAGCTGCGGGTGTGCATTGGTCCAGGTAATGGCTGAATCGACGAGTGATGCGACGTCCTCTGGATTGCGCTGGTACCAGAGATCGTAATTACCCCAGGGCCGCGCATCCCATCCGTTCATGGCTACCGGAATGAATGGCAGTGGACTGTGCTGCGCACCTTGCGCCCACATCCATTGAGCTGCCTGAGAGAGAACGGAGAACGGCTGTTTCCCTTTCACGCCGCCGACCGAGTAGTTGTACATCGTGATCGCGTCGTATCCATCGGGCACGGCCGCGGACAGGTCGGGCAAGGAACCGGTTTTTTTCACGATGTCATAACCGGCGTAGAACCCTCCGGCGATGTACACGCCCGGTAATCCTTGCGCGATCGCCGTCGCGCGAAGTTGATTCAAGGCGGAGGCGACCGCGGAGGCGCACCCGAAAGTCCTTCTCATCGCGCTCATGTCGTAAATCACCAGTAAAGGTTTTCCGTTGACACGAACGTAGTCGGGATCGGTCATGTAGCCCACCCATTCGTTCACCACAATCGGCCAGTCTTGCGGGCTGGCGATGAAAGGCGGAGCGTCTATATAAAGGATGGAGTATTGCATCCCGTGGCGGTCGGGAAGGGCGCGGGTAATTTCGAAAGCGGAGTTCAGATTTTGTCCGGGGTCGTTCACCCCTGGATTGAAGTACCAATCGAAGACAAAGAAATCGACGCCGAAGTTGTGCGCCGAAGCCAGTTGCTGTTCGACGGAGCAGACCATGAGATCCTGCCAGCCCGATTCAGGTTGGCGCCCTTGATAGGAACCCAGCGGCATTCCAGTAAAAGGCTGGCTATCAAGAGAACCTGACCATCCATCGAAGTAGTAAGCGCCGAGTCGGGCGCGGGTCTGGTTGGAAGCTGGCGTGGGACCGGAGATTTCGCACGGGATCGAGAAGACAAGGGAATTCGATAACCCGCCGGAATCGCCAGGGTTCACAACACTGACCGAGTGAGATCCGGGTTGCAAGAGCAGATCTGCAGGAATCTCGGCGGTGATTAAGATGTTGCTCACTGAGGTTGGAGCGATATCCACCTGGTCCCACTGAACGATCGCATCAGGATGAAAGTGCGAACCGACGACACTGAGGGTAAAGGCGGGTGATCCGATCTTGCTGCTGACCGGCGATAGCGCCGTGATTGCGGGAACTTCTGCTTGAGCGGGGGTTTGTTGGGCGGGAGCGCCCGTCGCGCTGGTGCATCCCACGAGGGTGAACATCCCAGTGGCGATGAGGGCCGCCATCGTGATCCGTTTTTTGAGAGTCCTCACCGGGTATCGTTCAAACTCAATGCAGCAGATTTACTTGGTAACTTCCGGGGAGGAATGGATCTGATTTGGGAGTTTAGTTGGGGCCAGCGAAACGATGTGAAAGAGAAGCTAGCCAGCGAAAACTAAAGTAACCGTGGTTTCGCAGGGAATCGAACATTGATTTCGTTGATGTCCGCCGGCGGCGGACGATTGGTGAAGGCAGTTGGCGACGGGAAGTGGAACGTATGGTAAGCGGGGCGGGGACCAGAGGCTGAGGAATCAGAAAAGTAAAAAGTGGAATGTACCTCGCCTATTTCCTGCAAATATTGGACAGCGGATGCCAAACCGACACGCTACCGAATTTCAACCAAGGCATTCGGGCCGCGAGTTTGTAAGACAGATTCCTGCTGGCGTATCGATGATGTGCAGTAACCAAGATAGTAAGAAATAGGTCGAAAGAGTGACGTGGTGGAACTTATTGGTCGCGACTGCGGTCAAAGTCCTTGCGCGGTTGCAAGAAGTAGGTTCCAATGCGTACAACACTCATGGCGCGCCGCCATCTTCGTCAGATCGCATCCGGGCTCTTTCATAACAGAGCCGGTTCACCCCTGCTTTTTTCTGTCCCTTTCATTGGATTGTTGCTCGGCGCCGTGCTCGCCGCACCTCATTGTGTATTGGCGCAAACCGCAAGTATTTCCGACGTGGGGCTGGAGGGATTCCTTCCGACCGGCGGCACTCCGACCCGTGTTCGCATTCGTCTTTCCAATCCGACAAACTGGCCCGTGACGATCAACCTGACGATCTCCGTAGCGCAAAAAGATGCAGGCGTCAATAATCGCCGTGTCGATCAGTTCATGAGCAGCGAGAAGGTCGGGCCGGGCGAGTCACGCCTGGTAAGCCTGCCGATCTCGCTATGGGCGACAGTGCCGGTGCTTTCGCTGGAGGCACGAACGTCCGATGGTCACGAAGTGGGGCAGCAGACGAGGATCCTAAATCGCGCGAACTCAAATCTTCTTGTCGCGTTGTTGTGCGCCGAAGAAAAGACCTGTAACCAAGTGCTAGGAGCACTTGAATCGAGCGGAGACGACACAGAGAAAGCGGCCAAGACAAAGACTTACACATTCCTCGTGTTGAAAGATCTGGAAGATAACTGGTGGGAATATCTTCCTGCGCACGGCCTAGTGCTGGCGCGTCCGAATGCGGGGTTAAGCGAGAAACAGCGTCTCGCCATCGAAGGTTACTGCCGCCAGCAGGGACAACTTGTAGTTCTCGACAACCTGGCTGGACCTGGGCTGCTGGAAGCATATCGAAACACCAAATCCGGGTCGTACCCGCGAGACGCGCTGGGCGCGGGATACTTTTACCGGTTTGCCGATGCCGAAGCCTTCGCGAGTTTCCTGGACCGCTCTGTGCATGAGACGTCAGAGTGGAAGGACGGTCATTACTTTCGACAGTTCACGCGATATCGGGCTAACGTATGGGACATCAATCAGGGCCATCGTCTCGCAACGATGTTTGAGTTCCCAACATTTCGATGGCTGATCTTGTGGTTGATCGTCTACGTCGTGGTTGTGGGGGCGGTGAATTTCTATGTGCTGACGAAGATCAATCGGCGGGAACTGGCATGGATCACGGTTCCAGCAATCGCGCTGGCGTTCGCGTTGATGCTTTATCTGATGGGAACGGCGAAGCGCCCCACCAAGATTGGATTGGATGACATTGCCACCTATCAACTGGATGATCACACCACCACGGCGTCTGCGACTTATGACGTGCGAGTGTCATCGCCAAGGCGCCAGGATTTGACGCTGCGAGTACCTGGGAATGTGTTATGGACGGGGGTAGATCATCAGATTTCTCCGTTTGCGAGCTTCAGTATCTTTGACCGGCAAACCGCAGACCTGAAACCGGGATGGAAAGTTCGCATGGCGGCCAAGAATGAGTTCGACATTCCGCTGCTGCAATGGTCGTACCAGGATGTAAGTCTGTTTGGGCTCGCGTCGTTACCGGGCACGATCAAGCGGGTGCCCGGCGGCCGGCTGGTGAATCAAACGGGGCTGACTTTCCGCCAGGGAGTGTTCCGAGATGGAGAGAAGGTTTACGATCTGCAGCGAATCGCGGCGGGGGCCGAATTTGATCCGCGTAACGGACCGATGACGGACCTGAATGAGGAGACCCGTCGGTTCCGCCTCGAGCCAGAGAAGCAGTTTGATCGGAACTCCCACGAAGATGTGCGGAGCCTGCTGATCAACCAGTCGAGATCGGATCGACCGTCGTTCGTTGGATTGGCGGAGGCACCGGCGCTCGGATCGGAATTGCCGGGACAGGATGCGACACACCATCAGTATGTGATCGTGGTGGTTTCCTTGTGGGGCGCGCCATGATCAGCATTCACGAGATCCGGAAAAAGTACGACGGAACCGCAGCGCTGGATGGTTTCTCGCTTGAGATTGCGCAAGGAGAGCTGCTCGGACTGGTGGGACCGAATGGCGCGGGCAAGACGACGCTGATTCGAATTCTGGCGACGTTGATACGGCCAGATTCCGGGAGTGGAGCCATTGACGGGCACGACGTGACACGCGATCCGTACGAGGTGCGGGCGGTTGTGGGTTACATGCCGGATGTTCCGGGCGTGTATCAGGATCTGACGCTGGAAGAGTTCCTGATGTTCTTTGCGGAGGCGTTCCACCTGCGGGGCGCGCGAAAGCGGTCAGCGGTTGAGCGGTCGTTGAGCTGGTCGGGGCTGATAGAGCGGCGTCATATGTACGTCGAGCAGCTATCGCTCGGATTGAAGCAGAGGTTAGTGCTGGCAAGAACGCTTTTGCATGATCCGAAGGTTCTGCTGCTGGACGAGCCGGCAACAGGACTGGATCCGCTGGCGCGAATCGAGTTGCGGGAGCAATTGAAGCGGCTGAACCACGAGGGAGTGACGGTACTCCTGTCATCCCACATTCTGACCGATCTGGAAGATATCTGCTCGCGGGTGGCGTTCATTGCGGCGGGGAAGAATGTCCCGGGAGACAAGAGCATTCTGAAGATTGGTGCAGCGACTGCGGCGGAGGCGCTCAGTTGCGAGATCGAGGTGCTAGGTGACGGAGCGGCGGCGGCAACAATCGAAGCGTTCGCCGATGCACGGGTAATCGAAGCGCGAGGCAAGGTGTTTCGCGTGGAGGTGCGAGGCGGGCAGGATCGGGCTGCTGAATTGCTATGGCACCTGGTGACATCGGGATTGAGCGTTCTGCGATTCGATCCGCGCGGGCCTGACCTGGAAGACCACTACCGCAGCCTGTTTGGAGGCAAGAAGCCATGAATCCGATGATCGGTAAAGAGCTGCGGCAACGGATGCGCGAACGCCGCGGGTGGCTGTTGCCCACATTGTACCTGGTAGCGCTCGGGGCAGTGGTGATCTGCTTTTACTACTTCGAAGTGGCAGCGCGTCGAACCTTTGCACAAAACAATCTGCAGGGATCGGAGATCGGGGCGGCGCTCTTCCTCACTCTCACCTATGCTCAGCTAAGCATTCTGCTACTTCTGGCGCCCGTGTTCAGTGCGGGCGCGATCACACTTGAGAAAGAACAGAGGACGCTCACTGGGCTGCTGACCAGCCTGCTGACACCGTTTCAGATCTGGTGGGGGAAGTTTTTTGCGTCGAGCCTGTTTCTCGTATTGCTGCTGGTGAGTTCGGTTCCGGTGCTGAGTTTGGTTTTTGCGTTCGGAGGAATTGGTCCGCAGCAGATTTTGCTGGGCACGGCCACGACGCTTTTAGTCTTGGGTACGGTCACGGCGATCGGGTTGTATTGTTCTGCATATTTCCGCCGGAGCGTGTATGCGACGGCTGTGACGTACGCTGTGATCATCGTGATCACGGTCGTGAGCGCGGCAGCGTTCGGAATTCTTGTTGCACGCTGGACTGCGCAGCAAGAAGCGCTGCGCGCACAACAGATGCGCGAAGGGCAGGTGGCAACCGCCACCACAGTCGGGCCTCCTCCGTTGTGGGTGAGGGCACCGTTGTATGTGAACCCGTATTTTCTGGTGACACTATCGTTTGCGCCGGCGGAAGACTGGTCGAACGACGGGATTCCGAGTTTGACCGTGTATTTGTTGTTGTTTCTCGGCTCGTTCGCGTTTGCGGTCCGACAACTGCGGAAGGCGGGCGAGCACACGTAAGAAGCGTGATTGTTTCCGCATCACAAAACATCTCAAAAATCCCCTCCCAACTAATCACACAGGCACGAACGTACAGTTACTCCAGTAAGTTTCGATGGCTGGGGGTGCGTCCTATCATGTTGTCGGAAGACAGGTTTCCAGGCGCAACGAATTTCCTGTCGGTGGGATAAGTCGAGAATTGGCACTCCATGAGATTTTGGACGTTCCTGATCGTGCGGCTGACGCTTGCGATTGCAATCGTCGCCTGGGCTTACACCGCCTTGCTGACGCCGAGTTCGGGCGATAAGGAATTCCGCCGAACCCTGGAAGCGTTCAAGACTGTTCGCACCGTCCACTACTCCATGGTGGGCGACGTTCCTACACAACATACAGAAGAAGAAGGCGACCTCATCTGCGATGACGATAGTTTCTATCGCGCAACGCATGTCGTGAGGCACGATGCCGGGAACGATGCCAAGCTGGACATCGTGGTGCTTCGAACTGCCGGGCAAGACTATCGCCTCATGAACAATGGTATGTGGAAGCGCGACTATGCGGGGTTGGAACCAGCGAAGACGACCTGTCAACGGCTGGCACAGGGGACTCCGGCGTGGATCGTGCCCGATGTTGCAGAGTTGCTACGGTACGGCATCATCGAGAAGGGCGACAAGAAAACCGTAAACGGCGATGTGTGTCGCGAGTGGCGAGTGACGATGAGAGTGGGTGGCGTTCTTGAACGCCGTACGCTATGTCTTGGGGTGAAAGACCATCTTCCGCGGGAGATGTCGGTGAGCATGCAAGCGGCGAGATGGACGTATGCGTTCAACGTTCCGGCACAAATCGAGACTCCTGAGAATGTCATGCCGGAACCGGACCGCAACAACTATCAGCCGCCTCCTGCCGGGCTGACCCTTTCCAATGACAAAGATGACTGAGCACCGCGTCGGCCGGAAGCCGTTGCGCGGCGCGCTTCTGGTTGCCGCTTTGATGGCGATGGTGTGGATGCCACAGAGCACTCGGGCACAGAGCGACTCGTCACTGGGCGACGTTGCGCGGAAAGCACGTGCGGATCGCGCCGATTCGAAAGCGTCCGATTCAGCGCCGGCGGCACAAGAGGCGAAGCGGCTTGCGGCGGCACTTGAAGAGGAACAGGAAGAGGCAAGCGCGGCTCCCGACGGATTTCAGAGTTATCAGGCAGAAGGCTACCGGGTGTGGGTACCGGCTCCGTTCAGCATTGAGGGGCGCGACGATGATCGGGTTCTGCTGGCAACCGCGGACATCACCGGCGTGACAACGAAGGTTCTTGCGTTTACTCCGATTCATTACGTTGGTCATCCGGACGAGATCGAGTTCAACCGGATGGCGAGAAGCTTCTGGCAGCCGTACGGCAGCATCGGTTGCGAAAAGCGAAAGACGGAGGCGAGAGAACATCGCTGCACAGTTTGGGGGCGGATGTACGATCAGCAGTTTTCCGGGACCGTGAGGTTCGTGGAGGGCGATAACCGCATCGTGCCGGTGGTGTGTTTTGCTACGGCGATCCCGGATGAAAAGGTCGATATGCGCTCCTATTCGAAGGAAGATAAGGAGCGGGCCCGCGATGCGTCGATCGCGAACATGGGACGCCATTCAGCGGCGCTGCGTAGCAGCCAGCTTTGCGAAATGGTGCTCGGGTCGATCCGGCTAAAAGAAGATATGGCCAGCGCACATGCCGCGGTCCCGCGGGTGGTGGCAGTGAAGGGGCCGGTTGCGGCGGGGGCGGGAGGCACTTCGCTGGGTGAGGTTGCCCGAGCCACGCGCCAGCAAGCGGCACAATCGGAAAAACCGAGGTTAACGGTTGAAGCGGAGGACACGATTGTGAAGCCCCCCGCAGGGTACCGCGTTCGCACAGCAACGCGGTGCGCCAGTGAGTGTTGGCAGGAAACGATGTTTCTTCCCGAAAATGCTCGGCGGATAACGGGCGGGAATTCCGACAATGTGTACGTCGCGATGCTCGACAATGCGACGTCGGTGATTCTGTATTTCGGCACGACCGACGTTTCGAACGGTTACAGCGAGTATGGAATGGCGCAAGATGTGGCGCATCGTTGGATTCATGCTCAGCACGCATATCCGAGTCCGGACTTGCACATGGCCCGAACTGTCGGGACACGGCAGGTGCCGATTGTGCGTTCGAAGTGGGTCGCGAACATGAATGCGTGGACGCAACAGGATGCGCAGGTCGGGACGGACGGTTTGAACATGAATATCGGATGCATCGCACGCGAAGATCGCTTTTCCGATGCCGAATCGATCTGCTCGACGGTGATGGAATCATGGCGGGTTCATCGCGAATGAAACTCGGAGCCGCATGGACGGCAGCCGGACGCGGTCCCCGATCAGCGCTGCTAATCGGCTTGTGTGCAGGCATGATGCTGTGGGCGCAGAGCGAGCCGGAGCAGGGCGGGCTGGGCGATGTGGCGAAGAAAGCGCGCGCCGAAAAGAACTCGAAAGACCACGTAACGGCGCGCAAAGTCCTGAACGACGAAAATGCCCCCAGTTCGAGTTGGGAGAAGCGCACCACTTCCTACTGGGCTACGATTCCCCCGGCAAAGCTGACGGTGCTAGTTCCGATTGAACATCGTCCGGCAGATCATGGGATTGAAGTACCGGTAGGCGACAGCGGCGTCTACATTCCATTCGGGGAAACCATCTGGAGCGAGAGTTTCAACGAAGCCGCCACCGAGTACCTGGGAATGCTGCTGACGCGGAGCCGCTTCCGAGGTGCTTCGTTGAAGCTGGATGGAGTAGAAGACACGAACGTTGGCGGTCAAAGAGCATTGCTGGTGCACTTTAACTTCGGATTTCGCGGAGTTCCACACCAGGGCGTGGCACTGTTCGTGAGCGCACCACGGCAAGTGCTGAGCCTGGGATGCATGTATCGAAATGTGGATTGGGAAAAGGCATCGACGATTTGCGAGCAGGTAGTGAATTCGGCGGAAGTAGAAATTCCGACTGACTTCAAGCCCTTCAACAAACCTTACGGACATTGAGTCCGCGCACGCACTATGACAGGGAAGAAAGCACAACTCGCGATTGCACTCTTGCTGCTTTGCTCGTGCTGTGCCTCTCAAGAGCTGGGCGCCATCGCATCGCCGCTGACCGCAAAGCTTGTTCCTGGACAAACATTACGGTACGAGGTCGAAACGGTGATCTCGTATTCCGCGGACGTTCTGAAGGGTTACTCAACTACCGTGCCGCTGGGACCGTGCCAGTTCTCGATCTCCACGGTGGCGACCTTGAACAGAGGATCGGTCGCGCAGGATGGCAACTTGCCGGTGAAGGCGGAGTTTCAGGATCCTAAGATCTCAGCGTGGCACTGCGCCGGGTACGATCAGAAGCGAATGGAAAAAGCGCTGCGTGAATTCGCCGCCTCGCCGATCGTCTACCAAGTTGGACCGCATGGCGAAGTGGGATTTGAGCACAGCAAGCGCGACCGGCTGGCGTATGAATCGGCCAGCGATCTGCTGAATAAGGTGGCGCTCGATTTGCTTCAGACGCGCCTCGCGGACCGCCCGGTGAGCCTTGGGGCCTCGTGGAAGCCGCACGGTCAGTTCACGTATTGGAAAGACTTCCTGCTTGGCGGGCTGGAGGTGAGTGCCGCCACTGTCCGTTGGAAGAATACGCCGAAGATTGCGGGGCACGATTGCGCGTCCATCACGTCGAAGTATGTTTTTGCGCCAACCGAGAGCACGTCGGGCCCGGTGACAGCCGGTGGAAACCTGCGCCAGACGCCGACTAACGTACTGGCCGGTGCGCAGGAAGTATCTTTGCTGTTCGATCTGCAGGAGCGACGAATCGGCTGGCTGCATCGTGCGTTCCGCGTCGAAAACCATGTCAGCGTGCAACCGGAGGAGCAGATTGACCCTGAAGTGCTAACGATTCGTTGGGAAGAGGAAGCGACAGCGCGATTGATTCCAGAAAAAGACTCGATCGCGTGGTTGGCCGCGCTCAAGAATTTCGAATCGACACCCGAAGGGGGTCGGAAGGCCGTTGCAGCCGCTGACGCGAGCAACGCTTCGGTTGCGGACCTGGCGCGGCTCGCGGTTCCGAAGAGGAAATCGGTCAGTGCGATCGAGACTCTCGATTTGACTCCCGCAGGATTTGCGCGCTGGGAGCGCGAATTCTGTGATGGCTCGTGGCCATGTGCGCAGATTTCCATTGCTTTGCCCGGTCAAGTCAAAGTGGCCGAGGATGCACCGCTTCAAACTTCCTATCTCGCGCGCACCGATGGAACGCTGGTGACGGCAACGGTGGGCCCGGTGCTCGAGCGGAAGTATCAGGGGCTAACTGCGGACGAAGAACTCAAAAAGCAGGCCGAATTCTTTCTCGCCAATCAGCTCTGGATGACTAATAAGCCAGGGATTGGATTAGAAGCGCAGAGCACATTTGTCGATGGCTATCCGGCGCGCCTGATCACCTTCCGAGGACAACGCCGCGATCTGGCGAGCATACAGGGGACGCTGGCAGTATTGCTGAGCCCGTGGGGCGAAACATTCCCGGTCACATGCTCGGTGGATCAGCGGGACGCGGCAAAGATGCAGGATCTGTGCGAGCGAATCGTCGGGTTGTTCCGGATGCGGCGTCCCGAGGACGGTGGCGCGCAGGACGACGATCCCTAGGTTCCATAGCCGGCGCTAAAGCATTGGGCTAAGTTAGATCGCCCTCCGTGCCTCAGAAGGGCCGACGGATGCGGAGCGGTTGAGGCGTGCACCCATCAGTGACTGTTGTTATCAATAAATATCCTCAGCCCCTGAAGGGGACCTGAATTCGATTCCATTTTCGGCATCGCGCAAGCGATGCCCGATTCAGCCCGGTTCGTACTCAATGCACCAAGAGGTGTCCGGTCTTCTATCGTCCACCAAAGGGGACCTGAATTCGATTCCATTTTCGGCATCGCGCAAGCGAATGCCCGATTCAGCCCGGTTCGTACTCAATGCACCAAGAGGTGTCCGGTCTTGTATCGTCCACCAAAAAAGGGCTGGAGCGGATGCAGCGGTAGTCGCCCCAGCCCCTCGCTGCAATGATGAGGCGTGCTCAGGCAACGAGCGCTTTCTCGAAGTGCTCGCAGATCGATGTCTCAACCACATAGGTTTTCACTGAGATCGGGGTTGTCATGAGGGGCTTCACGATCTCCTGCACCCTCGGGAACCACTCGGTCTCATGGCGCTCCGCGTCTTTCTTGTCGACCCAGAGGCTGATGGTCACGGCCTTCTCATTCTTGATCTTCGGCACAAAGGGGAGAATCTCGAGGAAGCCATGCTGCTTTTTGAGGATGGGCAGCACTTCGTTTTTGACCACCCGGATGAACTCTTCTTTCTTCTCGAGCTTCGGAACGAATTCCAGAATGCGTGCAAACAGTGTGCTCCTTTTCACGCTTGGGAAGTGAAGCGTCGGATGAAAGGTAGACGCGACAATTACAAAGCCGAGCCGCAACCAGAGAGGGTGGAAGCGGGTCGGGAATGTAACTCAGTGTGTGGGAGTAAACGTCGGTTGGAAGTGTAGTCCCGCAGTCCAGAAAGATTTGCACAAAGCAAGAAAAAATCGCTGCGCGTGCGAAATCGATTCCCGAATAGAGATGGATTAAACAGTCAGTCTCAATTCCGAACTCTTTTGTGCCTGGGAATTGCGGTTCGATTAAATGGGAATTCTTAAGCGGATGCCCTCGCGGTGTCCGCGCGGCGATTTTTACGATTGAGGCGCAGGCGATCGAGCGCAACCATGGTTGCTACCCAGATGGTGGCGGTGAGGTATCCGCCGATGACGTCGCTCGGATAGTGGACCCCCAGATAGATGCGGGATGTGCCGATCGCCAACACGAGCAAAGCGGCGCAAATCCATAGCAAGGCACGAAGAGCATGCGATCGGAGGCGGCCAGCAACCAGCCCGGCGACGACTCCATAGAAACAGAATGAAAAGAGCGCGTGTCCGCTGGGAAAACTGTAGGTGTGCGGGATCGGTCCGAAGAAGGGAGCGGGCCTCGGCCGATGGAAGGCAAGTTTGAGCGAGACGTCGAGAATCGTCGCTCCCGCCAACGTGATAAGCAGCCATACAGTGGCGCGGCGCCAGCGCAGGTACAAGAAGATGAGAAGGGCGAGGAAAGCGGCCATCACGAGGCCATTGCCACCAAGGTAGGTAATGGTGAACATGAGCCTCGTCATGGCTGGGGACGCGAACTGATGGACGTATGTGCGGATCGCGAGGTCAAAGGTTCGCGTGCGTTGATCGACAACGTTGTCCGCAACCCAGGCGAACAGAAACAGCGCGAGCACAGCCGCAACGAGGCTCGCGGCCGTGACAGCTTCCATGAGAGCAACAGGCTTGGGCGTAGTTTCGAGTTCAGGAAGTCGCTGATTGGGCGCGCCCATGGGGAGCTATTTGAACACAAGGAAGCTACGCGCTACGAAAAACGATGTCGTAGGTAACGTCAAAAGGGAAGTTGGCACTGTAAGCAAGACAACTAGGCCCCGGAGTCGTTCCAGCCGGCGCTATACTTTTCGCACCGCATGGCGAACATCCTGTATGGCGTAAATGGCGAGGGTTCGGGGCACTCGACGCGGGCGAAAGAGGTGATTTCGCACCTGCAGCGCGCCCGGCACGATGTCCACATCGTTTCGTTTGATCGCGGGCTGGCCAACCTGCGCAAGGACTTCGAAGTCACGGAAATTCACGGGTGGAGGATCGCGTACGTCAATAACCAGGTGCGCTATCGCCGCACCATCGCTCGAAATCTTCTTGGCGCAAGGCGCACCGCGGCCAGTATCGCGCGCCTGAAGGATCTCGTCGATCAGTGGAAGATCGATTTGGTCGTCACCGACTTCGAGCCCCTTTCGTGCCATGTCGGCCGGCGGAAGGGGCTGCCGGTAATTTCCATCGACAATCAGCATTTCCTAACGAATACCGACGTCACCTACGCGAAGCAATCCCGCGGCGATGCAGCTGCCGCGAAAATGGTCATCCGGTTTATGATCCCCCGCGCGGACACTTATCTGACGATCTCGTTTTTCGAGGCGCGGATCACCAAACCGCACACCTTTCTCTTTCCGCCGATCCTGCGAGAAAACATTTTGCGGGCTCGAACGCGTGAAGGCTCGCATGTGCTGGTCTACGTGACGTCGCCCGCTCCGGCCTTGGCAAAGCTGCTCGCCTCGGTGCGCTGTTCATTCATTGCTTATGGCTTCGATCGCGAAGGACAGCAAGGCAACATTCAGTTCAAGAAGCCGAGTCTCGATGGGTTCTTCGCCGATCTCACGTCCGCGCAGGCGATTATCGCCAACGCGGGATTCTCGCTCGTCACCGAGGCTCTGCACCTTGGCAAACCCTACCTCGCTGTGCCGGTTGAACATCAGTTCGAGCAGATCTTCAACGCCTGGTGGCTGGAAAAACTCGGTTACGGCGCCTACTGGGAAGACCTAAACAAGGAACGCGTCGAATCCTTCCTGTTCAATCTGCCGCAGTATCGGGAGAAACTCGCGACCTATCCGCGAGCCGGTAATGACGCCCTCTTTGCGCGCCTGGATGGACTGATCGAAGAGCATATGTCAGCAAGGGGCTGATCTGAGCGATTCGAGGGACTTTGCCACTACCGAGTGAGAAAGCTTATGGGAACTCCACGTTCAGAGCGTAGACCTCCTGAATGCTGAGGTCCTGCACGTAGAGGCGTGATCCGTCGAGCGCAGGCCCGCTCCAGGTGCCTGAAGTCGCGCCTTGGAACTGCCGGAGGGAGGAGAGGCTGTACAGAACCTCGGAGTGGTCGGAGCCAACATTCACGCGACGCGCGGTCGGATTGCCAGTAAGAAAATTGTCGAACACGATGGAACTACTGTCCTTCGACCAGGTGGGATAGGCGATGTGACCCGGCTCCACCAGCCACGTGCGCCATTTGCCAGGGGCGCGAAAGTCATAAAGCATAAGCGTGCTCGAGTCGAGCGTGAGGGCGGCAAGATAACGGCCGTCGGGAGAACGACGCGGACTAAACAAAGTCTCGGAGCCGGGAATCTCCGTGAGTTGGCGAGTTTTCAAGTCGAACACTCTAATGCCGGCCGAGGCAAAGTCGGGCCCTCGTCCAAAGATGATTTGGGTGCCATCGGGTGACCAATTGAAATCTACTCCCGAGGTTCCAGGAATGAGTTCCTCTGAGGCACCCCCCTGGGCCGGTACCACCAACGGCTTAAAGGGCTGGCCGGGTTCAGAACCCACATAGGCAATGTGGCTGCTGTCGGGCGACCACGACGGCAAAGTAACCCGAATGGGTGCAGTGGTCAATTGGAGGCGATCCGTTCCATCCACACGGCTGCGCCACAAGTTGCCCTCTGGCACGGTGACGTATGCCATCCACTGGCCATCCGGAGAGTAGGTGACATCAGTTGCCGACAATCCCGGGAAAACGGGAAGGAATTGTCCCGATCTTTCATCGTGGCGCACGAGCTGAACTCGCGGCTGAGTGGCTTCCACGAAGAGAGTCTTTCCATCCAGCGATGGGACGACGGCGTAGTACAAGAGTGGACCCGTGGTGAGCTGAACCGGGGAGGCAGGCCGCCGTCGCAGAAGTCCGTTGGTCTCCGCCAAGGAGTAGATGTTGGCGCCATTCTCGAGACTTACAAAGACGTAATAACGGCCATCGCGAGTCCATTCACCGCAGCACGCTTGCGGCGGATTCTGCCATCCCGGCAACAAGCGATGCAGGCCACCGCCATCGGCGCGCATCTCCCATAAGGAAGAGGTATTGGTCGAGACATTGTTCACCGCAAAGCGAATACGGGAACCATCTGGCGAAAAGCGGATGTTGCTCGCTGTGCCGTCAAGTTTCGAGAAAAGTTTAGCGTCTGAGCCGTCACCATTGGCCTGATACACACCGGAGTTGAAGGCATAGACGATATGTTGGCCGTCGGGAGACCAGGTAGCATCGGAAGCTACGATCTCGCCGATGCGTCGAGGAGAACCTGAAGGCAGGGGAATCGCCCACAGGGGCGCTTCGAACAATACACCGCGCAAGGCTCCAACCAGAAGCTGGGAGTGGTCGGGGGAGATAGAACTGACAAATACGTTCTCGAAGGGAGTTGGAATTTGCGAGGTTTCGCCACCGACTGCCGACACCTGGCTGAGAATGACATGTCCGCGAGAAAATTCGCTGATGAAAAGGCGTGCACCGTCGGTGACAATTCCGTTTTTCTGATCCTGATCGTGGGTGATTTGCCTTGACCCGGTCACACGCGGGGGCGGGAGCGGCCAAAAGAAGTCAATGAGGGCGAGCACGAGGATCCCTGCGGCAGCGAGCCCGGCGAGCCACGGCCACAATCGATTACGCGGCCTAGCCTGCAGAGCCGACGCGGCCGCCGTTACGCGACCGGAGGTTGTCTCCCGTTTCAGGCGCTTGAGATCGGCACGCAGGTCAGCCGCACTTTGATAGCGAATTTCACGATCCTTCTCGAGACATTTATTGATCACACGTTCAAGGTCAGGAGGAAGATCGCCGTTCAAGCGCAGCGGAGGGATGGGCATCTTGTTGAGGATGGAATTGAAGATCGCGGCAGTGGTTTCGCCGCGGAACGGAAGCATTCCGGTGGACATTTCATACAGGACTGCACCGAAGGAAAACAGATCCGTTCGCGCGTCCAAGTCTTTACCAAGCGCCTGCTCAGGAGACATGTAGGCGACAGTGCCGAGAGTGCTCCCCGGGCTAGTGAGTTGGTCTTCGCTGATAGTGACCGCAGATCTCGAGCTGGATTTGCCCTGAGCAATCGGGCTGACCTTCGCAAGCCCGAAGTCGAGAATCTTGGCCAACCCGCGGTCAGTGAAAAAGATATTGGCGGGCTTGATGTCGCGGTGCACGATGCCCTTACTGTGTGCCGCGTCGAGGGCGTCAGCGATTTCTATGGCCAGATCGAGCAGGCGCTCGACCTCCAGACGCCGGTCGGCGATCAACGGCTTGAGGGTAGAACCTTCCAGAAACTCCATTACCAGGAAGAGGCTTCCCTGGTATTCGGAGATTTCGTGAATGGTGCAAATGTTGGGATGGTTCAGAGCTGAGGCGGCACGCGCCTCGCGACGGAAACGATCGAGGGACTGCTGGTCTCCGGCTACATCCTCTGGGAGGAACTTGAGCGCAACATAACGTCCGAGGTCTATATCCTCCGCCTGATAAACGACGCCCATGCCACCACCTCCCACTTTTCTTAATAGCCGGTAGTGAGAAATGGTTTGTCCTACGAGGGAGACTGACGATTCCTGCATGGGCGATTGGCTCGACCGCCATTTTGCCATCCCATCTCGATGTCAGCAAACTTCTGCGGCACCACGCAATGTGATACCGAGGGGGTCCGGCGCAGCTTATAATGCTATATCTTGCGGGTTGCAGCCTCCAGCGCCCGTTGTATCTCGAACGGATTCCATGCGGCATTTCTGGTCAAGGACGAGTTGTGTTGTCAGTGCGGCGGCGGTGTTGTTGCCTGCCGTCGGCTGTTCCAACAGCCAGGCGAACAGCGGAAAAAAGGACGTTGCGACTCCGGCCCGCGTCTACACGGTGTGGGAAGAAACCACGCGCCGGCGCGTACAGGCGGTGGGAACGTTGTTTGCACTGGAAGAGAGCACTCTGAGCGCCGAGGTCGAGGGACGGGTCGATTCCGTGCTGGCCGATGTGGGAGATTCGGTGAAAGAAGGACAGCCGCTGATCGAGCTCGACCGTCAAGAGTTGCAGTTTGAAGTCGAGCGGCAACAGGGGATCGTGCGGCAGGTACGGGCACAATTGGGGATCGGACCAAATGATCCGCCACCGTCGGATGCGCGCAAGTTGCCCTCGGTCGAGCGGGCAGAAGCCGATCTGTTCGATGCGGAGCGGAAGAACGGCCGCGCGCAGGAGATGCTGAAGGACAGCCTCATCTCACAGCAACAGGCTGACGAAGCGGCCAGCCGGTATCAGAGCACAAAGGCAACGTATGACGTCGCTCTGCAGGAGGTGGAGCGGCTGAAAGCGCTGCTGTTGTCGAGCGAGGCCAGCGAGCGCCTGGCAGAGAAAAAGCTGCGCGATGCCGTGATTCGCGCGCCGTTCCCCGGCGCGATCAAGACGCGCGATGTGCATCCGGGAGAGTACCTGAAAGTGCAAAGCCCGGTGATGGTGCTGGTGCGGACGGATCATCTGAGGGCGCGACTGGCAGTGCCAGAACGATGGGCGGGCGCGATACGCGATGGCGCGATGGTAGATGTGCAGGTCGAAGCATTTCCAGGAGAAACGTTCCACGGGAAGATTACGCGGATCAATCCCGCAGTGTCGCAGGACTCGAGGACGTTTGAGGCGGAAGCCCTCATCGACAACAACGATGGACGCCTGAAACCCGGCTTCTTCCTGCAGGCCTCGCTGCCCAGCGAGCGGCAGGACAAAGCGATCTTTGTGCCTGAGGACGCCGTGAATTACCGATACGGCGTATATAAGGTCTTTGTCGTAAACGGAAATCGAGTGTCGGAACGGCAGATTCATCCGTCTGGCCAGACGGAAGACGAGCGTGGACGCCGCTTCGAAGTGGCGGATGGATTGAAGCCGGGCGAACGCGTTGCGGCAGCTGTTTCAGGGAACCTGCGCGACGGCGACACGGTGCAGGATCAGGGAAGCGGCGGAGGGCCGGAGCCGGCAGTAGGGAAATAGGGCGATGACGCACAGAGCTGCGTTCGTCTGGGCAGGCTGCGGGGCTGTTCCCATGCACGGAAATAACTAACAATGAAGCTCGCGGAAATTTGCGTACGACATCCCGTGTTCACCGTGATGCTGATCGCCTTCCTGGTGACGCTGGGCGTGTTTTCCTACCGCGGGCTGGCGGTCGATCTCTTTCCCAAAGCTGATCCTGCCACGGTCAACGTCGAAGTGCGCCTGCCGGGCGCGACTCCTGAAGAGATGATTACCGGCATCGTGCTGCCGCTCGAAGACGCGATCTCGTCGGTGAGCGGCATCGACGAGATCAGTGTGTACTCGTCGGAAGGATATGCCGAGATCACGTGCACGTTCGTGCTGGAGCGAGACATTGAAGGCGCGGCGCAAGATATCCGCGAAAAAGTGGCAGGTGCGACAGACCGCCTGCCGCGGGAGACGCTGCCGCCGGTGATCACGAAGCAGGATCCTCAGTCGGATCCTATTATGACGGTGCTGGTGAGCGGTCCGCTCGGCCGGCGCGAACTGACCGAAATCGCCGACAAGCAAGTGCGGCGAGCGATTCAGACGGTCGACGGTGTCGGCAGCGTCGATCTGAACGGAGGGCAGGAGCGCCAAATCCGCGTGCTGCTCGACGCACAGAAACTTACCTCGCACAACTTCACAGTGCTCGATGTGCGCGAAGCATTGCAGCGCGAGAACATCGAAGCCCCCGGCGGACGCATGATCACCGGCCCACAGGAGCTGGGATTGCGCACGCTGGGACGTGTAACTTCAGCTGATCAGTTTGCAGATGTAGTGGTGGGAACGCGCGGCGGCATTCCAGTGCGGGTGCGCGATGTGGCGACCGTGGAGGACGGGGCACAGGAGTTGCGCACATGGTCGGCACTGTTCCGCAAGGGCAATCTCAACCAGGACGTGGTCAGCATCCAGGTGCTGCGACAGTCGGGGGCGAACACCGTGCGCGTGGCCGACAATGTGCGCGCGCAGGTTGAATTGTTGCGATCGCAACTGCCGCCCGGAGTGCAACTGGTGATCGTCCACGATATCTCCGACTTCATCAAGGCCTCGGTGCATTCACTGCTCGAGCACCTGATTCTGGGCAGCATCCTGGCGAGCGTAGTTGTGTGGCTGTTCATTCGCAACTGGCGCGCAGTGATTATCGCGGCGGTGGCGATTCCGGCATCGATCATCGCGAGCTTCACGCTGATGCGGGGCATGGACTTCTCGCTCAACAACATGACGCTGCTGGCGCTCACGCTGGCGGTCGGCATTGTGATCGACGACGCCATTATCGTGCTCGAAAACATCTTCCGCTACATGGAAGAGAAGGGCCGCGATCGCGTAGATGCGGCGATCGAAGCTACGCGTGAAATCGGTCTAGCGGTAATGGCGACCACGCTGTCGTTAATCATTATCTTTTTGCCGATCGCGTTCATGACCGGTTACGCGCGGAAATACGTGAATTCGTTCGGGTGGACGATGGCGATCGCGATTCTCGTGTCGTTGCTGGTCGCCTTCACGTTGACGCCGATGATGAGCTCGCGGTTGCTGAAGCTCGACGAAAAGAGCAAGCAGGCGCACGTTTCGGGCGTGCTGAAGTCGATTGAAGACAATTACCTGAAGATGCTTCGGTGGTCGCTGGCGCACCGCGGCGTGATCATGCTCATTTGCCTTGGCACGTTCCTGTCGACATTCGCCTTGTACCGGCTCGTCGGACGAGACTGGATTCCGGCGGACGACCAGGCCGAACTGCAAAGTTCATTCACGCTGCCTGAAGGCACGGCGCTGGCGAAGACGAGCGCGATGGCCGCGGACATGGCGACAAAGATCGTTTCCATGCCAGAAGTCGCGTTCGTGCAAGCCTACACGCACGGGCCAACGCATCATGCGCATCTGTTCATCGGCCTGGTGCCGCGAAACGAACGCAGGCTCACGCACGAACAGACAGCGACGAAAGTCCGGAATATTCTCGCGCAGTACCGCAACGTGACCTATAACGTGCGGCTGCCTTCGGTGCTGGGAGGCGAGATTTATTTTCCGATCAGTGCGATCGTACGCGGGCCGGACTTGAACCAGCTGGCCGAGATCAGCAAGAAGGCAGCGGATCGGATGGCGAAGTATCCCGACCTTGTGGATACGAATCCGAGCCTGAACCTTAATACGCCCGAGTTGCAGGTGAAGGTGGACCGGCAGCGCGCCGCCGACATCGGCGTGCGCATGACGGACATCAGCGATGCGGTGCGGCTGTTCTACTCGGGCGAAGACGAGATTACACGCTTCAAAGAGGGCTCCGAGCAATATCCGGTAACCATGCAGTTGCTGCAGGAGCAGCGCGACAATCCGGACGTGCTCGCGCGCATGATGGTGCCGTCGAGCAAACTGGGGCAAGTGCGGCTCGAGAGCGTGGCAACGATTACTCGCGGATTCGGGCCAGCGTCATTGTGGCGCTACAACCGAGAATTCCAGGTGAGCGTGTTCGCGAACGTGGCATCAGGATATCCGCTGGATTTGGCAGCGGAGCATACCGTGCAGTCGATTCGAGAAGTGGGATTGCCGCCGGGATACTCGGTGCGCTTCTCGGGACAGGTGAAGGTGCTGGAGGAGACAACCTGGAACCTGCTGCTGGCCATGCTGCTGGCATCGATTTTCATGTACATGGTGCTGGCGGCGCAGTTTGAGAGCTTTTCGTATCCGTTCATCATCATGCTGACACTGCCGCTGAGCGTGCCCTTCGCGCTGCTCTCGCTATGGATCACAGGGCGCGCGCTGAGTTTGTGGAGTGCGCTCGGAATGTTTCTTCTGCTGGGCATCGTAAAGAAGAACGGCATCCTGCAGGTTGATTACACAAACCGCTTGGTGGCCGAGGGCATGCCGGTGCGCGAGGCAATCCTGGAAGCGAACCGTGTGCGACTGCGTCCGATTCTGATGACTACGCTTTCGATTGTCGCAGGGCTGATTCCGGTGGCGATCGGCATTGGCGCGGGATCGGAACAGCGGGCATCGATCGCGGTAACGATTATCGGTGGACAGACGTTGTGCCTTCTGCTGACGCTGCTGGTCGTTCCGGTGGCATATTCGTATCTCGCCGAGTGGCGTGCGATGCCTTGGCGAGAGTGGGTGGGGAGAGTGATCGGGCGGACGCCAGCTTCGGAGTCGGTACACACGGCAGAGGGAGATTGAGAATTGCAGAAGTAAGATGTCAGATTGCAGAAGTGAGGAAAAACAGCTCCCAGTTCTCAGCTCTCAGTTCTCGGTTCTCGGTTCTCAACTGTCGGGTCTCGCTTCTGAAAAAGCGTTGCAGAATGCTTGAGACGCAGCAGGCTGCTTCTCTGCAATGCGATTCGCAGTTGGCGTAACTCCGTCGGCAATACGCTGCGCGAGTTGTTCGCGGCGTCAAGGAGGACAACCATGGTTCGGGACCGCGCCCTGAAGGTTGTCTTGGTACTGGTGGGACTGCTTTTTTCTGCCGCCATCTATCCGGCGGTTGGCGGACTGCTGGACCCAGCACATTCGGATACCGGCGACACCATGCAGATGGCGATCTATGCCACGCTAGGTATATTCCTTCTAATCGCGGTGCGGAATCCAGCGTCGCATCGCAGCGTGATCGCTTTCGCGGCCTGGTCGAGCTTCGCTCACGCGGTGGTGATGTCTGTGTTGGGACTTGAGATGCCGAGCAACCGGGCAGGATTTCTGGGCGGTTCCGCCGTGCTGGTTATCATCGGTGTGGCGCTCATTGCGCTGGCCCCGGCAAAGTCTGCACCGAACTCAGTCGCAGCCTCTACGTAGCTGGCGAGATAGCACGACTCAGGAATCGTCCTACCCCTGTGCCGGGCGCGATATCAGCGGTACTTCTTGTTTTCGTCCACGGCGCAGCCAGAGCCGCAAGCGATCAATGTAAATATAGACCACCGGTGTGGTGAACAGCGTCAGAGCTTGGCTGACGATTAATCCACCGACAATTGTGATACCGAGTGGGCGGCGCAGCTCGGATCCAGTCCCTGTGCCGAGCGCTAGTGGCAACCCACCCAATAGCGCGGCCATGGTGGTCATCATGATAGGACGGAAGCGGAGCAAGCAGGCTTCGTAGATGGCGTCGGTTGGCGACTTACCGTGCGCGCGCTCAGTCTCGAGTGCGAAGTCGATCATCATGATCGCGTTCTTCTTCACGAGGCCGATGAGCAGGATGATGCCGATCATCCCGATAACATTCAGTTCGTTCCCAGAGATTAGCAGCGCAAGCAAGGCGCCTACGCCGGCCGAAGGCAGCGTAGAAAGAATCGTGAAGGGGTGGGCGAAGCTCTCGTAGAGAATGCCGAGCACGATGTAGACGGTGAACAGCGCCAACAGAATCAAGATGGGCTGGCTCGAAAGCGAATCCTGGAAGGCGGCGGCGGTACCCTGAAAGCTTGCATTGATGGTGGACGGAAATCCGATGCTGCGCTCGGCATTCTCGATGATCGTGGTAGCGTCGCCGAGCGAAACTCCGGGTGCGAGATTGAAGGAAATCGTTGCCGACGGATACTGTCCCTGGTGATTGACCGCGAGTGCAGTGTTCGACGGGCCGAAATGCACGAATGACGAGAGTGGCACGGCCGTGCCGTCGTTGGCGCGAACGTAAATATTCTGGAGCGCCTCGGGGCTTCGCGAAAACTGCGGGGCGACCTCCATAACGACGTGATACTGATTCAGCTGCCGGTACATGATCGATACTTGGCGCTGGCCGAATGCATCATACAAAGCGTTGTCGACGTCGGAAGCATCGACTCCAAGACGCGCAGCCGTGTCGCGATCGATGATGACGCTGAGCTGCAGCCCTTTGTCCTGCTGGTCGGAGTTGACGTCGCGCAATTGCGGTATGGTGCGCAATTTCTGAAGTAGTCGTGGTGCCCAATCATTGAGCTGCTGCAGGTTCTCGCCCTGCAGGGTGTATTGGTATTGCGCCTGGCTCTGGCGTCCGCCAATGGTGAGATCCTGGGCTGACTGCATATATAAGGTTGCGCCAGGCACCACCGCTAACTTTGGGCGAAGACGCGCAATGACCTGATCCGCGCTGACTTTGCGTTCCTTCAGCGGTTTCAACGTGATGAACATGCGCGCCTGATTGTAGGCAGTGTTGCCGCCGGCAAAGCCGACAATCGTGTTAACGGCAGGATCCTTCATCACGATGTTCACGAACTGGCGCATCTTTGCGCTCATCGCCTCGAATGAGATGTCCTGCGCGCCCTGTACGGAGCCGACCACGCGCCCCGTGTCCTGCTGCGGGAAAAAGCCCTTGGGGACCTGGATGTAGAGATAGACGCTGAGAACCGCCGTCAGAATGGTGACAACCAGAGTCGCGAACTGATGACGAAGCACGAACTCCAACGCGCGTCGATAAGTGTCATGCATACCATTGAAGAACCATTCGCTGGCGCGATAGAAGCGGTTGTGCTTTTCGTCGCGAACTGGACGCAGAAACTTGGCGCACATCGTTGGGGTGGTCGTGAGAGACACCAGCAGTGAAACGACGATCGCAATGCTGAGCACGATCGCGAACTCGCGGAATAGTCGCCCGACGATGCCTCCCATGAGCAGGATCGGAATAAAGACCGCTACGAGCGAAGTGCTCATCGAGAACACGGTGAATCCGATTTCGCGCGCCCCCCGGAAAGCAGCCTGCACCGGCTTCATACCCTGCTCGATGAAGCGAGTGATGTTTTCAAGCACCACGATCGCGTCGTCGACAACAAATCCGGTTGAGATCGCCAGCGCCATCAGTGAAAGATTGTCGAGACTGTAGCCAAGCAGGTACATCACGCCGAACGTGCCGATGAGCGAGAGAGGTACTGAAACGCTCGGAATGATGGTGGCGCGAAACGTTCGTAGGAACGCGAACACTACAAAGATGACGAGGAAGACCGAAATCACCAATGTCCGCTCGATATCGGACACGGAAGCACGGACGGTGAGCGTCCGATCGAGCACGACCTTCAAATCAATAGCTGGTGAGATCGAAGACTTAAGCTGAGGTAACGCCTCCATTACGCGATCGACGGTGGCGATGATGTTCGCCCCCGGCTGACGGAACACGATGATCAGTACCGCAGGCTTGCCATTGGCCAGTCCCAGGACATGGATGTCTTCAACGGCATCCTGCACGTCGGCTACATCGCCCAAACGCACAGGCGAGCCATTGTTATAGGAGACGATCAGCTTGCGGTATTGATCGGCGGTGAAGATCTGGTCGTTGGCCTGAATGGTCCATGCGTTCACGGGGCCGGACAGCTCGCCCTTTGGTCGATTGGCATTCGCCGCGCCCAGAGCGGTGCGGACGGAATCAAGGCCGACGCCGAGTTTGTTAAGCAGAGTGGGATTCACCTCCGCGCGGACGGCGGGCCTGGCGCCGCCGCCGACAAACACCTGTCCCACTCCATCAATCTGCGACAGTTTCTGCGCGAGGATCGAGTCGGCTGCGTCATACATGCGGGGCAGGGTGATCGTGTCGGAGGTTAGCGCGAGAATCAGCACTGGCGCGTCGGCCGGGTTCACCTTCCGGTAAGTAGGATTGCCGGGAAGATTGGCTGGCAACTGGCTGCGCGCGGCATTGATGGCGGCCTGCACGTCGCGACCCGCAGCATCGATGTTGCGGTTGAGATCGAACTGCAGAACGATGCTGGTCGAGCCGAGCTGGCTGGTAGACGTCATCTGGTTCACGCCAGCGATGCGGCCGAACTGGCGTTCCAGCGGCGTGGCCACGGCAGATGCCATCGTCTCGGGACTGGCGCCGGGTAATCCCGCACTCACCGAGATTACCGGGAATTCAACCTGCGGGAGGGGCGCTACCGGTAGGAACTTAAACGCAAGTGCTCCAGACAAAAGTAGCGCCGCAGCCAGCAACGATGTGCCGATCGGACGCTTGATGAATGGAGCGGAGACATTCATCGCTAATCCTGGGCGCTCCTGTTGAGGGAGCGGGGGGCCTTCGACTCGCCGTCGCTTCCGCTCCGGCATCGCTCAAGATGACAAGACTTGAATGGCCTCCCGGCATCGCAAGATCGGCTGAATACGGAAATATTCATGGCTAGTCGCCCTGCGCCTCAGGCTGAGGCTCCTCGATCGGATTGCCGATTTGATAGCGCGCAAACCTATGCGCCAGGCGATCGAACCAGAGGTAAACCACCGGAGTGGTGTAGAGCGTGAGCAGCTGGCTGAGGAGCAGTCCACCGACGATGGTGATGCCGAGCGGATGGCGGAGTTCCGATCCGGTGCCGCGCCCGAGGGCGAGAGGAAGTCCGCCGAGCAACGCAGCCATCGTGGTCATCATGATCGGGCGGAAGCGAAGCAGGCTCGCCTGGTAAATGGCCTCTTCCGGAGGCTTGTGCTCGATGCGCTCGGCTTCGAGTGCAAAGTCGATCATCATGATCGCGTTTTTCTTGACGATCCCGATCAGAAGGATGATGCCGATGAGCGCGACAACGCTCAGATCGTTGCCAGTGATCAGCAGGGCCAGAATTGCGCCTACTCCGGCCGACGGCAGCGTGGAGAGAATCGTGATCGGGTGGATGTAACTCTCGTACAAAACTCCGAGCACGATGTACACCGTGACAATGGCTGCGAGAATCAGCCACGGCTCGGAAGAAAGCGAATTGTGGAATGCAGCAGCTGTGCCCTGGAAGCTGGTGTTGATGCTGCGTGGCAGATTGATTTCCTGCTCCACCTGCTCGATTGCCTTTGTGGCGTCGCCCAGAGATGCGCCCGGCGCAAGATTGAACGAGAGCGTGACGACCGGAAATTGTCCCTGGTGGTTGATGGCGAGCGGACCGGCCTGTTGCTCGAAGTGCGCGATGGCAGAGAGCGGAACCTGCGCGCTAGTTTGCGCAGAAGAAGACTGCGTCGAACTCGACTGCCCACTGGTGTTTGGACCGGCGGCGGTAGCGCCATTGCTGCCAAGGGCAGCGGCGATCTGAGACGGGTTCCCGGCCTTCACATAAATGTTCTTGAGCGCATCGGGATTCGCCTGAAATTGCGGATCGACTTCGAGCACTACGTGGTACTGATTGAGCTGAGTAAAGATGGTCGAGACCTGCCGCTGTCCGAAGGCGTCGTACAGCGTGTCGTCGATCGCCTGCGGGGTGATGCCAAGCCGCGAAGCGGTGTCACGATCGATAACCAGATTTGCCTGCAGGCCGTTGTTCTGCTGATCGCTGGCGACGTCGCGCAATTCGGGAACAGACTTCAATCGGTCGAGCACGCGAGCAGACCAGGTCGCCAGCTCCTGCGCATCAGCATCCTCGAGCGAATACTGGTACTGCGTGCGACTGACACGGCTTTCAACCGTCAGATCCTGCACGGGCTGCATGTAAAGCGTGATACCGGTGACATTGGCCAGTTCGGGATCGAGATCGCGAATGATCTCGGACGCAGTTTCCTTACGATCATCGCGCGGCTTCAGGTTGATCTGAATGCGTCCGCTGTTGGGGGTAGTGTTAGTTCCGTCCACTCCGATAAACGAAGCGACATTCTCGACGTTTGGGTTCTTCAGTATCACATTGACGAGCGCTTGCTGCCGTTGCGCCATTGCCTGAAATGAAACGTTGGCAGGAGCTTCCGAGATTCCCATGATCACGCCAGTGTCCTGCACCGGGAAGAAACCTTTGGGCACATAAACGTAGAGAAGGAGGGTCGCGATCAGGGTAGCCACGGTGACGAGGAGAGTCGCCGTTTGATGACCAAGCACCCATTTCAATGTGCGTCCGTAGAAAGCGATGACGCGATTGAAATAGTCTTCCGAGACTCTGTAGAAGCGCGACTGTTCATGGTCGCCTTTTGGCTTGAGCAGCCTGGCCGACATCATCGGTGTAAGGGTCAGCGAAACGACGGCTGACACCAGAATCGTGACGGCCAAGGTCACGGCGAATTCGCGGAAGAGGCGTCCCACGATGTCGCCCATGAAGAGCAGTGGAATCAGCACCGCGATCAGCGAGACGGTCAGCGAAATGATGGTGAAGCCGATCTGTCCCGCGCCCTTAAGAGCGGCCTGCAACGGCGATTCACCCTGTTCGAGGAAACGATCGATGTTTTCGATCATCACAATGGCGTCGTCAACCACAAAGCCCGTAGAAATCGTGAGCGCCATCAATGTGAGATTGTTCAGGCTGTAGCCCAGCAGATACATCACGCCGAATGTGCCCACCAACGAGAGCGGGACGGCGACGCTAGGAATCACAGTAGCCGAAAGACTTCGCAGGAATAGGAAAATGACCATCACGACCAGAGCAACGGTGAGCATCAGTTCGAATTGAACATCGGCCACCGATGCGCGAATCGTGTTCGTGCGGTCGATCAGAATTTGAACTTTCACAGCAGCCGGCAGTGAGGCCTGTAACTGTGGCAAGACCTTCTTAATACGGTCAGCGACTCCGATGATGTTCGCGCCGGGCTGCCGCTGAATATTCAGAAGAACGGCAGGGGTGGTGTTCACCCAGGCTGCCTGCTTCACGTTTTCAGCGCTATCGACAGCCGTGGCAATATCCGACAATCGAACGGGCGCGCCGTTGCGATAGGCAATGATCACCGAGTTGTAGTCGGCACTCGAAAGCAACTGGTCGTTAGCACCGATGGTGAACGATTGCCTCGGACCGTCCAGAACACCCTTCGCCTGGTCGACATTGGCCGCGGCGAGGGCGGAGCGGACGTCTTCGAGGCTCAAACCGTATCCGGCCAGCGCGGTTGGATTGGCTTGCACGCGCACAGCAGGCTTCTGTCCACCGCTGATTGAGACCAGGCCAACGCCCGGCAGCTGTGAGATCTTCTGCGCCAGTGCAGTTTCGGCGACGTCTTCAATCCGCGAGAGCGGCAAGGAATCAGAGGTCAGCGCGAGAGTGAGGATCGGCGCGTCAGCGGGATTTACTTTGCTGTATATCGGTGGATTGGGCAGATCGCGCGGCAGGTAGGTTGTGGCCGCGTTGATTGCCGCCTGCACCTGCTGCTCTTCCACGTCGATATTCTGGTCAAGGGCGAATTGAAGAGTGATCACCGAGCTGCCGAATGAGCTCGTCGAAGTCATCTGATTGAGGCCCGGTACCTGCCCGAATTGACGTTCCAGCGGCGCTGTGACTGATGACGCCATAACGTCCGGAGAAGCCCCCGGATAAAACGTCATTACCTGAATGGTGGGGTAGTCGACCTCAGGAAGAGCAGAAACCGGGAGCTGGCGGTATGCAACGATTCCGACCAGTAATACGGCGACCATCAGTAATGAGGTAGCCACCGGACGGAGAATGAAAATGCGAGACGGACTCATGACGTGGGCGGTGGAACGTTCGACTGCGAGGCGTTGGAATTGGAATTGCGACTCTGCGTGCGTGGCTCGATCTTTGCGCCGTTCTGGAGTTTGTCTTGTCCGTCGGTAACGACCGATTCGCCGGCCTGCAAGCCATTGGAAATCGCGCTCTGGTTAGCTTGCGTGAGCGCGACCGTGACCGGACGAGCCTCCACCGTCTTGTCCTGTTTCACGACGTAGACGAAAGTTCCCTGTGGGCCACGCTGCACAGCGGCGCTCGGAATAATAATGCTGTTCTTCTGGACGTCGAGCAGTAAGTGTATGTTGACGAATTGATTTGGCCACAGAACGTTGTCTTCGTTCGTGAAAATGGCTTTGAGCTTCCCAGTTCCGGTGGTGAGATCGATCTGGTTATCGATCGTGAGCAGCTTTCCAGTCGCCAGTTTGGTCTGATCGTCGCGGCTGTAGGCATCGACAGTCAGATTACCCTGATTCATACGGCGAGCCACAACCGGAAGGTTGTCTTCCGGCAGGGTGAAGATCACGGAAATCGGCTGTAACTGGGTAATGACCAACATCGGATTCTGGTCCGTCGCGTGAACGATATTCCCTTCGTCTACCAGACGCAGGCCGATGCGGCCGCTTACCGGCGCTGTGATGTGGCAGTATGCGATCTGCAACTTCGCATTTTCGATCGCGGCGAGGTCGGCTCGCACGGCGCCTTCCAGTTGATCGGCGGTCGCCTTCTGAGTGTCAACTTGCTGTTGCGACATCGCGCCCGACTTTTCGAGCAAGTCCTTGAAGCGCTCGTAGTTGAGTTTTGCGTCTTTGAGTTGTGCCTGGTCGCGATAGAGTTGCGCTTGCGCCTGCGCCAGCTGCACTTCATATGGCCGGGGATCGATCAGAACGAGCAGCTCGCCCTTGTTAACGTGTTGTCCCTCTTTGAAATTTACCTGCACGAGCTGGCCGTCGACCCGGCTCTTTACGTCGACCGTGTTGTAGGCGGTGACTGATCCCAGGCCGGTGAGGTAAACCGGCATGTCCTTTTGAACGACGGGTGCAATTGCCACGGAAACGGCGCGCGAGGTCGCGGCCAGAGCTTGCTTGTCTTTCTCGGAGCGAGAACCCTGGCAAGCGATCAAGAACAACAGAAGCGATGCAGCGAAAAACGGTATGACTGCGAAACGTAGGTATCTAGGCATAAGGGCGACGCAGCGCTCGTATTCCAAACCAGCCCGATAGGATGCGGGAATCGATGTACGGTTCCTGTGCGAGTTCGAACACAGTCACTAGCAGATGTCCATCCTCTTCTAAATGATGGCCTTCGAAAAGGGAAAGTTGGTAAAAGTTTGTAAATGCAAGATTTTGTGGGAGAAAGGGGCATTTTTACCAGGATTTCCGGCCCCAGCCGAGGCCGCCGGTTTTTGCAGATTTTTGACATTCGCGTGACATTGCTACAAGTACTGCCACATTAACTTTATTGCCATTTTCGAGTTCGTGCTACACCGTGCTCGTGCATTCCGTTCGACCCGCACCATCCAAAAGAGGACAACTATGAAACTCACCTTGCGGTCTCGCTTCAGGGCCCCAAGCGGTTCACCGACAGACCACCGTCATTTATTTCTTCTTCGCTGCGGAATCCTGATGCTCGCCATTCCCTGTTGCATCGGCAGTCGGATTGCGATGGCCCAATCAGAGTTGGCGAACCCGCGTGCTGTCGGGCCGGGCAGCGTCATCGTGAACACTAAGTTCGGCGGGCAGATTTTCGGCTTCGACATCGACCAGAACGGAACCGAAGGTGTTCTCACCGAAGCGATGACGCTTCCGACCGGGAAAGTTCTCGCGGCGATCGAAACATTCGATCAGAAAACCGGAAAGATCCTGAAAGTCGTCAAGAAACTGCAATCGAAAGATGATTTCCTGACGCTTGGCGTTGCGGGTACCAGCGTGGGATTGGTGGAACGCGAGCACGTAAAAGGTATCTTCGTCGATTCGCGGATTTACTCCGTGCTGAATCCGCTGAGCTCAAACTTGCTCACCGGCACATGGACGCCGCCGCTCGCCACGGACGACATCATTATCGGTATGACGCGCAATCAGGGAGGCATGAACAATGCCTTCATCGCCTTCGAAAACGGAGGCGACGACCACACTTTTGTTTTTCAATCGAACGTGGCGGCGAATACCTTCGGTCCATTAATCACGCTGAAAAATCCGGTGTTCTTTTTTTCAAATAGTCCGATGATTGCCTACGACACCAAAAAGAATCGCGCAGTGGTGGCCACTTCGGATGGAGCAGTTGGCGGTCCTCCGCCGGTCATCGCTCTGGTGAATTTCACAACAGGCACGGTCTCACAGTTTACGGGTGTGCCTGGGCCGCCTCCATTCCGGCAGGGATTCATTAACGGGCTGGCGGTTGATTCGGAAGACCAGATCGGTTGTACGACGACCGAGGTTGATTTTCGGGTGGAGTTCTACAACCTGAAGACGAAGACTGGCTTCAGCCAGGTTCTTCCGAATGCGACCAGCCAGCTTCAGAGCGGATCGGACGTCCAGTACGACCCAATAAACAAGCTATTCCTAGTGGCGCAATCCGTATCGAGTACTGGCCCCGGCAGCAGCATCCACGTGTATGACATCAAGGGCAACCTGGTGGAGTCTCTCAACGGGTTTAATTTCTCGAACGCTTCGAATGTCGTTTTTACTCACATCGCGCTGAATCCGGCGACGCGCAGCGGCTTTGTGGACGGGCCGGATCCAGGCGTAACGCAGATCCAGTCATTCACGTACTGATTTGCTCGCTGAGGCCGCGAAGACTCCTATGAGAGAGTGGCGGCCTCTTCTTTTGCGGGATTCGAGGCGGCGTCTCGTACCATTTCACGGCGCGGAATTGGCGATCCATCGCGACCGACAAGCACCCGTACGCGACGCGCGGCGATATTGCTCGCGTCGATGTGCGAGATGCTGCCGTTCTTCACGCCCACCTGGAAGCGAAACCAGTCGGTGCGATAGAGGCGGCCGGAAGCATAAAACGTGACTGAAACCGCGATCGGACCGTCGTACGTGTCTCCAGTCGCGACGGTCAGCCGTTTCCAGAAACTTTCCATCCATGTCATACCACCGACCAGGGGTTCGTTCAGGAAGTAGCGTTCGGATGGCACGGCCTGTGAGATCTTTCGCACTTGCACCATCTGAAGCAGTACCGAAAGTCTCGCCAGGTTGGTAACGATCAGCTTGACTTCATTCGCCGAAACTTTCTCAACTTTGATGTGCAACTCGGGCGACCACTCGCGTTCGAACTCTTCACGGGCCAGTGCCAGACTTTTATCGGTCGCCTCGGTGTAGCGCAAAGTGGCACGCGCCAACACCACGCTAAGAATGGTGGTGACCACCGTGGCGATGACGGGAATGTATTCGACCAGGATGGAGAACGACGCGGTGCGCGGATGCATAGGCCAGTTCGGGCTCCTGTCGCTGCTTTCATAGGGATCGTGGGGCGGGGAAACCCCAAGCATTGATGGAGAGAGTCTAGCGGGATAAATTCGGGCGGCACAGATGCGCATGGTGTTAGCAGCATCAGAAAAAGGTGTCATCGTCTTTGGTAATGGATGGTAACCGGGGAAGAGTTCCTAAAGAGGAGCGGTTGTTGAGAGGGAAAGAGTTAGACGAAAGCCGTGCATCGACCACAGAGATACGGGAGATTAAGACCGATATTTCCTTTTGACGAAGCTTGCTCACGAAAGTTAAGCGACGGTAGCGTGCTCGTTGGCGGAGGATTGCGAGCAAACAGTGCCGCCGTTCCTGAGATAGCGGTCAACCGAAGCGGCGGCCCTGCGGCCTTCGGCGATAGCCCAAACTACGAGGGACTGTCCGCGACGCATATCTCCGGCAGCAAAAATACCGGGGATGGAGGTCATCGAATTTTCGTCGGTCGCGACATTTCCGCGCCCGTCGAGCGTAACACCGAGCTGTTCGATCATGCCGTTGCGGACCGGTCCGGTGAAGCCCATGGCAATCAACACAAGGTCGACGTTGATGATGAATTCCGTCCCGGCAATCGGCTCGAACTTCGGTGGCGACCCAACCTGGTTGCCGCGTAATTGTTTCACCCGGCCATTGTCGTCGCCGATGAAATCGGACGTGGCAACGCCCCAGTTCCGCGAACCGCCTTCCTCGTGCGCCGCCTCAGTGCGAAGCTGCATTGGCCAGAGCGGCCAGGGAGTCAGTGGAGATCGTTCGCCCGGCGGCATGGGCATGATCTCGAACTGCGCGATCGAAGCGGCTTTCTGGCGATGGCACGTGCCCAAACAATCGGCGCCAGTGTCCCCGCCGCCGATAATGACGACGCGCTTGCCCGTTGCAAGAATGTCGGAAGCAAACGATAGCGCGTCGCCCTCGCACCGCCGATTCTGCTGCGGCAGGAATTCCATGGCGAAGTGAATGCCTCGCAGCTCGCGCCCGGGTATGTTCAAATCCCGTGGCTGCTCAGCGCCGCCGGCCAGAATGATCGCGTCGAATTCCTGCTGCAGGAATTCGACGGGCACAGTTTTGCCGACATGCGCATCCGTGACGAACTGTACGCCCTCGGCCGACATCTGATCGATGCGGCGATCGAGAATGTACTTTTCGAGCTTGAACTCCGGGATGCCGTAGCGCAGCAGGCCGCCGATCCGATCGGCCTTTTCGTACACGGTGACGGCATGTCCGGCCCGGCATAGTTGTTGCGCGGAAGCGAGTCCTGCAGGACCGGATCCGACGATTGCGACTTTCCTGCCGCTGCGGAGCGACGGAGGCTCGGGCTGTATCCATCCCTCGGAGAAGCCGCTCTCGACGATGGTCTTTTCGATCTGCTTGATAGTCACTGGTGGCTCAGTGATACCGAGAACACAAGCGGCTTCGCAAGGCGCTGGGCAGATTCGTCCGGTGAACTCCGGAAAGTTGTTGGTCGCGTGCAGCTGGCGAACAGCATCTTTCCATCGCCCGCGATACACCAAGTCATTCCAGTCAGGAATGACGTTGTTTACCGGACATCCGGTATGGCAGAAGGGCACGCCGCAGTCCATGCAGCGGGCGCCCTGCGCGCGAAGCTTTTCTTGGGGGAAATGCTGGTAAATCTCGAACCAATCGTTCACGCGCTCAAGAACGGGCCGGCGCGCGGGCAGCTCACGGCTGTGGTCCATGAAGCCGGTGGTTTTACCCATGTTGTACCTGCCGATCGTGCTCCTCCGGGAGGGTGCCGACCTCCGGTAAGCTCGGCCCAGAAACATAGGCCTGGCCGGTACGGCTTGCGCTCAGCGCGCGCTTGTATTCGTGCGGAAAGACCTTGATGAAGCGCGGCAGAAGTTCGAGCCAGTGTTCAAGAATCCAGCGAGCTCGCCGGCTACCGGTGAGCTCATGATGGCGCGTAACGAGCGTGTGCACGACCTGGATGTCGAGCGGTTCGATCACCGGCTCCAGATCAACCGAAGCGCGGTTGCAGCGTTTCTCGCTGAAATCAAATTGATCGTCGAACACATAGGCGATACCGCCGCTCATGCCGGCGGCGAAATTGCGCCTGCATTTTCCGAGCACCACGACCAAACCCTTCGTCATGTATTCGCAGCCATGGTCGCCGACGCCCTCGACGACCGCCGTCGCGCCCGAATTTCGCACCGCGAACCGTTCACCCGCAATCCCGTTGAAGAATGCTTCGCCCGCGGTGGCCCCGTAGAGAACGACGTTGCCGATAAGAGTGTTTTCTTCAGCGGCGAAGGTGGAATCGCGCGGCGGGAAAACGACAAGCCGTCCGCCCGAGAGCCCCTTTCCGACGTAGTCGTTGGCATCACCTTCGAGCGTTAAAGTGACCCCTTTCGCGAGGAACGCGCCGAAACTTTGTCCCGCCGATCCAGTGAGTCCGATACGAATCGTGTCGTGTGGCAAGCCCTCGGCACCGTAACGCCGCGCGATTTCGCCGCTCAGCATGGAGCCGACGGAGCGATTGACGTTGCGCACTCCCATGCCGACTTCGACCGGAGTGCGATCTTCGAGCGCCGGCCGGGCGCACTCCATAAGAAGATGATCAAGCGCCAGCTCGAGCCCGTGGTCCTGCGCCTCAATGCAGCGCCGTGCAACTCGCGCCGGAACCGGAGGGTTGTAGAGAATCGCGGATAGATCGAGACCGCACGCTTTCCAATGATCAACCGCCGGACGCATATCGAGGCGATCGACACGGCCGACCATTTCATCGACCGTACGAAATCCCATTTCAGCCATGTGCTGGCGGACTTGTTCCGCGATAAAGAAGAAGAAGTTGATAACGTGCTCGGGCTGTCCCTGAAAATGCTTGCGCAGTGCGGGATCTTGCGTCGCGATACCGACCGAGCAAGTATTGAGGTGGCACTTGCGCATCATGATGCAGCCCATGGCAATCAACGGAGTGGTCGCGAATCCGAATTCTTCCGCGCCGAGCAATGCGGCGATCACTACGTCCCGCCCGGTCTGAAGCTTGCCGTCGGTTTGCACGCGAATGCGGGTGCGCAGATCGTTGAGCAACAGCACCTGTTGCGTCTCGGCGAGTCCGAGTTCCCACGGAATTCCAGCATGCTTGATCGAGCTTAAGGGCGAAGCGCCGGTACCACCGCTGTCGCCACTGATCAGCACCACGTCGGCATGGGCCTTCGCCACGCCTGCAGCGACGGTGCCGACCCCGACCTCGGCGACGAGCTTCACGGCAATGCGCGCCTGCGGATTCACGTTTTTCAGGTCGTAAATCAGCTGAGCCAGATCTTCGATCGAATAAATGTCGTGATGCGGCGGCGGCGAGATCAGGCCGACGCCGGGCGTCGAATGGCGCAGGCGAGCGATCACTTCGTCGACCTTGTGGCCGGGAAGCTGTCCGCCTTCCCCAGGCTTGGCGCCCTGCGCCATCTTGATCTGCAACTCATCCGCATTGACGAGATAGTGGGCATTCACGCCGAAGCGTGCCGACGCGACCTGCTTGACGGCGCTGCGCCGGAGATCGCCATTCGAATCGGGACGAAAACGCTCGGCGTCTTCGCCGCCTTCGCCAGTGTTCGACCTTCCACCGATGCGGTTCATGGCAATAGCAAGGGCTTCGTGCGCTTCCTTGCTGATGGAGCCGAATGACATTGCGCCCGTCGTGAAGCGCTTGACAATCTCTTTCGCGGGCTCGACTTCTTCGAGCGCGATCGGCTTTTCGGCCTTGCGAATCTGCATCAGGCTGCGGAGTGTCGCCAGGTTCCGACTCTGGTCGTCGATGAGATCCGTGTACTCCTGAAAGGTCTTGAAATTTGATTGCCGAACCGCATGTTGTAGTTTGCTGATGGTCAGCGGATTGAGCAGGTGATACTCGCCGTTGACGCGAAACTGGTAGCTGCCGCCCACCGCGAGTTCCGTCTCGAAATCGGTGATCGGTTGAAACCCGAACTCGTGCTTCATGGCCGCTTCGCGCGCGAGTACGTCGAGACCAATGCCTTCCAGACGTGACGTCGTATCGGCGAAATAAGTGTCAACCATTGCCCTGCTGAGGCCGATGGCTTCGAAGACTTGCGCGCCCTGGTAACTCTGCAGCGTGGAAATTCCCATTTTCGAGAACGTCTTTAGCAGTCCCTTATTTATTGCCTTGATGAAGTGCCGAATCGCCTTCTCGGCATTGATGCCTTCTGGCAGATAGTCGCGCAGCGCGAGATCTTCCAGCGTTTCGATCGCGAGATATGGATTAATCGCGCTGGCGCCGTATCCGAGGAGAAGTGCGAAGTGCATAACTTCGCGCGGCTCGCCGGACTCGACAATCAGCGCTACGCGGGTGCGGGTCTCCTCCTTAATGAGGCGGTTGTGCACCGCGGCAAGAGAAAGAAGGCTCGGAATCGGAGCGTAATCTTGATTGACGCCTCGATCGGAAAGAATGAGCAGGCTGTATCCGGATTCAACGGCAAGCGAGGCGCGCTGGAGCAGTTCATCAAGCGCGCGCTGGAGTCCGGCCTCGCCGTCTCTCACACGAAAAAGAGCTGGCAAGGTGATGGCCAGCAAGTCACCGCGCGAGACCCGTCGCAACTTTTCGAGATCGCGGTTGGTGAGGATCGGCTGTGTCAGTTTGAGCGTGTGACAGTTTTCGGGAGTCTCCTCGAGGATGTTGCCCTCGGTACCGATATAGCTCATTAGCGACATCACCATCTCTTCGCGGATGGGGTCAATTGGCGGATTGGTCACTTGTGCGAAGAGCTGCCGGAAGTAATGGAACAACGGCTGCGGACGGTCGGAGAGGCAAGCCAGCGGCGTGTCGGTTCCCATGGAGCCGACAGGCTCCTCGCCGCGCGCAGCCATGGGCTCAAGAATCATCTTCAGGTCTTCGTCGGTATAGCCGAAGGCCCGCTGACGCGACAGGATCGTGCTGTGGTCTGAAGCATGCACGCGGGATGGCTCAGGCAATTGCTCGAGAGTGATCTGATTCTGCTTGAGCCACTCGCCGTAAGGCTGGCGCGAGGCCAGCAGCTGCTTGATTTCCTGATCGGGGATGATGCGGCCTGCCACGGTGTCGATGAGGAACATCTTCCCTGGTTGGAGCCTGCCTTTGATCTTCACTCTGTCGGGCGTGACATCGAGCACGCCCGTTTCTGAGGCCATCACGACAAGACCATCATTGGTGAAGAGGTAGCGCCCCGGACGTAGGCCATTGCGATCGAGCGTCGCGCCGATGATGCGGCCGTCCGTAAACGCGATTGCCGCCGGACCATCCCAGGGTTCCATGAGCGAAGCGTGATATTCGTAAAAAGCGCGCTTATCTGCCTCGATGTGCGGATTGCCGGCCCAGGCTTCGGGGATCAACATGGCCATCACGTGCGGCAAGTCGCGTCCGGCCTGGAAAAGGAGTTCAACTGCATTGTCGAGGTTCGCGGAATCACTGCCGCCCGGACTAATAACCGGATACACCTTCTTCAGTTCGTCGGCGAAGACGGATGACTTCAGCACCGACTGGCGCGCATGCATCCAGTTGACATTGCCCTTCAGCGTATTGATCTCGCCGTTGTGCGCAATGTAGCGGTACGGATGTGCAAGCTGCCAACTCGGAAATGTGTTGGTTGAAAAACGCTGGTGAACAAGGCACAACGCGCTGGTGACGTCGGGATCGGAGAGTTCGCCATAGAAATTTGCGATCTGCGGGGCCAGCAGGAGTCCTTTGTAGACGATCGTGCGCGCCGAGAGCGAGGGAATGTAGAACATGCCGCGCTCTTCGATTTCGGAGGCGGCGATCTCCGTTTCCGTGCGTTTGCGGACGATGTACAGCTTGCGCTCGAAAGCGCTCTCATCCATGCCCGGAGCGCAACCGACAAAGATCTGCTGGATGTAGGGCTGCGAGACGCGCGCGATCCGTCCAACCGCCGCCCCGTTGCAGGGAGTATCTCGCCAGCCGAGAACTGTCAGGCCTTCCTCGCGAACGATGCGCTCGAAAATTCCTTCGCACTGCAAGCGTTCGTGACGCTCCACAGGAAGAAAGACCATTCCAACGCCGTAGGAACCGGGCTTAGGCAACTCGAATCGAAGCCGTGCACACTCGCGTGCAAAGAACTTGTGCGGGATCTGAATGAGGATGCCAGCGCCGTCGCCAGTTTCAGGGTCGCAGCCACAGGCTCCGCGGTGCGTGAGGTTAATGAGAACCTGGATTCCCTGCTCAATGATGTGATGGCTTTTTTCGCCGCTAATGTTCGCGACGAAACCCATGCCGCAAGCGTCATGCTCATGGCGCGGATCGTAGAGACCCTGCGCGGGCGGGAGACCGTAGATGCTGGACGTGGACTGTGCCATCGCTAATTTCTTGACACAACCCACTCAACGTTGAGTGCAGTCGTCCTATTGTCCGGCACACACTACCACGGCTCGCCAGAGAGGATTGTTCGATCCTGTGATACAGCGAGAGAGGGAGCAAAGTACAATTCAGAATTTCGATGAATAGGATGAAGAAATTGGATAGACCCGAAGCGAGGTCGTGGTTACGCGCTGACAACGATACTTCGGAATTTTGCCGGGCTCATGCCCGTGACGCGGCGAAAGGCTCGCGTGAAATGGGATTGATCCGCGAATCCAGTCGAAAAACTAATCTCGGCAAGGCTCTTCTCTCGACACAACATCTGCTCGCAGGCGGCACGCACGCGGAGGCGATGCACGAACTCGCCGATTCCCTCACCGCGGGTCTTGCGAAACACACGCGATAGATGAACGGGATGCACTCCGGCTTCGCGGCTGAGATCGTCGAGCGTGAGGCGGTCAGCGAAGTCGCTGCGAACTTTCTCGACGGTCCGCGACAGCCAGGACGGTGCGTCCTTGAAGCGCTCGCGCGGAAGGCGAGCAATGTGCGCGACGAGTTCGGCTAACAGGCTCTCGACGGCGAGGCCGCACGACGATCCGTCGTACTGCACCTCGCCAAAAAGCTTCGTTGCGAGCCAGACAAGCTCGCCGCCGCTGCACTAGTCGTAGGCATGATCGAGCGAGCCGGAACACTCTGCGGCGCCCCTTCGCCAGGAAGGACGCATTTCGATCTCGAAGAAGCGCACGCCGCGCGGACCTATCTCGTCCTGGTGTGGAATTCCCGCGGGTCGGTACATGATGGTAAACGGCCCGTACTGCTCGTGGCGATGCTGGTAGCGTTCGCCGTAGCTGCCATCCAGCAGCAGCGCGAAAAAGGGCAACTCGTGGGCGTGAGCTGGAAGGCGGCGCGGGACGGAGTGCTGGAGGTCGGTGAAAATCGCGTCACACTCTTCGTGGCGGTTGCGAACAGCCCCGAAGAAACTGCCGCCGCCCAGGGTCTGGCTGCCGCCTGCCGTTTCTTTGTTTCCCATAACACCCACCCGATGTTGTCTTTGTTCTAGACTGCTACAGCCGCCTGCGGTTAGCGTAGCGGCAGTGTTATTGTTCAGCTTGTTTCCCCAAAAACAACCAGGCCGAGGAGGGCATTTCAACATGCGTATCTTTATTCTGATTCTTCTGGCGGTTGCGCTCTTCGCGCAGACCCCCTCGTCGCCGAGCCCAAAATCGAACGCACCCATGTATACGGCGGATGGTCAGCTTATGTTCCCGGCCAATTACCGGGAGTGGATCTACCTGAGTTCGGGTGTCGATATGAGCTACAGTCCGCAAAATGGGATGGGGCATTCCATGTTCGACAACGTGTTCGTGAATCCAGAGGCCTACAAGGCGTTCCTGGCAACTGGCACGTGGCCAGATAAGACGATGCTAGTGCTTGAGGCCCGGATGGCGGGATCAAATGCGTCGATCAACAAGAGTGGACATTTCCAGACAGGCGAGGTGATGGGACGTGAGGTGCATATTAAAGATGAGGCTCGCTTTCCAGGGAAATGGGCGTTTTTTGGGTTCGATGAAGGGCCGTCGGCGAAGCAAATTCCAACCGCGGCCTCGTGCTACTCCTGTCACGAGCAGCACGGCGCGGTGGACACGACCTTCGTGCAGTTCTATCCGACGCTGCTGGAGCTAGCGAAGCAGAAAGGCACGCTGAACGCGAGTTATGTAAAGGAAGAGGCAGCGAAGAAATAAGCGGACATAGCGCGGTTCTTCTTAGCCCTTCATGTCCGCAATTTTCTTTTCGATCTCCGAAATCCGCCCGGCTTGGAATTTGGGGTGGATCGTCTGCGCTAGCTTCAGCGCTTCTTCATAAGCAGCAAATGCCTCGGCTTTGCGATTGACGGCCGCCAATGCGTCGCCCAGTGCAATTTGAGAACTAACCGCGTGCGGCGCCAGTTCGGCCGCGCGTTGTGCCTCGATCAGGGCCTCGTCGGATTTTCCTTGCGCCAGCAAATCTTCGGCTTTTTGTCGATGTCCGATAGCTGCCGCCAACGGAATTTCGAAATGGCCTTCAAAAACATAGATGCCGTGCTGGATCGCTGCTGTCGGCTTGATGGTCTTGAACTGTTCGTATGGATTGAGTTCGCCCGGCCCAAACTCGAATCCGGAAAGATTGCCCGCGCTGATCAGCACCATGCCATCGACGACTGCAGGAGTGTCATAGAACTTCTCGCCCACCCACATAGCATCGGGAGTCGGTAGCGCTTTGCAGGGGATGCCGTAGTAACTCGTGTCGATTACACCCTCACCAAAGTAAACGAACCAGCAGTTCTTGACTCCGCGCGTCTCGAGGTACTGCTTTGTGGCCTTGAGTTGTTGCGCCCAGTCGGCGTTCGAATCGCTGAGCAGCCACCACGCGTTCTTTTGCCCACCCCATGCTTCGTTGACGTAGGAGATGTACGTCGGGAAGGCGCGCAGGGACGTGATCAATTGAAAGAGAATCAGTGCGGCGAAGACGTAAATCCAACGCCGCTGCATCTTCGCGAGCGCTACGGCTGCTCCGCCGATCAGTATCCCCAGAAAGGCATAGATCGGCAGGACGTGGCGCACACCGATATTCATGTGTGAACTCATGGCAACCGCCAGATAGAGCGCCGGGGGAACGGTCAGGAACAGAATTTCGCGCCAGAGGGTCAGCTTGCGGGTGGCGATCGCCCAGATCGCGATAGTCATCAGGATCAGAAATGCGAGCGTCGACTTGATCGCGATCGCGAACGGGAAATAGAACCAAACCCCATGCGGATAAACCTTGCCGAGCAGGAAGCTGCTATAGAAGTCGTCCATGGAGCGCACGTCGACGAGACCGTAGATGTACGCCTCGGGCAGCAGATGGAAGCGTGCCACCGTCGCCAGTAGTTTCGCCTCTCGCGCCCGTGACATCTGCGCGATGAACTCGGCGGTGGGAGGATTCATTTGCAGTCCTGCAGGTCGAGCCGCATAGCGAAAGCCATAAAACGCCCAGAGCACCGCGAGGCTTAGCACCGTGATCACGGCCAGGGACGCGATGTGCTGCAGAAGGCTCAGGTGCTGCTGTTCGGCGGAGACCGATCCGGTATTCCGGCTCAGCCGCCATTCGCACAGTGCTAGCAGAAAAAGGATCGGGAAGACGAGGATTCCGGTGTGCTTGGCCGAGAGCGCAAGGCCCGCGGCCAGTCCGACGAGAATCAGACGCCGCGGCGTCGGTCGCTTCGCATAGCGATAGAACGCATACACCGTGGCCAACAGAAAGCAAGCCAGCCCCGTGTCGGTGGTGACAAAGGCGCCGTGCGCCAACTGGTTTGGGTCGAACACCAGCAAGATCAACGCGACGAAGCCTGCCTCCGTGCCGAACATTTCTTGCCCCGCAAGAAACACGAGCAACGCGAGAAGCATGGTCAGGATGGCAGCGGCCATGCGTGCGCGGAAGAGCATTGTGTCAGCGTCATTTTTGAAGAGAAACTCCTTGCCGCCGAGGAACGCTTCGATCTTGAAATTGCGATTCTGGAGTGCCGGTACTCGCAGTGGCATCTGGAGTATCGGTAACGCCGCCAGCATCTTTACCATCGGCGGATGCTCCGGGTTGAGCCCGAAGTCGCCGCTCTTCCACGACATGTATCCGGCGTAGAGGTGGTCATCCTCGTCCCACGTGATGGATTCGGTATGAATGGTGAGCGCAAGTTGAATGAGAAGAACGGCTAGGAGAGCAACAACACCCAAGACAACAGCGCTACTGCGCAACTTGCCCATAGTGGCGCACCTACTAAATCAGAGAATAAGCGAACCACAATTGGAGCACGACGGCAAGGCTTTGCGCTAGTACATAAACGATTTTCTATGGCATCAGGGAGACGCGCTGATTGCGCCAGAGTCGGGAAGTGCAGACTTGCAGAGCAATGCCGTACGATGCTGTGCTAATCGCCAAACGACTGGGCAGAGTTGCCGGATATCGGCTCCGAAGGTTGGGACGGCGGTAGAAGTATCCCAACAAGCCCTGTAGTAATCAGTACCAGGGCGACGATGGCTCCCCAGGGCCAGGGGCCTTTCGGTGGAAGATCTAGGATTCGGTTGGGGATCCAGGTTGCACTAATCAGAAGAACGGGCAAGGCCGCAATCCTGGCGATGGTTGCGCCAGAACGTGACCAGAACTCTCGAAAGCGAATGCCAGGGGCCCGTTCCACTCACACTCATCGTGAATGGCATTCGATAGTCGGTAAAGTTACGTAAGTTTAGGTTCCTTCGTAGTTGCTCATCCGCATATCCAGGCGAAACTGCCGTTATTGCGCGCGCAGCGATTGCGCCAGGCTTTCCAAATTTTGAGGCTCTACCTGGATGTGGCCTTCGCGCGGACTGTCAATGTCAGAAATCAGAAAAAACGCGATCGATACCGCTACCGGCACGATTAGGAATACGCGCCAATCCCTACGATGTGCACTGTACCCAATCAAGAAGTTACAGCAGACCGCGATGGCCACCATTAACGCCCACGCCGCGATCGGGATGCGATTCCACCAGGCGGCTTGCGTGTATCCCTGCGAGTTCAATACGTCATTCATGCCAGAAACGACGAGTGCCATCACAGGTGTGGGCTGTGCAGCGGCTGCAGGCTGGATGGCAGACCACAGATCGTTCTGCAATAGCGCAGTATCCGCGTTAATTTTTGCAATCTCTTGGTGGCTATGAGTTGTGTAAAACAACACGCGCTGATCGGTATATTTCCTCAGCAATTCGCGGACTCTCGATGCATCGTTCGCAGGCAACAGATCGGCTCGTACGTACTCGGTGCCGATGGCGTTCGCCTCGGCTTCTTCATAATTCTTGCGCTGGTCAAAGCGAGTAACCGCCATTGAAAAGGCAAAACCGATGAGAAGACCCAAGAGCGTCAGCGTCGCACCCAGCACAACGCCGTAGTCGTTTCGATCCTCTTCCTTCAGCGGAAAAAGACTCCGGCGAAGCAGATCTCCCATCTGAGCCGCAAGGAACAGCAGTAGAAACGAGAAGAAAAGTATTGCCAACGGATAGTCCATCAGTCTCATAGCTATGCTCCCTCGCGCCGATTGAGGAGCACAGTATAGGACGGCTTTGGCGTGGGCTAGTGGTGTGCGGCCCTTAGACTCAAATTCAATTGCCGCAGATGAGGGTCAAAGTTCCTGAAGAACGCCCCGGGGCGTCAAAGGACAACCTTCTTCTCTTCTGCTCCCTCTTCGGCTTGCTGCTGGACTTCCTCGGCCTTTTTCTGGACAGCTACGGCCACCTTCTCCATGACGATCTCTTGTACTTTTTCCTGGAGCTTCTCTGCCTGCACTCCCTGGTCCTGAACGGCCTCCGCTACTTGTTGCTGCACCGCTTCGAGCACCTGAGCAACAACTTTCTCCGTCACCTCTTCGTGGACCTCTTCAGCCACCTCGACGGCTTCGGGCTTGTCGGCCTCTTTGGCGACCTCGGCACTTACCTCTGTCACGGCGCCCATTCCCTTTTCGAGGACCTTCTCCGCCTCAACCGCGGTGAATCCCTGGATTAGGAAAGCTATAACGCCAGTCCAGCCGGTTTGATGGCTCGCCCCAATACCTGCACCCGTATCGCCATGGAAGTACTCATAGAACAGGACGTGGTCGCGCCATTGCTCATCTTTCCACCGGCTGTGACTGCCGTGGGCCGGGCGGAGCCCTTGGCTGTTGCGGACGAATATGCGCGAAAGCCGTCGCGCGAGTTCCTGGCTGACCTCCAAGAGAGTCAGCTGGCGGCCAGAGCCGACCGGGCACTCGACCTTGAAGTTATTGCCCAGGTGTGCGTACTGGTTGACCAAGGCGCGGATGAGCATGAGCTGCATTGGCATCCAGATCGGTCCGCGCCAGTTCGAGTTTCCTCCGAACATGCCGCTGTCTGAATCGCCGGGGACATAGCCGACCCTGAACTCCTGTCCACCGACGTCGAAGACGTAGGGATGCTCGGCGTGATAGCGCGACAATGAGCGAATTCCGTACGGGCTCAGGAACTCATTCTCGTTGAGCATGTAACCGAGTATCCGCCGGAGCTTGTCGGGGTTAACGAGGGAAAGAATGCGGCTTCCGCCCGCCCCCACCTCCAATGGAACCGTGAGAACCGCTGCTGTGTATGGATTTCGTTCGAGGAACCATTGCGCCTCCTCGAAGAAGCGCGGCAGCCGCTCCCGCAGGTCGCCCGGCAGGACGGTGGTCGCCGCCAGTGGCACAAGCCCAACCAGGGAACGGACCTTGAGCCGCACACCGTTGCCGTCTGGAAAGCGCAACACATCGTAGTAGAAACCGTCCCCGTGATCCCAGAGTTTGACGCCCGTAAAACTCAGGTTGTCCATTGCGGCGGCGATCCAGAGGAAGTGCTCGAAGTATTTCAGGGCTAATGCTTCGTAGGTGGGGTCATCCTCCACCGCGAGCTCGACAGCAATCTGCAGCATGACCGACGCAAAGAAAGCCATCCATGCGGTTCCGTCCGATTGCTCCAGGTAGCCGCCGGTCGGCAGCGGTTTGCTGCGGTCGAACACGCCGATGTTGTCCAGGCCGAGAAAACCTCCGGAGAAGACGTTGTTGCCATCCACGTCCTTACGGTTCACCCACCACGTGAAGTTGAGCGACAGCTTCTGGAAGCAGAACTTGAGGAAGTCGACGTCCCCGCGACCGCGCAATTGTTTGTCATAGCTGTACACGGTCCAGACCGCCCATGCGTGTACTGGAGGATTGACGTCGTTGAAATTCCACTCGTAGGCCGGCATCTGGCCGTTGGGGTGAAGATAATGATGGCCCAGAAACAGCCGTAACTGTTCCTTGGCGAAATCGACGTCCACCAGCGATAAGGGGACGGTGTGAAAGGCCAGATCCCAGACGGCATACCATGGGTACTCCCACTTGTCCGGCATGGAGATGACGTCCGCGTTGTACATGTGGAACCATTCCTTGTTGCGGACTTGGGCGTGCACAGCTTCCTCGGGCTTGTCGCCGTGTTCACGCAGCCACTCGGCCAGATCGTAATGGAAGTACTGCTTGCTCCAGAGCATCCCAGCCAGTGCCTGACGCATTACCAGAGCCTCATCCGTGGTCAGCGTATCGGGCGTGATGTCCTTGTAGAAAGCATCCGCTTCTGCCCGACGGGTCTTGAACTGGACTTCGAACGTGTCCCCAAACGGAGACCTCAGTTGGGGAGGCGGCTGGTCGGTCAGCCGCAGTCGTACCGTCTGGCTTCCTTTCGCGGCAACAGTTAGTCGGTAGTGAGCTGATGCCTTGGTGCCGTGCAATTCCGGGTTGATCGCATTCCTGTTCTCATGGACGACGGCCTGAATGATGCCGTCCTTGCAGTACGGTTGACGATTGGGCTGATTGAATGCCCTTTGAGTGTTGGTTTCATTTTCGGTGAACAGCAGATCCACAATTCCTTCACAGTAGAGGAATCGCTCTCCAAGCAGGCGATGGCGAGCGCCGACAGCTCGCACATCGGTACCGGCAGCGAGGACCTTCATCTCCGGCCTTTCTTCCTTGCGGCCCCACGACCAAGTGTTGCGAAACCAGAGGGTCGGTAACACATGGATCTCGGCGGGGTCAGGTCCGCGATTGCAGACGGTGATCTGGATCAGGATGTCCTCGGGCTCGGCCTTTGCGTATTCGACGAAGACGTCAAAGTACCGGTCTTCATCAAATAGACCGGTGTCGAGAAGCTCATACTCGGGCGAATGCTTGTCGCGCGTCCGGTTGGTCTCGATGATGGCCCGATACGGGTATTCACCCTGCGCATACTTGTACAGATATTTCATGTACGAGTGAGTTGGCGTGCTATCGAGGTAGAAGTAGTACTCCTTGACGTCCTCGCCGTGGTTACCCTCGCTGTTACTCAGCCCGAATAACCGTTCCTTGAGGATTGGATCGCGCCCGTTCCACAGCGCAAGTGCGAAGCAAAGCAACTGACGGTTGTCGGAAATGCCGGCGAGCCCATCTTCGCCCCACCGATAGGCGCGGTATTGCGCATTGTCGTGCGTGAAGTAATTCCAAGCGTCGCCGTTCGGGCTGTAATCCTCCCGCACTGTGCCCCACTGCCGCTCAGTCAGATACGGGCCCCACTTTTTCCAGGCCGCTCGCCCTTCGCGGTCCTCCTGGAGGCGGGTCTGTTCAGGACCCAATTCATTGGACTGGTTGGTGGGCATGGCGCTCGTCTCGCTTGACATATATAGCTGTCTGAACGTGAGCACACTGTTAGTTCTGCCAGTCGTTTCCATCACAATCGCGACATGAGAATGAATTCGGCCTCGTCTTCCAGCGCGAGGTTCATCATTTGAAATCATTGGAGAACTGAATGAAGACGAGGGCGTTCATGCCAGCGTTACTTGTGTTAATAAGCTCGCTAAGCCCGGTGGCAACTTCTCAGGGGACGGGTGGGGCATCACCCCAAACGACGTCTGTGAAAGGTCATGGGTGCGTAAAGCCGGGAGATGTCTCGGGCTGTTACGTAGTCAACGACTACAAGGCACATCGGAAATACAACGTTTTTTTCCGTGACGCGAAGCCCGACACGGATACAGGCATTTCATTCGAAGGGATCGCATACGGACATCGAGATCCTCACTGCAACCAAGGACAAAAAGTCGATGTCACTGAATGGAAGCCGCTTGAAGGAGAGTGTCCGCAAGCACAGAAGTGAACTTTCTCAGCTCCCGAGTTTTCTGCCAGTCAATCAGCCCGTGTTAGCAACATCGCAGTCGGCCCTATGTTCAAGTCAGGTCAACTTGCCAAGTTCCGCTGCCTTTGGAAACAAGTACTGCTAATAATCGTGGTTGCTTGCGCCGCGGTGGCACAACCGCCCGAGATCCAGAGCCTGGTCTCTGCTGGAAATCTCGGCGAAATGCGGTGGCCAGACTTTCGCGATTACCGACCCTGGGTGCAGAAGTTTTATGAATCTTCCGGGTACGCTTCGGCCTGGGTGCAGGCAAATGCGGCCACTCCTCAATCCCTCTCGATGATCGGCATTCTTCGTGAGGCATGGCGAAAAGGGCTGGACCCCGAGGATTACGACGCCTCTCGTTGGGATCATCGTCTCCAAGCGCTGCAAGGTTCCTCACATGACCAGGCGGTTTTCGACGTTGCTCTCACCGTTTGTGCCATGCGCTATGTATCCGATCTGCGCATTGGGCGTATCAATCCCCAACATTTAGAGTTTGGTCTGGCGATCGAACAGAAGAAGTATGACTTGGCAGAGTTTTTCCACGACCGTCTGTTGCCTGCCTCTGATCTGTCGTCTGTGCTCGACAAAGTGGAGCCACCGTTTGGAGGATATCGCCGTACGGAGCAAGCGCTCGAGAGATATACGCAGCTCGCCCGAGACGACGATGGCAAGAAACTGGCCGTTCCGGCAAAGGCAATTGATCCAGGCCAACCTTACGCGGATGTGTCTCTCCTGGTAAGACGACTACAGCTTCTTGGGGACCTGCCCAGTGACGTTCAGGCCGGCGATCCACCGACCTATAACGCCACTCTCGCCGACGCGGTGAAGCGGTTTCAACGTCGTCATGGCTTGGATGATGATGGGCGCCTCGGGCCGGCAACCGTAAAACAGCTGAACGTGCCTATCGCGGATCGCGTTCGTCAATTGCAGCTCACGCTTGAGCGCTGGCGATGGCTACCAGACGAATTTTCGGCGCCTCCCATCGTGGTCAATATTCCTGACTTCCGATTGCGCGCTCTCGATGAAAACAACAAAGTCGTGTTTGACATGCGGGTGATGGTTGGCAAGGCGATGATCACGGAAACACCAGTGTTTTCGCGCGATATGAAATTCGTGGTGTTTCGCCCTTATTGGAATGTTCCACCCGGCATTCTCCGCAGAAGCACGCTTCCCTCCATCAAGAAAAATCGGAACTACATCGAGACCAACAACTTTGAAGTGACGAACAACGACGGCAGCGTGGTGACCTCCGGCGAGATTTCAGACGACGTGTTGTCGCAACTTCAGGCCGGCAAATTGAGCGTGCGGCAGAAGCCGGGCCCCAACAATGCTCTTGGATTAGTGAAGTTGATGTTCCCTAACGAGCACCATGTGTATCTGCACAGCACCCCGGCCACAGAACTCTTCTCGCGCAGCAGACGGGACTTCAGCGCAGGATGTATTCGGGTTGAAAAGCCGGCGGAACTTTCGTCATGGGTTCTTCGCTTCAACACCGGATGGACTCTCGACCGCGTGCGAGAGGCGATGCAAAGCGGCAAAGACAACAACACGGTGAACTTAGCGAGGCCGGTGCCTGTTTTCATCGTCTACGGTACCGCCATAGCCTATGAAAACGGCGAGGTTCATTTCTACGATGACATCTACGGGCACGACGCAACACTCGCTATAGCGCTAGCCAAAGGTCGCCCATATCCTTAAGAGTTGAGAAATTGCCAGGCGCACCGGGCCGGCGTCCACGTATGCAAAGCCTGGAGTAAGCGTCGTATCTCACTGTTTGACCTAATTCCCCCAAGTTCGTTAAACTAGTTTGGTTTGCCTGTACTTGCGGGCCCGTTCTGGGCGCCGCGCCGCAACTTCGGTCACGAGCCGCAGCGCCGGAATCTCGAGCGTGCCCGGCTTTGGCGTGATGGGCTGGAGCGGCTGAACAGCAAGCACAAGACTGAGGGCTTGGCCGGACAGACAGCGAAAGGCTGTCCCTACGTGGCGTAGGTAGGTAGCCGAGCGCGTCCCGACTACGCGATCTTCTTGGAGGCAACGTTATGTACGCGGTGATCCGCGCAGGTGGCAAGCAATATAAGGTCGCCCCGGGCGATGTGGTGCGGCTCGAGAAAATGACTGGCACCGATGGCCGGGTGGAGTTTGGCGAGGTGTTGGCTGTGTCGTCGGAGGCAGGCAGCGTGATCCGCCCGGGCGGCGACGCGCGTGTGACAGGCGAGGTCGTCGATCAGGGACGCGGCGAGAAGATCCTGGTCTTCCACTACAAGCGCAAGAAGCAGTATAAGAAGCTGCGCGGACATCGTCAGGACTTCACCGCGGTGCGCATCACAGAGATTACCTTCGACGGGCAGTCGTTCAAGGCGCCCGAGCTTCCGAAGAAAGAGAAGAAAGAAAAGAAGGCGGCTGCCGAAAGCGCGGAAGTGAAAGCGTCGGCAAAGACCGCGAAGAATAAGGCGGCCAAGAAGGCACCGGCGAAGAAGGCGACGAAAAAGAAGTAGTTGCGCAAATGCACAGGTCCTTCGCTTCGCTGGGGATGACAAGAGTTTCGGGTTCAACTGACAGCTGGCAACCGGCCACTGAGAACTGGGTTTAGATATGGCACACAAAAAAGGGCAGGGAACATCACGGAACGGGCGCGACTCGAACGCGCAGCGGCTTGGCTTCAAGGCATTCGGCGGACAACTGGTGCCGGGCGGAACCATCATCGTGCGGCAGCGCGGCACGCGTGTGAAGCCGGGACTCAACGTCGGGCGCGGCAAGGATGACACCTTGTTTGCCAAGATCACCGGCCGCATCAAGTTCCTTGACAAGGGCTCGATGGGGAAGTTCGTCATGATCGAGCCGGTCGAGGCGAAGTAGAGAACCGACCACAAGCTTCTGGCTGTCTCTAGCGTGAGCGGAACCGCCTCGCCTTCGCAATCCATTTGCATTATTGATCTCTACAAGACGAGCGCCTCGCAGCGCTGCCTTGCGACCTGCTCTGCCGGCATCCCATATACTCGACACTGATCTCAGTCTGTTCGCGCGGAAAGCAAAACTCCGTGTTTATCGATGAAGCAAAAATTCGCGTGAAGGCGGGCGACGGCGGGAACGGCTGCGTCGCGTTCCGGCGGGAGAAGTTTGTGCCGCGCGGAGGACCTTCGGGCGGTGACGGTGGTAAAGGCGGCGACGTCTGGATGGAGTCGAGCGAGCGCCACAACACGCTGGTGCATTTTCGGTTCAATCCCGAGTACAAAGCCGAACGCGGACGCCACGGCGAGGGAGCCAAGAAAACCGGACGCGACGGCAGCGATGTCACGCTCAAAGTACCGGTTGGAACCATTGTTTACGACGAAGACACCGGCGAGAAGGTACACGATTTCTCGCATTCCGACGATCGAATCGTGATCGCTCGGGGCGGACGCGGTGGCCGAGGCAATGCGCAGTTTGCGACTTCCACGCACCAGGCTCCGCGCGAGCACGAAGATGGACGCCCGGGCGAAGAGCGGCATTTTCGGCTGGAGTTAAAGCTGCTGGCGGATGTCGGTTTGGTGGGATACCCGAACGTAGGCAAGTCGACCTTGATCTCGCGTATTTCAGCGGCGCGGCCCAAGATCGCAGACTATCCTTTTACCACGCTCGAGCCGAATCTCGGCGTGGTCGCAGTGGGCGACGCGAAAGAGGAGATCAGCTTTGTTGTGGCGGATATTCCCGGTCTGATCGAAGGCGCGCACACGGGTGCAGGCTTGGGCACGCAGTTTCTGCGGCATATCGAGCGCACCCGGCTGCTTGTTCACCTGGTGGACGTGTCCGATGGAAGCGGCCGTTCGGATGTGATCAAAGATGTCGAAGTCATCATGAGCGAGCTTGCCAACTTCGGCGCGGGCCTCGAGAAGAAGCCCATGATCATGGTCGCGTCAAAGATCGACGTGGCGAATCCCGACAAGCTCAAGAAACTCAAGAGCTGGTGCATCCGGAAGAAGCTGAAGCTGTATCCGACCTCGGCGGTGACGGGCGCGGGAATCGACAAGTTGAAGTTCGCAATGGCGCAGGAAGTGGAAAAACTGCGAAAGAGCGAACCGGCCCGCGAGTCAGAAGAAGACCTCCCACCGCTCGCTATCAATGCACGGAAAGGAAGATAGTCGGAGACCGCCGATCCTTCGGCGGCTCTATGCCGCCTCGCCTGAAGGCGATTTCACATTCACCGTTTCGGGCATACCGTGTGCTGGCCGCGCAATCTCCTGCTGCTTTGATGGGCGCTGCTTCTTGTCGAACGCTGGCAGCGAGACGACTTCTCCCATCCGCGCCGATTGGTAGATCGCTCGGATCACTCGAACATCGGCCAGGCCCTCATATCCCGAAGGTTCCGGTTCTTTATCTTTCTGGATGCAATCCGAGAAATATATGAGTTCCGCGGCGAATTGATCCTGTTTGGGAAAGCGGCGCACCGTCGTCTTCTCGTTGATAGTCAAGCGATGTGTCAGCGGCACGGAGTAGTCATAAGCCGGATCTGCCACCAATGTTCCCTTGGTGCCGGCGAGAGTGTACTCGCTGACAGATGCCGATCCGAAGCTGCATGTGAAACTGGCCAGCCGATCATTAGGGAAGCGAAGCAGAACCGAAACCATCTCTTCAGTCTTACTGAAGCGCTTTTCGTCGTTGCTTGAGCGGAAGGCAGAGATGGCGACCGGTTCGTCGCGGAATAAATAGCGCGCCGCATTGATGCAATAAGTGCCCATGTCATACAGTGGCCCGCCGCCCTTCTCCGTCGGCTCAGTCACGCGGATATTGTCTGGGTCTACCTGCTGGCCAAATGAGGAATTAAAGAATCGCGGCTCTCCCAGCGTTCCCTTCTGGATCAGGCGGATCGCCTCAAGGTTGGCCTTCTCGAAATGCAGGCGGTAGGCAATCATCAGCTTAACGCCCTTGCTCTCGGCGGCATCGATCATGGCTTCGCAGTCTTCCTCCGTAACCGCCATCGGCTTTTCGCAGAGAACATGTACGCCAGCATTGGCGGCCCGAATTGCATACTCACGGTGCAGATGGTTGGGCAGCGTGATGTACACCGCATCGACGGAGGCCTCTGACAAGCAGCCCTCGTATTCCTCATATGAATAGATTCGGTCAATGCCATATTTCTGCCCGATCTTCTTCTGCTTTTTTGGATCACCGGAAACGAGCGCGACGAGTTCGGAATTTGCGGCGCGGCGGAAGGCGGGTAGCACGGCGACCTGAGAGATGTGCCCAAGTCCAACTACGGCATAACGAACTTTCTTCTGAGAACCGCCGGATTTCTTCGAGACTTTCCCTCTGGATGATGCGGAAGTGCGGGAGCGGACAGACTTTGCCATGTTCGGATACTCGCAAGCACGCGCTCGACTGTCCATACGGAGATCGCCGTATTCGCGTGGATCATCGTTGACTGGACGACCGCTACCTCCGCCCATGCATCTGAGTTTGCGGCGAAGTCTGGAGGACGAAATGGCAGTTCGACATACCACGAGGAAGAAATCCGCCAAAAAGCATGTCAAGGGGTCGTCAAGACGGTGGGTTGCGCGCGTCACGACCGATGCCACTCACCCGGGAAAAGGACTGTTCACGAAGGACGCGGAGACCATCGCGCGCCAGCTGGTTTCCAAGAAGGTCTCACCCAAAGGGCCCAGCTCCGGAATGCGCATGCTGACCTACTTCATCAACCGTGGAGGCGAGGGCCTGAGCGCTTCGCGCAAGCGGGAACTCGAGAAAGCTAAACGGCTGCTCTCCGCTCGCATTCAGAAAGATAAGCAGAAAAAAGCGGCATGAGCTGCCCCTTGGAGGAATTGGTTCGTGCCTGCCACTAAAAGCGCGGACAACGCAGTCGCCGAAACCCGGCGCCTGACCGCGAATGAGATCTTTGACGCCGCCATTGATAATGCGCGTGGAGAGCTACGCCGCAGCGTGCGCAAGCTCGCCTTCTCGGGAGTAGCGGGCGGAATCACCATGGGGCTGACCGGAATCGGAGTTGCTTCGATGCGTGCGCTCCTAGGCAGCGGAGGGTGGCGAGACCTAGTTTCGTTTCTGATCTATCCGATTGGCTTTATTGCTGTGATCATCGGTCGCGCGCAGCTGTTTACCGAGAACACGTTATATCCCGTCATCCTGGTATTCGATGAGCGGCGTCACGTGCTTCGTACGCTGCGCCTGTGGGCAGTCGTATTCTCGACGAACGTCGGCGGCGCATTTCTTTTCGCCCTGTTGGCTGCAAAGTCACCAGCGCTTCATCCCGATGTTTTGCGCGAACTCGTGTCCCTCGGGACCCACGCCTCCTCGGGATCCATGGCACACCTCTTCTGGAGCGGCGTGGTAGGAGGATGGCTCATCGCGCTTGTAGCGTGGACCGTCACTGCCAGCCACTGGACAATTGGGCAACTGGCGATCATTTACCTGCTGACATTTGTTGTCGGGGTGGGCCGGTTCGCACACTGCATCGCGAGCAGCTGCGAGATTCTGGCCGCGGTTATGGCTGGCGCCATTCCGGCGTGGAGTTACTTCGGTTGGCTGATCCCAGCAACGCTGGGGAATATCTGCGGTGGCGTGCTGATCGTCAGCCTGTTGAACTATGCGCAGGTGAAGGAGATCTAGCCAGCCCCGGGCGTCTGTCTTGTCACCTTGGCATAGAAGGCGCGGGTCTCGCTCTCGCCTGAGCTCTGCTATCCTGTCCCGCGTGTATTTGCTGATTAAGTTCTTCGGACTGGCGTTCAGCGCGTTGTTGCCGTTGGTAAATCCGCTGGGCTCGGCGCTGGTGTTGCTGAGCATGGTGGGTCCCGCGCCCCTGAGCGTCTACAAGAATCTGGCGCGCAAGATCGCAACAGCCACGATTCTGTTTCTGGTCGCCGTGGAGTTGATGGGGACAGCGCTCTTTTCTTTCTTCGGTATTTCGCTGCCAGTCATGCAGGTATCCGGCGGCCTGGTGATTGCTGTCATGGGCTGGGGGCTGCTCACGCAGGAAGAACCCGTCACGGCGGCCTCCCCTCAGGACGTCGATGAGTCGAGATTCACTTCGCTCGCCCAACAGGTGTTTTATCCCTTTACCTTCCCAATCACCGCCGGGCCCGGATGCGTCGTCGTGATGGTGACGTTAAGCGCTCATGCCTCAGTCAAGGGAGTACTGCCGAACGTGATGGCACATCTCGGCATTGTGCTGGCGGTGGTGGTACTGAGTATTACTGTTCTGTTCAGCTACGCCTATGCGCCCCGGATCACGGCTCGCATCTCTGCGCAGACAGTGCACGGCATCCGGCGCGTGATCGCCTTTGTGCTTCTCTGCATCGGAGTGCAGATCACGTGGAATGGCGTAGAAGCGATGCTGAAGTCGGTATTGAAAGGCTGATCGAGAAGTCGGCGCTGATATCGAGAATGGATTCGCGGCGCAGCGGATCTGGATCTTTTCGAAGAAGTGGCCGACTTTCTTGTTGGAGCCGGATCACGCCAGAATCATGGGCCGGTAATGCGAATCAACATCTCGAGGCCACTATTCAGGACAATCTTCTGGCGTCCGCGAAATGCCGTGGTCCCAAGGCCCCCAAAACCGCCGACGATCGAACCAATGCCTGCACCTTTACCGCCGCCGAAAATGCCGCCGAGCAATGCTCCTGCGCCAGCACCAAGCGCGGTGTGCTCGATACTTTTGCGGCCGCGCCCGCCCGATTCGATCGCACCCTCGACGTCAACCTTCTCCCCTGACGGCGCGTGGTAAAGCTCGATGATCTCAGCGGAGATCTTCGCACGGCGACCGTCAGGCATCACCAGCCTGTCGAACTGCAACATCATGGTGGTGTGACCGTCGATTCGGCCTGACATATCGATGTTGGTGATATGGCCGTAGACACGCGCATTTTGATAGTCGCCCTTGTCCACGACTGTGGCACTGAAAGGATCGCCGATTTCGGAGTCAGTGGTGGTTAGAGTGTCGTCGAGGCGAACGCGCAAGGCGACGTCATCCGGCACAGTGAATCTGCCCTGTGCTACAGCGGGCAAGGCCCACAGTGCAAACAGAAGAGCGACGCAAGAGGACACAACAACAAAGGGCCTGCAGGCCCGAGGGTTTTTCATAGCAATATCCCCGGAAAATTAGTCCAAAGAGAATAGCAGCTTTTAGCGAATCGCAGCCTGAGATGTCGCTTGCGGGCAGAAGGAATTTCCGCTTCAGAAAAACGGAGGGTTGCGTTCAGGCCACCTTCGGACGTTTCAGGCCCGACACAAGCGCGGCGGTCACGGTCAACAAGGTCATCAGGCAGATTATGCCCAGCGATATCACGCAGTAGACGCACCAGACTCCGAGCACATCCTTTTCGATGTGCGCCAAATAAAGCGAGAATCCCAGAGCGACCAATACCGGCACCAGCATGAGGCGGTAGGCGCGCAGGAGCGACAGGATTCCGAGTAGAAAATATCCGACGATCCCAATCACCGCGACCGGGATACCGTAAAAAACCGCAAACGGGCTGTGGTTTACGATCCCGCAATCCCAGCGCTCATTAATACTGCATGGCGAACTGTCGGTCCGATAGTGTTCTCGAAGAGCAAGACTGGCAGCCATAATCCCGACCACCGCAAGAACAACCAACAGCCATCTCATTGCGCGCCTTTCCACCAACTATGATTAGACCTCTTACTGCACATCCGAGACCTTGCCATTCAGGAAGGTCACCTTCATATCTTTGTACACGTAAATCTGCTTGCTTCCCAAGTTGACAATCTTCTCCGGCTGACCGAGCGCCTCAACTACCTGGTCACGCGTTTGTCCCAGTTCGATGGTTTTTGGAGGCGCCTGCTCCGCGCCCTGGACTTGAGCACCCTGATTCGGGGCCCCTTGATTTTGCGACCCATGGTTCTGGGAGGATTGCGCATTCTCGCCGCCCTGCACATCGCCCCCGGAATCAAGCGCGAGCACTTGTCCGATCGTGTCTTCGATCTGCGTGGCGGGCGTATTTCTCAGGCTGCCTTTCGCGAACTGAAAGTCGACTTGCGCCTTGTACATCGAGGGCTCTTGCGTCCCATTACAGGAATCGCATTCCACAATCTTGAAGGAGATCTTGTCCTTGTCGACATTCACGTCGATTTTGATCGGATACACCTTTTCGCCCACCTGCAGCAGGCGGGAGTTTTGCTTCACCATGGCCACGCAGAAGCCATTGGGTGCCTTCAAGTCTCCATCCTGAAACTTCGAGGCGCACATAGCGGGATTGATGGGTGCAACACCTAACAGCCCACCCTTCTGGACCGTCAGCACCGTACCCGGGTCAGTGATTGCAAGGCCATTGGCATCGGTTCCGACCTTGGCGACCTTATATTGCGCGCGGAGCTGATCTTCAAGGGAAACGCTGCCGCCCTGCTGCGCTGCGATTTTGGGCCCACCGATGGTAATCGAGAAAAGTACGACAGCGGCTAAACCCAGTCTGTTCAGCATGCAGTCCTCATGGAGTTAGTCATGGTAGCGCCGCTCTCCGGCAGGAATTGCGACTGACAGACGATTCTGCGGCGGCGGCAATGGGCACGTTGCATAAGGCGTAAAAGCGCAAGGCGGATTGATCAGGCGATTGAAATCCAGCCAGAGCTCTCCTGGTTGTGTGAGTCCGTGATCGGGCAAGCCGGTGTAGAGGAAGCGACCCGCGCCATAGGTCGCAGTTTTGCTGGTAGTGTCGCGAAGAATGAAGAAGAGTTCAGTCGAAGAAGGATCTTCCAGCACCGGCTCCAGCCGGACGGTCTGCCCGTCAATTGTGAACTCGGCTGCCCCCGGCGCCGGGAGCTTGCTCACAGTGCCAAGAATCGTGGGGATCGGCAGCTCTTTCGGCGGATTGTACGGAATCCAGCGCGCATGAATGCGGTAGGCAGTGTTCGGCTCGTACCAGCGCAGACCATGAAAGCCGGTGCGCGTGGGAGCATCGGCGTCTTTGATCCGGAGGGCATAACGGCCATCCCGCTGAATCACAATGATCGTAAGCTTGTCGAGCGTGAGCTTGGATGGGTTCGGGCCATCATCGGCGACCAGAGCTTGCTCTTTGGCAGGCTGGCCGTCGATCAGCAATCCCTTGGGGAACCCATCGGCTGGAGGCAGCAGCCGCATCGCGCCCTTTTCGAAGCGAACAACCCCGATATGCGCGGGTGTCCCTTTGCCTCCAATCTGCAGCTTGTTGTCCGGCGCTGATCCGAAACTGTTGTCACCCTCTTTGAGCCATTCAAGTCCGATCAGCGAAAGCCAGCCCTCCGGAGCCTGTAGTCCGGCGGCCCGTTTTGCACGCCACTCAGTTAGTTCTTTCTGCCATGCGGCTTGATCAGTCGAGTTTTGATCGGGTGTAGCACAAACGAGAACGGCGGTTGAGAGCGCCGTTGCAAGGATGGTCGCGGCCAGCAGGATCGGATTCTTTGTCATGCGATATATCATCCGGACGACGCACCTATTTTACTTTCCGATACAGAAGGTGCCAAAGATCAAGTTCAGGATGTCGTCGGTTGAAGTGGCACCCGTAATTTCGTCGATCGGACGCAAGGCGTTGTAAAGGTCCAGCAGCAGCATCTCATGCGGAACGCGGACATTGACCGCATTGCGGGCGGAATCGAGGGCATGGATCGAATCGGTGACGAGTTTCTGATGGCGGACATTGGTCAGGAAGCCGGATTCGAGCTGCACCGAAGAGCTTCCGCCAACGTGCTGAAGGATGGCGTCTCGCAATTCCGCGATACCCGACCCGGTGAGTGCGGAGGTGGGAATACTGGCAAGCCTTGTGGACCCGCGCTCCACCCCGTATTGACGGATGACAGCGTCCGCCCCAACGAGAGCCGGAGCGAGATCAGACTTGTTCTCGACCACAATCCCAGCCCTGCCTTCCAGCTGCTGCAATAGTTCGCGATCTTCGTTGGAGAGAGGCTGGGCAGCATCGAGGACAACGATCACGAGATCGGCGTCGGCCAAAGCCTCCATCGATTTGCGAATGCCGATGCCCTCAGCTTCGTCGATCGCGTGTCGGATGCCGGCGGTATCCACCAGTTGCACTGGAATTCCACCGATCGCCACTGTTTCACTGACCAAGTCCCGTGTAGTGCCGGGCTGAGCTGTAACAATGGCGCGTTCGCGCTCCACCAGGCGATTGAAGAGGCTCGATTTGCCAACATTGGGGCGCCCGACGATGGCCAGCGTGAGGCCCTGGTGCACAATTTTGCCGTAGCTGAAGCTGGCGGCGAGTTGTTCTAGTGGAGCGCGCACAGCTGCGACGCGTTCCTGAATGATCGCATCGGGCGCGACCGAAACATCGTCTTCCGCGAAATCGATTCCAGCCTCGAGTAGGGCGATAAGTTCGACCAGTTTCTGCTTGATCGGTTTCAGGCGGTTGGAAAGCACGCCGTCGAGTTGTTGGGCAGCAACTTTCGCCTGGAACAATGTCTGCGAATCGATCAGGTCGCGCACGGCTTCCGCTTGCGTGAGATCGAGGCGCCCGTTGAGAAAAGCTCGCATGGTGAATTCGCCCGGCTCGGCGAGCCTCGCTCCGCTCGCAAGCGCTATTTCGACAATGTGCCGTAAAACTATTGGCGATCCGTGGGCCGAAATTTCGACGATATCGTCGGTCGTGTAGGAATGGGGCTTGGCGAAGAATGTAACGACTACTTCATCGATGCGGACCGCTGACGAACTGTCGCGGTTGGAAGCGCCCGCGCCACAGGGGTCTCCTCCGGGCGAACTTGTGTCGATCAGTTCGCCGAAGATCGCGCGGCCAGGTTCCAGCGGATGCTTAAGCCGCAGCATGGGCTCGGCTATTCTGCGAGCGTCAGGCCCGGCAAGACGAACCATGCCGATGCCGCCTCGTCCCGGCGGAGTTGCGATGGCGACGATGGTGTCGTCAAGGTTCATGAAGATGGTTTCTAGTCGAGGGCGTCAGCTACAGCTTACTGACTTGGCCGCTCCCGCCGCCAATCGACGAGTTTGCCGCTCCAGTCGCGCGTCATTTATACTCTTTGTTTGCTTTGTTGCGTTTGATTCGATCAGGAGCAGGGATTTTTCATGCCGAAACGTACATTTCAACCCAACCGGCGGAAGCGCTCAAAGAAGCACGGGTTCCGCACCCGCATGAAGACTAAGAGCGGAGCCAAGGTGCTGTCGCGCCGACGCGCCAAGGGACGCAAGCGCGTCTCGGTGAAGCCGGGTTTCCGAGAGTAGTCATCGAGTTATCTTCAGCATACACAGGCCTATCTTCGGGTGGGCCTCTGGGGCCACTTACGATTCGAGGAGCGTGAAGTGCTAAGCGCAGACGCTCCACAGCGGAGTGAGGAGAAATCCACGGCGGCCAGAGGAAATGAGTTCCCGCGCGCAGCGCGACTGCTGAAACACTCCGACTTCGATCGCGTTTATAAGCAGGGTCAGCGACATTTTTCCCCGCATCTCACCGTGTTCTTTTTGCGGCAAGCTGAGGGGAACGCGCGCATTGGATTCACGGTGGGCCGCGTGCTTGGAGGCGCCGTCCAGCGCAATCGAATCAAGCGCCGGTTGCGCGAGGCGGTCCGAGTGCGGCGCTCAACACTAACGGGTGCAGTCGATATTGTCATTAATCCCAAGAAGTCGGTGTTGCAGATCGAATACGCCGGCCTCGTGCGGGAAGTAGAGAAGGCTTTTGAAGTAATCGCACGTAAGATGGCGCAGAAATGAAAATCGTCGCACTTACATTCTTGCGGCTCTACAAGCGCTGGATCTCGCCCTCGCTGCCGCCCTCCTGCCGATACGTTCCGAGTTGTTCGGAGTATGCGATGGAGGCGGTGGAGCGATTCGGAGTGCTGCGTGGCGGGTGGCTGGCGGTGTGGAGAGTATTACGGTGCCATCCCTTCGTAAGGGGTGGATACGATCCAGTGGTGAAGAACCAGTCGCGTCCTGGAAAAACTTGTCTCACGCCGATACGAACAATTGACGATGAAGGACTAACGACCTGACGAGCAACTGATTTGGCCGAATATCACAATCCTCAGCAAGAACCGGGCATGGAGCGCAGGCTGTTACTAGTCTTTGCGCTGACGTTCATCATCATCTTGCTCTTTCAGCCTTTGCTGAAGAAGTACCTGCCCCAGCCTGCCGAAAAGCCACAGACCTCCCAAGTCAGTCCGGCTCAGAATCAAGCTCAGCCACCGGTTACGCCATCGTCTGTGACATCTTCGCCGGGGACGCAGTCTTTGCCACCGATTCAGGCGAGCAAAAAATCGGAGACCGAATCCGAGACTGTCGTCGAAAACGACCTATACAAGATCACGTTCAGCAACCGTGGTGGCGTGGTGAAGTCGTGGGTCCTGAAGAAATATAAAGACAAGCCCAACGGCAACTTACTCGACCTTGTCAATCACGGCGCAGCGGAGAAATACGGTTATCCGTTGTCTCTGTGGAGTTACGACGAGAATCTCCGCAACAAGCTGAATTCTGCGCTCTATGTCGCCAGCAGCACGGGCAGTACCGCACCCTCGACGGTTACATTTGAATATGTCGATGGAGATGTAGCGGTTCGCAAGAAATATATGTTCAGCCATAGCTACCTGGTGGATGTAGACGTCTTGGTCACAGTAAAGGGCTCAGCGGTCACGGCGCTCCCCATGTGGCCTTCTGGATTCGGGGACGAGACGAATGCTCCAGCCTTCGCTGCCGGGCAGATTGCGTACCAGAACAATAACGCGGTTGAGCGGTTCACGGTCAAGAAAATCAGCGGTGGCGGCACGATCACGGGACCGTTCCAATGGGCCGGAGTTTCGGACCAATACTTTGCGGCAATTTTCATCCCGCAGGATACGCAAAACGCGGGTCTGGTTACGCTCCACAATCCATTCGAAGTGCCGCACAAACCGTCCGATCCAACGGATAAGCAGTTAGATAAGGTCGACCTTTTGGGCGTAGCGGTGGGCAGCCTCAAAGGGCCCACGACGGCACGTCTCTTCGTGGGTCCCAAGACGCTGGATGTTCTGGAGTCGGTGCCGGTGCCAGGAATCGTCGGCGCAGAGCCGGATCTGCGCGGCATCGTGGACTTCGGATGGCTGGGCTATATCGCGCGGCCACTGTTCCTCTGGCTGAAGTGGACCTACAAGTACCTTCATAACTGGGGTTGGGCGATTGTGATCCAAACGATCATCATCAACCTCGCGCTCCTCCCTCTTCGACTCTCGCAGATGAAGTCGATGCTGAAGATGCAGCGCGTTGCGCCCCAGATCAAAGCCATCCAGGAGAAGTACAAGAAGTACAGCCTGAAGGATCCAAAGAAGGCGGAGATGAATGAAGAGATCTCCGCCATCTACAAGCGCGAGGGCGTTAATCCTGTGGGCGGGTGTTTGCCTCTGCTCATACAGATGCCATTCCTCTTCGCGTATTACCGGATGCTGGGCGTGGCGATCGACTTGCGGCACGCGCCGTGGCTCTGGGTGCCGGATCTGTCGGCGCCGGACCCGATGTATATCTTGCCGATTGCCATTGTGGTCACCATGTTCCTGATGCAGCGCATGACGCCGCAGGCCGGAATGGATCCGACGCAACAGAAAATGATGAACATCATGATGCCGGTCATGCTCGGCTATATCAGCTTCAACCTGGCTGCCGGGCTCTGCCTCTATTGGGCGGTCGGCCAGCTCATCGGCATCGTGCAGCAGTTGGCACTCAACCGAAGTTCTCTGGGGCGTGAGATGCGCGAAATGGCCGAGAAGCGCGCGAGGAAGAAAGACAAGTAGCGCCGGCTTTGAGCTGTGAGCTTCGAGTCAGTCGCGGAAGGGCCAAGAGTTGACTATGCCGATCACCGATAAAGTTGCTGCCGCAAAACAGATTGGAGAATTCCTCCAAGCGATCATCACTCATGGAGGATTCAAGCTGAAGTACCGGATCACCGTGGATCCACCGATCGCCGAGAACCGCGAGTGGGAGCATCCGGAGATACTGGTGGAATTTGCCGGCCCCGATTCATCGCTGCTGCTGGAGCGCGGCGGCGAACTGTTGCGATCTTTTGAATTGCTTGGCACCGAGATTCTTCGATTGCAAGGGAATGAGCACGAGAAGATCTGGTTCGACTGCAAGAACTTTCGCTCGATGCGAATCGAGGAACTGCAAATGGCCGCGCGCGCGGCTGCGGAAAAAGTGCGGCGCACCGGAGCACCGTACCGCTTCGCTCCCATGTCGTCGCGGGAGCGGCGTATCGTTCATCTCGCCCTGCGTGAAGAAAAAGATCTACGCACGGAGAGCGACGGCGAAGGCGGGCGCCGCTCGGTTGTCGTTTATCCCGGCAATTTCAAAACATCGTCGCGATCGGAGCGACGCTCGATGTAGCGGAGTCGGCGTTTTCGATCGCATCATCACTTGCACCCTTTGCGTGGCAGTTAGTTTCTCGACACTTGACAGCGCGAGGAAATCGCGCTTGGATGAAGCACCCACGCGGAATTGTTTTGAAATACAACACCGACGCGGAGAAATTTTTTGTGCTAGTATGCCGTTCGTTCCCAGAATTATTTTCATCACGACAAACGGCGGCGTGAAAGCGGCGGTTGTTCTGAAGTAGCGGCGAACTCATATCTGAAGATTGGAATTTGTACCGGGCAAGGCGAGACCGGCTGCCCGGCATTTCGAAAAAAATGTCCGTATCGAGTTCTACTATCGTCCCCAACCCTTGGGTGCGCATCCTGGATGCGCTGGAAAAGAAAATCAACCGCCACTCTTACGATACCTGGCTCAAGCCCACACGCTACAGCCACGCCAATAATGGCGTGCTCTTTGTGCGAGTTCCGACTGCGGAGTTCCGGCACGTCGGAGACAAGTATGCCGACCTGATCCAGGAAGCGATCGATAACCTCGGGCTGGAATATCAGGACGTGAAATTTGTTACCGCCGACGACGATCCCTCAAACACACCGATCCGGCATAACGGCGGCCTCTCGATGACGGCTGCCGCGCAAGGTCAAAGCTCATCGGGATTTCCCATGTCCCAAGGTCGCTTCGACTGGGATGGCGCCGCGCAACTCAACCCGCGCTACACCTTTGACGCGTTCGTGATCGGAAGCGGAAATCAGTTCGCCCATGCCGCCTGCCAGGCGGTCGCGGAGCGCCCGTCCAAGGCCTACAACCCGCTCTTCCTCTACGGCGGAGTCGGAATGGGCAAGACTCACCTGATGCAGGCCATCGGGCATGAAATCAAGCGGCGCGCACCGCAGTCGGCCATCTGCTACGTCTCCAGCGAGAAGTTCACCAACGAGATGATCAACTCGCTGCGCTACGACAAGATGACGAGTTTCC